>JAEIGA010015124.1_pt1 | contig 11752 bp, 16 predicted proteins | sample 9270691 | NCBI WGS metagenome assembly JAEIGA01 (sample SAMN17057246, study PRJNA624740) | gut metagenome | biome: biome; isolation source: fecal sample | host: Bos grunniens | place: China: Xizang | collected 2019
CGTACACCACTTGTCCATCAATGTAAGTGGTTGCATACGGAAGCCCATTACTATCAAGAGCTGCACCCCATTTCTCAAGAAGTAACCTCGGGCCTCCATTATCTCTCATAGCGATAGTTAATCTCGCAATTGTTCCTGTATTCGGATTGTAGGCATCTATCGTAATATCATTACGGGCATTATCTCTCACAGAACCTACGATTCTTCCACTTGATGTGTATAATCTACCCGTGGTCTCCTGCGAACCATTTGCAGGTGATTTGAGAAGTACATCCCCAATTGCAGTAGCAACACCGTTCACGATCTTGATCGGTTTGGTGTCACTTCCGACAGTGCCTTCATCGACAGCCTTGAGATTGGCAGCATCCCATTTGAGGAGAGCACCATTGTTGAGGTTCGCAGATTCTTCTCTCGTGAGCAGAGGCTGCTCGCTTCCTACATCACCTACACGAGCAGTACCGGTGTTGTCGATCACGAGCCTTCCGTCATTCACTCCGTCATACTTGATGACCTCGAAGCCTGAGTAGGATCCCGAAGCGAGACCTCCTACAGCTCCTTCTCTCATGTAGATGTAATCATTCGTTGTGTAGATCTTCTCCGCATGTGTCTCGTATGCTGCACCCTGTTGAATGATATCTCCGGCTATGTTGAGATCACCGGACATGTTGAGATTGTCAATCGATACGTCATCGGTTACACGGATCTCAACGTTATTACCGGAGGGATTGATCTCGATGTTGTCTCCTGCGATGAATGCATTGGGATCTCCTTGATTCACTATAGTGATGGAATTATCACTCGATTGCGAGATTGCGATTCCAACACCTGCCAATATCTCGAAGTCTCCATTGGGATCTCCGGAGACGTTGTTGATCGCTTTGATACACTTCTTCGATCCGCAAGGATCACATTCACATGCACACGGTGTGCCTTTTCTTCTGCTCATGGTACTACTCCTGAGGGATTGTTTTCTACGATCCTGATGCCTCCCTCAAGTAAAGCCTTGATCGTTCTCTTTGCCACCGGAGGCACAGCTCCGGTGATCGTGAGGTTGAATATCTGCAGAGCTCCACCGGAGGTGATGAATGAGGTAACATCACTCACAGGTGAATCGCAAGGATATCCTTCCTGCAGGATATGGTTCGCAAGCTCGGATTGGAATACGGAATCCGCAGTGAGTGAGATGAGCTTCGGAATGATGCTGTATTGCATCCAAGCGAATCCATCCGAAGGGATCATGAGATTCCCTGACTGATTGGAGTATTTCTTATCCTCAAGGTCTTGGAACTTGTCCTTGTAGATGAATTCATCCACAGCATAGTTGACACCGGCAGATATTGCACCTGATGCGAGACCTGCTGCAGCACCACCGATGGCAGCTCCTGCAGTAGTGCCTGCACCCGGCATGATGGATCCTGCGATGGCTCCGATGACAGCTCCTCCTATTGCTCCGGAGAGACCGTGTGCAGCCTGCTGCTCATTCTGCAGGGATTTCATGTCCATCTCGTAATCCCTCTGTCCGGAGGTGACGTAATCACTGTAGGCAGAGGATGCGATAGGCACTACCGGCAGTGAGATCGATACGGTCATCCCTTCGGAGGTCTTGTTCGCTTCCAACCCGGTGGAGGTGTTCATCGTGATCCTCAATGTGCATGATATGTTCCCTATATCGAGGATGCAATCGAGCTCCGTGAACGAGAGATCATACGGAGCACTTCCGACGATGTTACCGTAGCAATCGGTGATCGCATAGGTGACGAGATCGGTGGTCTTGAGTGAGCCGGTGGAGATGGTGATCTTCTTGTAGGGAAGCACCGAGAGCTCCTGTGCATTGTATCCGATACACTTGATGGCACCGTATGTGGTACCCTTCTGCAGGGAGTATGCCTGATAATGACAATTGATGCTTGTTCCGGAGATCTGATAATCGTAATCGTTGAGAGGACAGATCGGAGATACCCATGCACCGTCGATGGATGTAGATTGGATGCCCAACAGTGAAGGCAGAGCTCCTGACATGCACTGCATGAACGTCGGTGCAGGTGCTGTCTCATGCAGCACTCCTGCTCCGAGGTGTCCTATGTTGATGGTGTACTGAGTGTTCACATTGCCGGCATTGCAGGGAATTATCAGCAGTGTCCTCTGCGAATTCGACATGCGATAGCTTATGATGATCCACAGGAGACCATCCGAGGATTGGATGTTCGTCACCTGAGCTGCGGTACGGTATCTCGGCTGGATGCCTACAGGTCTCTTGCGGCTGCTGTCGGAGCATCTCTTGATCCTGCCGGCTCCGAAGGTGACTGCTCCGGAATACGATCTCCACCAATCCACACTCCAATCGATCCTGACCGCATCATTGGATGTAGCAATGAGTGTGATGGTGTCTATCCATCCGAACAATTTGATAGTGCCAGCACCATCTGATGCCTCGATGTACAGATAGGACATGTCGAATACCTGAGTGTACGAGAGAGGCAGCTCAAGAGATGTGAGAGTGCTGCCTTTTCTCGGTCTCAGTGTGTCACCTGCTGCCGATGCGTAATCGGGAGCAGGGAGCTTCTTCGATCCTGCCGGAGGTACTTCGAGACAGCCTCTCGTGTACTTGGGATCCTTCCACATCTTGAGCTTGGTGATCGTGAGTGCCATGCTATCAGATCCCGTGATAGAACTGCTTGCGGAATTCGTCTGCGAACATCCTCTCGATGTTCGGTACGGTCTCGATGAATCTGCTCACGGTCTCGCTTGAGAGACCGGAGTAGGACTTCCCGTTGTAGGTGACCGTGTTCCTGTCCGACAGGTACACGGTGGATCCCTGAGGATTATCGGGAGTATCCTCGTTCTCCGTCTTTGTGGAATACTCCGAGGAGCTCTCTGCCATGTCTATGACATTGTTGGCTATGCTGGTGAGCCACTCATCGACAGCCTTGAATTTCACCATGTATTCGGTGCGTATCTGATGGTATCTGAGTCTCATCGCTTTGATCCAATAGGCTATGTCGCAATTGCCGATACCTCTCAATGCGTAATTCTCCCACAGTGCCTCTCTCATCATCAAGTAATAGGTATCACTGTCAGGGATGATCTCCTCGAACACATCGATCTCATCATCATCGAGGATGCTCTGAGGAGTGGGTATGCACCTACAATCACATGTCATATAGTCACCTCACAGAGATAGAATATCGAGCAACCAGCCGATGAGATGTTGATTACCGGTGAGTATTGCCACTGTGACTGTGAGCACAGCAATCCTGATCCATAGCTTCCGTACATCTTCCTCATGCCTCCTCTCCATTGTCCTCATGTCTCTCCGAAGGAGATCCACCTTGCCTGTCAGGCTCTCCATCGTCTCCTTCGCTTGGCATTGGTGTTCCTTCTTCATTATCGGGATCTCCTGATCCTGCATATATCATCACCTGCAATCCGGGTGCAGGAACCACCTCAAGATCCGTGAAGCGTTCACGGATCTGCGGCAGCTCTGTCCACTTCTTACGCAGCTCGTAGTCATACTGATTGATGAGCTGCAGCTCCTGTGTTATGCTCAATGTCTCCTCTGAGGTTACTCCGGAAGCCTTCTCAGTGCCGGCACTCTTGATTCCCATCCTTGCGAGGATCTCGCAATCAAGAGCATTGATCGTGGAGATCAGATTCTGAGTGTGATCCTTCCCTCCGAGATCGAGCACGGAGGCTTGCATCGATGTTTTATCGAGAGTTGGGATCATCAGCTTGCCGAGCCTGAGATCATCTCCGGTATCACGGATGTTGATCTCACCACCGACAGCACCCTGCAGGATGACAGGCTGCTTCATGCCGGTGATGGTCTGTCTGAGGCAGTTGTAGGTGTCAGCCATGAGCACACAGAGCTCACGGATCTGAGCTTCCATCGGGAGGCAGAATAACGAGGGATCCTTATCCTGCTTGTACTGCTTCATCAGGTTACCCGGAATGATGCTGCCGCCTGCAGGAACAGGCTCCCAAGTCACAGGCTGAGCATACAATCCGAGGAGTACAGGGATGGAGGCAATGAGCTGGTTCTCACCGAAGGCTCTCACAGGTGCGATGCCTCCGGTGAAGAACAATGCCTTCTCGATGAATCCGAGAGGCATATCCTTCGGAACTCCTCTCCATTGGAACCGGGATGCGTAGATCTCGGCATAATGGAGAAGGAGATCCTCCGGGAGTACGAGACCTTCACCCTCCCTGCGTTCTCCCTTGCTCAGTATGAATGAAGGTCTCACAGGATCACTTCCTCTTGGAGTAACGCATGCTGCGTTTGAGCTTCTCTCCATACTCCTTGAGGAGATCCCTTACCTCACCGAATGAGACGTAGCCATCCTCATCGGCATCCATCATGTCGATGAGCTGGCACAGCCTCTCCTTCGGTACTTCGAGCTTCCATATTCCTCTCAAGAACATGGTCTCACCTTACTGCGAATCCGCAATGAATGCACAGGCAGGATTGCCTCTGTAGATCGACATTGCGGATGCTCCACCGAAGTTGTATCCGGTGAGCCTCTCCTTCGCACACCTCTGAGATTCGACATCCTCCCAAGAGATCATCTCGGTACAGGAATCCTTGTCGATGAGGACTGCTGCGAGCCTCTTGTCGGTGTACGAGGCATTGGTGGGCAGGTCTGCGAATGCTCCGGGGAAGGTGACCACATCGCAGAAGGTATCGAGGAACTCTCTTGCTGTCCTCGTCGGGATCTGCTTTGCAGCTCCGTCGAGTGCCCATGCCTTGTCGAGTGCATTGAGAACCTTCTCCTCGATCACGAGGTTCGGCTTCTCAAGGGAGAATGTGTTGATACCGAGTGCGGAGTAGTATGTACCTTCCTCCCTCATCTCAGTGGCAGCATTCTGAATTGCGATGAGCATATCCATCGCATCGGATGCCTGTGCGAATGATGCAGGTGTTCCCTGTGCGAGAGGTGCGAGCACGAATCCGAGATCCTCGACAGCTCCTGCATATCCCTTGACGGTTGGTGCGTAGGTAACCGAGGTTCCGGTTCCGTCGGATGAATCGGTGGATGAGACACTCCTTGTACCGTCGATGACATCGGAGATGATCTGTGTCTCTGCACGGTATTTGAGCATCGCAAGTGTCTTGCGAGGTGTTCTCATCTTCTGTGCGACGAACTGTCCAACCTCCTCAGGAGAGAGGACAGCCTTGTTGATCTCACGATCCTTGATGGATACATCGATGCTCCATGCGAGGTTGATGAGGTTCACCTGAGATTCCATCGTGGGATTGCCGATAGGAACACAGGTTCCATCATTCTTCTTGTTCTTACCACCACTCACGAATTCGGCATCCTCCCATCCCACTCCGAAGGGAAGTGCGGATTTGCGGAAGATCCTGTCGAGTGGATTGTCCATTATGCGGCACTCACGGAATAACACCCTGCCGAGCTTCGGAATTATTCCGTCGATGAGACCGAGATTGTTGAGCACGGTTCTCGTACCCTCGGTCTCGAATGCGATCACAGGTTCGTTGCTCCTGATTCCGGATGCAACCTCCTGTCCTGCGAACTGATCGAATGTAGGCATCTTTATCACTCCTTGTCAGAAATTCCCATCTCCTTGAGCATAGCCTTGTAAGCTACGTCTTGGGGATTCTCCTTCGGCTGCTCAGCTGCAGCCTGCACCGCAGGTGCAGGTGCTGCAGCTGCGATCTTCTCGTTCTCATTCATACGTGCGGTCAGTGCCTTGATAGCTTCATTCTGCTTCACGATCACTGCCTGCTGCTCTTTGAGGATCTGTCTGAGCTCCGAGATGGGATCAGGCACATCCTTCACAGAAATGCTTGGTGCGGGTTCGTCGGTCATTGAATCACCTCTCCGAACTTCCTGATCCGGAGAGGATAGGAACGGTGGGTGCATCGGAGACTACGAATCGGGAGGAACCGGGCTTCGGTGTCATCTCCTCCCTTCCCACCTGATATTTGATGTTCTCTTTAATATTTAAGGCATTACCTTTATTTTAGTGTTCGTGCGTTCCGAAGTACTTAAATATCAAAACGTTGATGAAGTATTGCCGGTGAGAACCGGAGGAGACTACGAGAATGAAGGACAAGATCGATTGGATCGAGCTTTTCTACGATGACAGGCAGAGCATGGCTGCCATAATGAGAGAGAACGTCATCACCGATGCCAACTATGGCAGAAGCGGAACATGGGTGCTCCGTGAGATGGAGAAGATCAAGGAGTATGAGAAGGAGACTGAGGATCTTCTGCAGAAATTCCTCAATGCTTGGAATGGTCAGCAGCTTGCATACTATCACATGAAGAAGGTAGGTGCGATAGCATGAACTCCATTCCGAGTGATAACACCTTGAGGCAGGTGAGGACATTCGATCTCGTCGGTCTCAAGGATGCGATCAGTCAATTCATCGGATGGTATGTGATGAACTGCGAGATCATCAGGGAGATCTCGGAGCAGATGATAGAGAGTGAGGAGGATGTAATCTCCCTGATCCATACGAGAGGTCTCCTCGAAGCTCAAGAGCAGGGAAGGATCATGTCGGAGGCATCAAGGAAGGTTTGACATGAGGATCCTCTTGATTGACGTTGACAGTACCATACCGAATTTGGCACTGATGAAGATTGCAGCCTATCACAAGGCTCAGGGAGATGAGGTAGGATTCAACATCTCTGATCCCGATAAGATCTACATATCCGTGATCTACAAACGGAATATGCACAAGGCAATGGCAATCAAATTCCTGTATCCGGAAGCGGAGATAGATGTCGGTGGAAGTGGGATCGATCTTGAGAAGGAACTTCCTCCGGAGATCGAGAAGATGACACCTGATTATTCCATATATCCTGATTGCGACAGATTCTACGGATTTACCACAAGAGGGTGCATCAGGAACTGCTACTTCTGTATCGTACCGAAGAAGGAGGGAAGGATCAGATGCGTTTACAAGACACCGAAGGAATGCCTGCAGAATATCACAGGAGGCTCAAAAGCATTCAAGAAAATAGAATTCATGGATAATAATATCCTTGCCAAGAAAAGCTGGTTCTATGAATTGTGCGAGCTTCTGCAAAGCTCCGGAATGAAGGTTGATTTCAATCAAGGATTGGATGTGAGACTGCTTGACGATCACAGTGCAAAGCTGCTCTCCAAACTCAAACCAATCACAGTATGGAAGTTTGCATTCGATGATATATCCTATCTGTCATCTGTCGAAAAAGGGATCGAGATCCTCAAACGTAATTGAATAGATATCAAGCACAAAACGATGTGGTATGTCTATGTCCACTCGGATGAGGACTTCGATGATGCTCTCTACAGATGCAGATGGTTGAGAGATCACAAGGCTACTCCGTATGTCATGCTCAATCTTGACACAGAGCACACCAAACGTATGAAGGATCTCAAACGTTGGTGCAGACCTTGGATCTTCTATAGCATCGATTTCGATGAATACAAGAAGGTGAAAACATGACAGCAAGAATCAACATCACACTCAACGACGAGGAACATGAGAAGCTTGTAAAGTGCTACAAGCACTTCATCAATACACATGAATGGAAGGATAGACCGATACCCACCATCACCGGGTATGTGGCTTCCATCGTGATCGTCACTCTCAACAGGATCCTCGACGAGGAGAAGCTCTAAACCATTTATATGATCGGCAGCGAATACGAACAAGCATCGGAGGAATTACAATGAAATTCGACGAGTTACAAGCAATCAGCAAGGGTACACCTTCCATCTACATCGGAAGGAAGTACATCAACAGGTGCAACTACAGAAAAACATTCGAGATCGATGAGGAGATCATCGTGGTGCTCACACCCAAGATGATTACAAAGGAGGATGGCTCCGAGGAACCCATGCTCTCGAAGAACAACACACCCATCATGGACAGGAAGGTATATCTCCCGTTCAAGGGTGCCGACGGACAGGAGTACCTCACACAGACCAAATCACCACTCGTGTACAGGCTCGTGAGGAACCTCCCGGTGACCAAGACCGAGAAGGATGCCTTCGGCAATGATCTCGAATATCACGAGAGGATCGAAGGCAAGCTCAGGTTCGGAGAGGAGGACTACAAGTACGGTGACAAGACCGCACCGGTAGTGATCTTGGAGGCAGCCGAGGAGGAATGAAGATGAGACAGGCTGCCGATCAGCAAACCACTTCCATCATTTATCAATGTCCTTACTGCCTATCGATAGATCTCACAGTGAGGAAGCCGCATTGCTACTGCCATGACTGTGAAAAGACATTCGACACCGACGAGGCACTGACATTCGAGCCGGAGGATTGAGGATATGGCATCCTTTACCAAATTCGGCTGGAATCAATACGGAGAGCTCGTTTACAGGAACACAGGAAGAACCGCACCTTCGGAATACTACGTCAAGGGATCCACCGTTTACAAGGGAACCCGGAAGGTAGGACAGATCGGTAAGGGAACCGCAGCTCAGCAGAGAACCATGCGTAAGGCTGCCACTGCCGGAGGCAGGAAGCCTGCACAGATTCCCGGCAGATTCACATTCGACAATGTGAGGAAGGCTCGCAAGAAGGCTGTACAGACGGTAGGCAAGGTGCAATTGGTGAAGCCACCGAGGACAACCAATGAGGTGAGGAACTTCGGCAGATCCGTGAAGAACATGGCACTCCTCTCCGTGAAGGAGGATCCCACCCTGCAAGCGAAGATCAATGCGATGGACAATGACAAGCTCATGCAGCTTTATGATGAGAACGAGATGATCTTCGATGTGTACTTCGATTACGGAGGTGTCAAGGACACTCCGCAAGGCAGGATGGGTAACAAGGACACTGCCAAGAATGCACAGGCTCTCATCGACACCTATGAAGCCAAATACGGTACGATCCCGGTACAGACGGTGTTGATATGATCTTCGGATTGGACACAGAGACCGACAATGACGGTCAGAAGGCATGGATCGTACAATGGAGCATCTCTGACGGCAGAGGATCCCAACACGGAAGGGATCTCGCTTCATTGGAAGAAGCATTGGTACATTTAGGACACAGGAATTCCGGCAAGCACTACGTTTACATTCACAACTTGAAATACGATCTTGAATTCATCAAGTATGCCATCTACAATATCAAGCTCAGATTCGACGGCACCATCAATGCCATCATCAGGAAGGGATCTCCGGTCTCGATCACTCTCATCTTCGGTAAAAAGACCATCGTATTCCGTGATTCGATGAAGAAGTGGCAGGGAGATCTCAAGAGCATGGGCAAGGCATACGGTCTTGAGAAGCTCGAACCTCCCGGAGATGAGGACTTCTCACCCGGATGGAGTGAGAAGCTCGATTACGATGATCCTGAGACATGGAGGTATGTGGACAGGGATGCTGCAGTGTGCCAGCTTGCCATGTCCAAGCAGCATGAGCAGAATCACAGCAAATCCACCACCTCCGGAGATGCTTGGAAGGACATGCACCGTGTCATCAATGGAGACTTCTACAGACCGGGACAGGATAAGTGGACACAGCTATTCCCTCCTCTGCAGTATGAGATCTACAAGAAGCTGTGCCATAGCTACTTCGGAGGGATCAACATCTCCGAGCATCGTGGAGAGTGCATCGAAGGAGATATCACCCATGAGGATCGTGTAAGCATGTACCCTTCGATCATGTGGGGAACAAACGGTGAGCACCTGCCTTACGGTCATCCCATATACATCGGTTCGGAACTTCCTCCGGATGATGTGCTCTACATCACCAAGCAGAGGATCAAGCTGCACATCCGGGAGAACCGTATCGCATGGTTCATGTTCAAGAGTGGTCTCGATTACGCAATCGAGGATCTCCCATTCGGTACGCAGATCCGTGATACCAAGGAGTGGCATGAGCTCACCCTCACCTCGGTGGATCTGCAGAATCTCTCCCTCGATTATGAGATCGAGATGGATCCATTGTATGCGAGTGAGACATGGATATTCAAATCGGAAGTGGGGATCCTGAGACCGTATGTCGATAAGTGGATCAAGGTGAAGAAGGAAGCTCCGAAGGGAAGTGCAGAGAGGGAGCATGCGAAGCGTATGCTCAATGCTGCATACGGAAGGTTCGCACTGATACAGGAGAGTGAGCTCATCGAGCTCATCGAGGAGAACGATGATCTCGCATGGCTCTCAAGGCTCACGGTCTCCACCAACGATGCCTATCTGCCGATGGCAGCATTCGTCACCGCATGGGCAAGGTTCAACCTCATGGATCGTGTGAGGATGGTGTGCGACACCTACGGTGCGGATGCTGTGATACACAGCGATACCGATTCCGTCATTTACAAAGGCAAGCCTATCGGTAAGCATGGCAAGGAGCTCGGAGATTGGGATCTCGAAGGACAGCCTCTCAGGATCTATGAAGGAGGATTCAAGAGGTACATCGAGGACTTCGGAGATCACAGGTACAAGATGGCATGTGCCGGTGTGCCTCAGAGATTCTATCCGGATGGCACTCCGAGAGGAATGCACATCGAGCTCCTCGATGATCCCAATCGTATCCTCTCGCAGTACACACTCGGATGTGCCAGCTATCAGATTCAGAGTGAATGGCTCCGTAAGAAATTTACAGATACCGGCAGGGATCCCGATCATGTGAACACACTCAAGCTGCTGCCGAGGAAGGTTCCCGGAGGGATCATCCTCGAAGGTCATCAGCATGAGCTCTCTGATAACATGAAGTGGAGGTTCAATCGTGCCTTATGACATGTTCATTGAGGATACGATCCGCAAGATCTCAGAGGAGGATCTCTCCGGATACTACCGCCCACTCCGTGCGATGGAGGAAGCACTGCAGCTCGGATATGTGCCACTCATCTATTGGATCATCGGAGCTCGCAGGATCGGTAAAACCGATTTCTTTTTACAGCTTGCCTGCCGCTTGTTCTTGGATCACGGAGTGCAAACGATGTGGATCAGGAACAAGCAGGTGGAGCTCTCCGAGCCGGGATTCTACAATGACTTCCTCAACGATGCAAAGCACTTCGGATGGTGTCCGGAGGATTGGTATTCGGATGCCTCCGGAGTATGGACTGCCGACAAGGAGCAGGTCATCAAATGGCAATCCCTCTCCACCTTCTCCAATCGCAGAGGAGCTGCACACCCTGATGTGTACATGATGATCTACGATGAATTCATACCGGAGAGCAGGGATTATCCTCGCAGACCTCTCACTGCGATCATGTCTCTCACCAAATCGGTATTCGCAGGCAAACGTGAAGCTCGCTTATTCTGCCTCTCGAATTTTGTCTCACTCACCAATCCCTTCTTCGCAGGATTGAGGATCTATCCCGAAGGAGAGATCACACACTTCCCTGAGAAGGGAATGCTCATCGAGAAGTGCAGAGGATACAGATGCAGCATCGAATCCGACAATCCTTGGCAGAATGTGTACAGAGCTGCCAAATACGGTGATTATCAGGATGAGACCGAGGATAAGCTCATCGAGCTGGTGAAGAAGCTGCCGAAGAAGGCAAAGAGCCTCAACTACGCACTCATCATCAAGGGTGAATACTATCAACCATTCGATACCGGCAAATACGTTCATTGGTCTCATGTGAACACGATCCCTCACGGTACACTGCTCTTTGCTACCGAGATCACCGAGGTATCCGATAAGATCCCTCTGCTGCCGGATCTCCTCAAGAGGAACATCGAGATCTGTGTGAAATCGGATGCTATCAGATTCGATACTCCGAACACTCTCTATACAATCATGTCATTGATCTACAATGTGTGATGCCGGAGTAG
>JAEIGA010015125.1_pt1 | contig 11752 bp, 4 predicted proteins | sample 9270691 | NCBI WGS metagenome assembly JAEIGA01 (sample SAMN17057246, study PRJNA624740) | gut metagenome | biome: biome; isolation source: fecal sample | host: Bos grunniens | place: China: Xizang | collected 2019
AAGACAGGATTTATAAACGATTATTATATCCTTGAAGCTGAGGCTGGAAAGACTTACGACATTGAGATCCGTTTCAGCCAGTGGAGTGATACTGCCGAGCTTCTTTTCAATATAGGATATCTTAAGAACACAGATTATTCAGCTGTGGCTTCTTCTGTATCTGATGCAGACGCTATCATCTATGTGGGAGGCCTGTCTTCAAAGCTTGAAGGAGAGGAGATGTCTGTGAGAATCGATGGATTCGACAGGGGAGACCGAACATCCATCGAACTTCCGGCTGTCCAGAAGAAGATGATGGAGTCTCTTGTTTCTACAGGCAAGCCTGTTGTGTTCGTTCTTATGACAGGAAGTGCAGTCGGTCTTGAATGGGAGAATGAAAATATTCCGGCTATCGTAAACGCATGGTATGGCGGTCAGGCTGGAGGAACAGCTGTCGCGGATGTCCTGTTCGGAGATTACAATCCTTCAGGCAAGCTTCCTGTAACATTCTACAGGAGTGTAGAAGATCTGCCTGATTTTGAGAATTATGACATGAAGGGACGTACGTACAGATACTTTGAGGGCAAGCCTGTATATCCTTTCGGTCATGGACTTACTTACACAGACTTCAAGTTTGGAAAGGCCGACGTTGTGGAGAATCAGGATGGAACCAAGTCATTGACAGTCAAGGTGAAGAATGTCGGAAAGCGTGCAGGTGAGGATGTGCTCCAACTTTATGTCAGCAGACCTGACGATATGGAAGGTCCTCTCAAGACATTGAAAGGTTTTGTAAGATTCGCTCTTGAGCCTGGTGAGTCATCAACAGTAACGATCCCTCTCGATGAAGAAACATTCACTGTATGGAATGAGGAAACCGGCAGGTTGGAGCAGACTTGCGGAACCTATATCCTTCATTATGGAAATACCTCCGATGATTCTGCTCTCAAGACCATGAAGATAACTGCATCACGGGAATTCACAGCCGTCTTGTAGAATATGTATAAGCTAACTAAAATTTATGAAAAGAGTCTTTTCTACTGTGTTTATTTTGTTATCAGTGCTGAATATACAGGCTCAGGTATTCGAGATGCGCTACCTGACAAAGGATTCCAAAGCTGATGGCTTTACAGATTTCCATGGTGAAAAGGAGTGGTATGACACAGATACAAGGGTGTCTTTGTTGAATGCATATGCGGATTATGCTTCAGGATTCTGGGGCGATCCGAAACTGAACACTCCATTGTTCACTGATGCGGATGTGTCGGCTAGAGTCGCTGGCATCAAACCGCAGCCAACAACAAAAGTACGCCGCACTATCGATTTGAATCAGTGGAGATCAGTAGGTTACAAAAAGAGCGGTGTTGCGGAGCAGGAAGAGAAATGGAAGCAGTGGACTAGGCAGGGAGCGAAAATCAAAGATGGACGCCTGATTCTTGACAATTGCATGGCCGGCCCCGAGATAGAGCCGATCGACTGGCGTTTCTCTATGAAGGCTGATATGACCGATTCATCATCTGATATAGAAGTAAAATTCACTGATGATGAAGGTATGGATTTCATTGCAGATGTAGATAAAGAACTTGGCAACTTTGAGATTTATGGCGATCTTCAGTATAGGAGGCTTTTCCTGTCTTCCGGTGAAGAAACTGTCCGAGAGATACAGCTACCGAAAGATTTCGGTGACAGCATCATGTCGGTAACAATCTGTCCAAAAGATGGTGTTGCTGAAATAGACTATGTATCACTTTATGGTTTTGTTCGTGACCATGAATTTGATTTTGCTCCGTATCATACTCATCTTCATTATGATGAAGACTTCGAAGAATTGCCTTCGATGGACGGTTGGATGAATGTGGCATACGATGAATCGGCATGGAACAAGGTAAGTCTTCCATCTCCTCATGGCGGACAGAATGTGGAAGGTGAGATGTATTGTCTCAGAACAAAGGTCTTTGTAGAGGACTTTACATTTGCCTCTCTGGAGATTGAAAGCATTGATCCGGCAGGTGATGTATGGGTAAACGGTGAACCTGTAGCCGTCGTGAAAGGTGCGGTTCCAAGAAGCATAGATGTCAGCGGATATCTCATCCCTGGCGAAGAAAACATAATAGCTGTAAGAGTAAAGCCTAAGAAACTTTACAGGGCTAATCTGCACTCTCCATCCGATCATAATGTGGGATGGTTCCTAGGCCGTACAAAGCTGGTTCTGACAGACAATAAGAATCATATAACAGAGGCTCTGACCCATACTGCAGCCCTGTCCGATGAATGCGCACTTCAGAAGCATAGGGTTACAGTAAAGAGCGAGGACAGTGATTACATGAAGGGAACCCTGATATTGAATTATTATCCATGGTTCCCGGAAGAAGGTCCTTGTGTGGCCACTGTCGAGAAGGAGATAGGTGTGCGTCCTTGCATAGAAAACACTTATGAAATAGATCTTTCTCTCGAGGCTCCTGAATTATGGTCAACATCGGATCCTCGTCTGTACCGTGTCGAGGTTATTCTTAAGGATGAGGAAGGCAATCCTATCGATGATTATGTGTCAACGACTGGAGTCAGATTCATCGAGCAGAAGGAGGGTGTTCTGTATATAAACAATAAGTCGGAAATGCTTAACGGAGGACAGAACTTCGGGTTCCGCCTTCCGATAGAGTATATGTCGAAATATGTTTATTGCGCCACTGACGATATGGCCATGAGGGATCTTATGATGGTAAAGCTGATGGGAGGAAATATGCTCAGAATGCATATTCATGCAGATAGTGGCATATGCGAAGGTGTAAACGATCCGAGGTACGCTGAGTATGCTGACCAGATGGGCCTTTATCTCATATGGCAGACTCCGGCCTGGATCAGAGAGGGCGAATTCTGGAATATAGATGTAGCAAACTATCCTCTGTATATGCGTCAGGTATATAATCATCCGTCAATTGTATTATGGGAGGCTGCCAATCATCCGCATAAGGTCAAGGATCATGGCTTCGAGGAAACAGATGATTATATGACAGCCATAATTACTGCCATTACCCAGACTGATACAAGCCGACTTATCTCTCCTTTGTCATACTGGCAGTTCTCTCATTATGACAGTTATGATGGAACAATTGACTATCAGGGTAATCAGCACGCTCCGAATCCTCTCATCATGCATAGAAAACTGACCCGTGGAAGCCAGGATGCATATACAGGATACGGAAATGACTGGAGTCTTCTTAGAAATTATCCATATCCTTGGGCAAAGAAATGCCTGGAAGCCCGCGATCTGTGCTATTTCAATTTCGAGCATGAAGAATCCGCAGCGCAGCCTAACTGGGAACTTGCCCGCAAGGATCCGTGGTATCATGTTCCGTCATATGAGTGGAAATATGAAGAGGGAAGCATCGGACGACTTCTTCAGTTTGATGAATGGCGCATCAGCCAGGCTTTCCAGGCTTTCTCAGCTTGGGAGTCGATGAAGCTCCAGACCCTTTCAGGAGTAAGCGGCTTCTCATGGTGCTCTATGGAATCCGGCCCTAATATGTTTACATATCAGAAGCCTCTTATAGATCCTTATTATGTGCCGAAATTGGCCTTCCATGCCAATACGATGGTATTCCAGAGAATTTGGGCTGCAAGTGACAATGTGGATGTCGTATATGGTCCTGGTGATATGATTTCTCCTGTGATATTCAATCTTGAAGAGGCTTGCACAGTAGATCTTACTGTTGAACTTCAGAATGAAAAAGGACGTGTTATAGAACGTAAGGTCTTCCGTAATGTAGAAGTCCCTTCGGGCAGAAGCGTAACGAAACTGGAACCGTTCCGTTTCCGTTCTGACCGCGAAGGCTGTCACTTCATTGTTTATAGACTTGCAAAAAGTAAGGTCTGAATTCTGTCAGATAAAAAAAGTACCAAGCAATATTACCCAATGATGAAACTAAGAATTTTACTCATATCACTTGCAATAATCTCTCTATTCTCAGCCTGCGGATCAGTTGATGCACCGCAGACATGGAGACCTGTTGAACTGGCATTCAATTCCGCTCATGATTATTCTGCTACAGGTGCGGACGAGATCATGATGGATGTAATATTTACAAACAAGAAGACAGGGGAGACAGTAAGCAGACCTGCCTTCTGGGATGGCGACAATCGCTTTCTTGTACGATTTGCTCCAATTTCCGAAGGAAAGTGGGAATGGGAGTCAAGCTGTGCTGAAGACGAATCGCTCAATGCAATCAATGGCGTATTCAAATGTGTAGCATATGACGGAGACCTGGCGATTTACAGGAATGGATTCGTAAAGGCAACTCCAGGTATCAAGTATCTGACCTATGCTGACGGAACACCTTTCTTTTATCTCGGAGATACCCATTGGGGAATGTTTACCGAGGAATATGATTCACCAGGACCTCATGCGGGAAATACAGGTGCCTCTTCACATTTCAAATACATCGTGGACAGACGTGTAGAGCAGGGATTTACCGTATACCAGAGTGAGCCGATCAGTGCACCTTTCAGACTTCAGGACGGAAAGGTCGATCAGGAGGATATCGAAGGCTTCCGCCTTGCAGATAAATATTTCCAGTATATTGCTGATGCCGGTCTTGTTCATGCGAACGCACAGTTCTTCTTCCCAAGCGACCTGAAGATGGAACTTGCGGCTGATGATAAGAAACTTGAGGCCATGTCACGCTATTGGGTTGCCCGTTTCGGAGCATATCCTGTAATGTGGACACTTGGTCAGGAGATTGATAATGACTCATATAACGAGTCCGGATATAATACACGCTTCAGTTATAAGAATAATCCGTGGGTGAAGATTGCTGAGTTCATCCATAAGCATGATTCATACTCACATCCGCTTTCCGGACATCAGGAAAGCAATGTGCATACTACTGTTACCGGTGCAGGATGGAAGGAGGATGTTTCAGTCGGCAGAAGTGCTTCCATCTTCATGTCTGAGGAAGTGGCAGACAGGACAGGACATAACTGGTGGGCTGCGCAGTGGACACCTCAGCTCCTTGAGCCTGTAGAGCCTGAACTGATCAGAGATTATTGGAATTCACCTCGACCAGCAGTCAACTATGAGGGAAGATATTGCGGCCTCTGGACCAAGGATTTCGGTTCTCGAGTACAGGGCTGGGCTGCTTATCTGTCAGGCTTTTTCGGTTATGGCTATGGTGCGATTGATATCTGGCTTTATAACAGCAGTTTTGATGCAGCTTCTCCTTCATATGATACAGTCGATACAATTACTGTTGCTGACAAGCTCAGACCTTGGTGCGAGTCTATCGAATATCCTAGCGCAAATCAGATGAGGCATCTTCGTGCCTATATGGAGTCTTTTGACTGGTGGAATCTTGTACCAGTGCTGTCTGATGAGCATGGATTTACAGCTGATGCAATAGCCTATGCCTATGCAAAGACCAAGGACAGACATGTGCTCTATTTCTTCAATAAGGACATTGTGATAGGTACTTTAAGCTGTCTGCAGCCGACACAGGAAATGGAACTCAGCTGGTTCAATCCAAGAACAGGAGAGAAAGCAGAAACTCTCATCTGTACATCAGATGCATCCGGAAAGCTTGTGCTTCCGCATAAGCCTGACAATCAGGATTGGGTCCTCTCTGTCGACATTGTAACTGCAAAATAAATCAGAAAAGGCAGTCTCTCAAAGTGAGGCTGCCTTTTCTGATTCTATAAAACTTATTTGCATTCCGTCAGCTTATATACGATAAAATGGCAACCCTCGCGCTTTGAACGGAAACGGAAAGGTTCCAGTCGGATCACGCTTCTTCCTTGCGGAACCTCAACATTACGGAAAATCTTGCGGTCCAGAGTCTCTGAAAGGCCATTGTGTTGGCATGGAAGGCAAGTTTCGGTACATAATACGGATCGATAAGAGGCTTCTGATAAGTGAACATATTAGGTCCGGACTCCATAGAGTGTATTTCTCATAATCTTTTTATGTCAGTTGGAATTCAAATATGAACCACGGATTTAGAAAATGTCATTGTAACTGACAACAGTTATTTAGATTTTGAAAGTGAATTAAAATCTCGATACCAAGTATTGCTTTTACGGAGGCCTATTGTCAAGAAAATTTGCTATATTTGTTGTTTTGTAGGACCATCTTCTATTGCGCCTCCAGCCCTTTGGAACAGCGGTAGGATCATCAGCACAGAATCAGTATCTGTCAGATAGAAACAATGAATTATATAATATGAAAATCAAAGTTTTGTTATCAGCATTGGCACTGTTTGCTTGCACTTGCATCTACTCCCAGAGCCGAATTGAGGTCCAGCAGGTTCAGCTTGTAAATAAGGATGGCCTTGCTATCAGTAATCGAGGAGACATTACCAGTGGAGCCGGCTTGTATCTGCATGCTAAGGATGCTGATGATGCCGGACAGGTCTGGACTATAGTTCAGGTAAGAGAAGGGGAGTATCTTATCGAGAAACCTGAACTGCTCAGCAGTATAGACAATGATGGTATATATTCAGGAGAGGGAAATTCTGTAGTTCAATGGGATTCCGATTCATACAATCCTAATCAGATCTGGCAGCTGGAGCCTGTAGGCAAGAATACTTATGCCATCAGAAGCAAAAGCAGTGGAATGTATCTTTCGAGTGCGCCCTCTGAAAATGGACCGCAGATCCATCAGCTTCCGCTTGACAGTTCTTCCCCCGATGCACATTGGACAATCGTAAGGAACAGGAACAATCTTGTAATGACCTTGCGCAATGCCTCGGGAAAGGAAGAGTGGCAGAATGAGAAGATATTCGGAATAAATCGTGAAAAGGGCCATGTAACCTTTACATCCTACCCCTCAGTAGAAGTGATGCAGGCTGACTCTTCGTATCGTAAGCAGTGGTTACGCCCGGACTCGCCGGATTACAAGCTGCTGAACGGTATCTGGAAGTTCAACTGGTCAAGACAGCCTTCTGAAAGGCCTGACAAGTTCTATCAGACATCCTATGATGTATCCGCCTGGGATGATATTGAAGTGCCTTCATGCTGGGATATGAAGGGATATGGAACACCAATCTATACCAATGTGGCATATCCGTTCAGGAACTGTCCTCCTTTCATAATACCTGTTCCGGGTTTTACGACAGAAGAAGAACCTAATGCGGTAGGCTCATATAAACGTACCTTTACGATTCCTGAATCGTGGGACGGCAGTCCTGTGTTCATACATTTTGACGGTGTATACAGTGCCTTCTATGTGTGGATTAACGGTAAGAAGGTAGGTTACAGTCAGGGCTCGACAGAGGATGCAGAGTTCAATATTACCCCTTATGTCAAGTCAGGTGAGAATCAGGTCGCAGTCGAGGTCTACAGATGGTGTGACGGTAGCTATCTTGAGGATCAGGACATGTTCCGTCTCAGCGGAATCTTCCGTGACGTATATCTCGTGAAGCGTCCACAGACCCATATCAAGGACTTTATCCTTACAGACAAATTCAACACACTTGAAGATGTAGTGCTTAATGCAGATGTTGAAGTAAGAAATCTCGGCAAGAAGTCGCAGAAAGGATATAGCGTATCGGTATCGCTTCTTGATGCAGAGGGAAAAACCATCACTGAAAAGACTGTAGCAATGTCGGATCTTGCCAAGGGCAGCAGTGACATCGCTCATCTTGAGCTTCCTGTAAGCAGACCAGCTCTTTGGTCAGCAGAAACGCCTGATCTTTATACCGTACACGTCGAACTGAAGGACAAGGATGGAAAGACAGTTGAGGCAACATATGCCCAGCATGGCTTCAGAAAGGTGGAGATGCGTGGAAAGCATATATATATCAATGATACAAAGGTTCTGTTCAAGGGTGTGAACCGTCATGATACTCATCCTCAGCTGGGTAAGGCTGTTGACCTTGAATCCATGCTTACAGATGTGTTCATGTTCAAGCAGAACAATATCAATACTCTCAGAACAAGCCATTATCCTAATGATACCAAGCTATATGCCCTTTGCGACCACTATGGTATATATGTGATGGACGAGGCTAATATCGAGTGCCATGGTAACTTCGGTATCAGCGATATGCCGTCATGGGCTCCGGCATTCATCGACCGCATGGAAAGAATGATACTTCGCGACAGGAACCATAGCTCAGTGATCTTCTGGTCAATGGGAAATGAGGCCGGTGTAGGATCCAACTTCTATAAGGTCAGAGATGCTGCCAAGAAACTTGATGACCGTCCTATACATTACTGTGGAGATTATACCGGTGATGCAAAGACTGCCGATATGGATTCATGGATGTATCCGTCATTTGAAGAAATGATCAGGGTTGACAACTGGGATAGGGAAAAGCCTTTCATCCTTTGTGAATATGCCCATTCTATGGGTAATGCAGTCGGCAATCTCAAGGAATATTGGGATTACATCGAGTATGAGTCCAAGAGAATTATCGGAGGATGTATATGGGATTGGGTTGACCAGGGACTCAGCAAGCCTGGCGAGGTTGCTGATTTCTGGTATTACGGAGGATGCTTCGGAGATGCTCCTAATGATGCGGAATTCTGCTGCAACGGACTTCTTACCCCAGATAGGAAAATGACTCCTAAGCTTATGGAGGTCAAGAAGGTATATCAGTATGTGGAGATTGCCCTCGAGGATCTTGCATCAGGAAAGATAGCCTTGAAGAATAAATATAACTTCATCGACCTTAACATATTCTCGTTGGAGTGGACATTGATCAGGAATGGTCTTCCTGTGGATTCCGGTACAGCAGAGGTGCCATCACTTTCATCGTATGAAACTGGCTTTGTGGAAATCCCGCAGATAAGGAACCTTGATGCAGACGGTGAATACTTCCTGAATGTGGCTCTTGTCAGAAAAGACAGACAGGATTGGGCTGAACCGGGCTTTGTTCAGGCAACTGAGCAGCTCGCCCTCAGGGAACTTCCTCTTGCACTTGATGAAATCTCAGTAAGCAGGTCTGATCTTGTGGCTTCTGAAAGCGAAGAGGCTCTTGCTTTGAAGAACAGGGGATTTGCTGTGGAATTCAATAAGGCAAACGGAGAAATTACATCCTTGGCTTTTGCCGGTCTGGAAATGATTAATAAGAATGAAGGCTTCCGTTTCAACTGGTATCGTGCGATCAACAATGACAAGCATGTAAGTTCTACTGGAAACCTGTTCATTGAGCATGGCAAGGAAACATTGACTCTCAATGACTTCTCATGGACTTGGATTGAAGAAGGAAAGAAGGCTGAAATTAGTACAGCTTATCGTGTTCAGGTTCCTGACAAGCAGGGAAACATTGCTGCTGACATGACTTATCAGGTGAATTATACTGTCTATGCAGATGGAAACGTAGATGTTACAGCTGTATATGACACATGTGAAGAATTCAACCTTCCAAGATTGGGACTTGTAGCTTCGATCACACCTGGATTTGAGAATGTCACCTGGTATGGACGTGGACCTCAGGAGAATTATCCTGATAGAGAGAGGGCTTCGTTCTTCGGAGTATATGAGAATACTGTTGACGGAATGGTAGAGAAATATGTACGTTCACAGTCAATGGGCAACAGGGGAGACATCCGTTGGATGACTTTGACTGACGATAAAGGCCGCGGTATGAAGATAACTGCAGGATGCGATCTCGGATTCTCTGCCCTTCATGCAAGGGACTGGGATCTTTTCCGTACGATCAAGTTCGGTCATGATTTCCCTAAGATCCAGCTGCCGCAGACCATACTCTCACTTGACTGCGTTCAGAGAGGACTTGGAAATCAGAGCTGCGGACCAGAGCCTCTCCCTGAGTTCATTCCTAAGAGCAATCATACTTATACACTTTCATTCAGAATTGAGAAGAAATTATGAAGAAGATCACATTATTTGTTCTGATATTCCTGTGCTTAAGCTTCCTGTCTCAGGGAGCTTACGCACAGGTGTATTATGAGCCTGACTATTATGGAAAGAGAGATGAGTGGCTGCGTAAGGCGGAAGAGGCCAAGCCTGAACTGATTTCAAAGGAGTACAGACCTCTTTATCTGGTTCAGCCTGTTGAGGATGAAGCTGCTTATCAGGGCTGGAGAGTAGAAAAGACGGCTGAGATGTCTTCCTATTTGGGACGCAGCATGAGGGAAGTTCCTGATGTGATGCTGGATTTCGGCAGACATATGACCGGGTATTTTACTTTCAGGATCAAAACCTTGAGAGCGACTCAGGATGCTCCGATAAGAATCAGGTTCACCTTCGGTGAGGTTCCGGCTGAAATGGCGACCCCGTTTGACCCTTTCCCAGGATCGTTGAGCCGTGCATGGATGCAGGATGAAGTCCTGACTATTGAAGAGGTAGATAGGGATATTACCATTGCACGCCGTATATCAGGCAGGTATATGCGAGTGGAACTGCTTGGTGACTCAGTGGGTTTTGATTATGCTATGGAAGATATCAGATTCACTGCTCTGTCTTCCACTGACAGCCTTATGGTCGAGCCTCTTGGTGAAGAAACCCCTGAGATGATCAGAAAAATAAATGATATCTCTGTAGCTACATTGAGGGAATGTATGCAGACTGTCTATGAGGATGGTCCTAAGCGTGATCACAGACTTTGGGTGGGAGATCTTTATCTGGAATCTCTGGCAAACAGATATTCATTCAGAAACTTCGATCTGACAAAGAGGTGTCTCTATCTTTTCGCAGCTCTTACGGCAGAGGACGGAACCATAATCTCCAATCTTTATGAAAATCCGAAACCTCATCCTCAGGTGGGATCCTATATGCTCACTTACAGTCTCCTGTACAACTCTACTCTTCTGGAGTATCTTAAGGATACAGGTGATATGGATACTGCCGCCGATCTGTGGCCTGTGGCTGTGAGGCAGATCGATGATGCCCTGAGTTATGTAAATGAGGCTTATGTCTTCGACAAGTCACGCAAGAGTGTATGGCTTTTCTTTGATTGGAGAGGGGGGCTTGATATCGATGCATCAATCCAGGCAGCTGTCATATTTGCCTTGAATCAGACTTATGAACTGGCGGAGATCTTAGGCAAGGAGAATGAGGTGAAGCATTGGAAGACTATGGAAAGGAATATGATCGATGCTGCCAGAAAACATATGTATGACAAAAGACGCGGAGTGGTTTTAAGTGGAGAAGACAGGCAGCTTTCGCTTATGTCTCAGGCATGGATGGTAAAAGCCGGAGTTCTTGACGGTAAAGAAGCACAGAAGGCTATAAGCACAGCGTTGAACGATGAGTCAACTGTTATGCCGGGCACACCATACGCGACCCATTACCTGATAGATGCCATGCTGCAGTGCGGAATGTATCAGGAAGGCAAGGCTTATCTGATCGATTATTGGGGTGGAATGGTGAAAAAAGGAGCAGATACCTTCTGGGAGGCCTATGACCCGAATGACGACTATATTTCACCGTACAATTTCCATCCTCTGAACAGCTACTGTCATGCATGGAGCTGTACTCCGGTATATTTTATCTATACCTATCCAGATATTTTCCGGAAATAGGGAAACCGCATCGTAATTAATGATGTAATTGATTATATTTACAGGATGTGGGTCTGACTATGGCTCATGATCAACGAAAAAAATAATAACTATATAATTGTGAAAAGAAGGAACTTTTGATCGGGAATTTAACTATCAAATAATATGAAACGCATTATGTCCCTCCTGACAGTGACACTGTTAGCAAGCATATTCACATTGAATATGGCCAATGCTCAGGAAGCAAAATGGATTACAGCAGATAATCCAGGAGCTGATGAGCCGAACACATGGATAGAGTTCCGCAAGGAATTCAAGA
>JAEIGA010015126.1_pt1 | contig 11751 bp, 8 predicted proteins | sample 9270691 | NCBI WGS metagenome assembly JAEIGA01 (sample SAMN17057246, study PRJNA624740) | gut metagenome | biome: biome; isolation source: fecal sample | host: Bos grunniens | place: China: Xizang | collected 2019
ATGATCGCGACATACATGCGTAAGGCTGCAGGTCTTAACGAGAAGCTTTTCCTCGAGTATGACCTCAAGCAGAGCCTCCGCTATGGCGAGAATCCACACCAGAACGCTAAGTTCTACGCTACTCTTGACAAGGTTCCTTTCTCTCTCGCTACAGCTGAGCAGCTTAACGGTAAGGAACTTTCATACAACAATATCCAGGATGCAAATGCAGCCCTCAACATCGTACGCGAGTTCGATGCGCCTTTCTGTGTGGGTCTCAAGCATATGAACCCATGTGGTGCAGCAATCGGTACTGATGTAGTGGATGCATGGACAAAAGCATATGAAGCAGACAAGGTAAGTATCTTCGGTGGAATCGTAGCAGTAAACCGTGAGGTGAACAAGGAAGTTGCAGAGCTCATGAAGCCTATTTTCCTTGAGATCATCATGGCTCCAAGCTTCACTGACGAGGCTCTCGAGGTTCTCTGCACAAAGAAGAATCTCCGTCTCCTCAAGGTGGATATGAGCAAGGAAGAGGGTGGCCACAATATGTATGTGAGCATGAACGGCGGTATCCTCGTTCAGGAGCAGGATATTGATACAAAGACAGTTGTCGCAGATATGTGCGTGACTGAGGTTAAGCCTACAGACGCTCAGCTCACTGACCTTGACTTTGCTTGGAGAATTGTTAAGCACGTGAAGTCAAACGCTATCGTTGTTGTGAAGGATGGTGCAACTCTCGGAGTAGGCGCTGGTCAGATGAACCGTGTAGGTTCTGCTAAGATTGCTCTTGAGCAGGCTACAGCAGCATACGTAGAGGCTGGCAAGGATATCAAGACCGAAGGCATTGTTCTTGGTTCTGACGGATTCTTCCCATTTGACGATACAGTTACCCTCGCTGCTGAGTATGGCGTGAAGGCTATCGTACAGCCAGGCGGAAGCGTACGTGACGAGGATTCTGTAAAGAAGGCAAACGAGTGCGGAATCACTATGCTCTGCACTGGCATGCGTCATTTCAAACATTAAAATGGAAACTATACTATCCTTACATGGTATTACGCAGTTTGTAAAACATGAGGAAATCGTAGAAAAAACAGAAATACTATATATGAAAAAAGTACTGGTAATCGGAGGTGGTGGACGTGAGCATGCTATTGTGGATGCTTTGAGCCGTTCACCGCAGGTAGGTAAAATTTATTGCGCACCAGGCAACGCCGGTATGTCTGCTCAGGCAGAGTGTGTGGCAATCAAGGATACTGACGTGGAAGGCCTTAAGGCTTTTGCACTTGCAAACGGTATTGACCTTGCTGTAGTCGGACCTGAAGTTTCTTTGGCAGCTGGAGTTGTTGATGCATTCAAGGCTGCAGGTCTCAGAATCTTTGGCCCGAACAAGGCAGCTGCAACCATCGAGGCGAGCAAGGATTTCGCTAAGCAGCTGATGGCAAAATATGATATTCCTACTGCGGCATTCGAGACCTTCGAAGACTATGACAAGGCTTTGGAGTATGTGAAGAAGGGTTCATTCCCTGTTGTCCTCAAGTATGACGGACTTGCTGCCGGTAAGGGAGTAGTGATTCCTGAAACATTGGAAGAGGCGGATGAAACTCTCAAGGACATGCTTCTTGACGACAAGTTCGGCAAGGGTAAGGTCGTTGTAGAGGAATTCCTCACAGGTCCTGAATTCTCATTCATGTGCTTTGTTGACGGACTCGATGTATATCCGATGACCCTCTCTCAGGATCACAAGCGTGCATATGAAGGTGACAAGGGTCCTAATACCGGAGGTATGGGTGCATATTCACCGGTTCCTATTATCACAGATGAGGATGTGGAGTATGCAATGGAGAAGGTTATGAAGCCTACAGCTGCAGGAATGGTAGCGGAAGGATGTCCTTTCACAGGTGTACTTTACGGCGGTCTCATGAAGACTCCGAACGGAGTGAAGGTAATCGAGTTCAACTGCAGATTCGGTGATCCGGAGACAGAGGTAGTGCTCCCACGTCTTGATTCAGATATCTATGATATATTCTCAGCAGTTGCAGACCATACTCCAATGCCACAGATCCAGTGGAAGAAGGAAGTGACAATGGGCTTCGTGATGGCCTCAAAGGGTTACCCTGGTGACTATGAGAAGGGCTATGAGATCAATATTCCTGACACTCCAGGTGTAAGGGTATATCATATGGGAACATCTTGCAAGGATGGTAAATTCTATACTGCAGGTGGTCGTGTCCTTATGGTGGTAGGTTTCGGTGCAGATCTCCAGGAGGCTCATGACAAGGCACTTGCAGCTGTGGAGTCTATTGAGTGTGATAATCTTTTTTATCGCCGTGACATCGGCTGGAGGGTGCTCTAATGGCAAAAGTAATATCTGGAAAAGACCTTTCAGCTCAGCTGAAGGAGGAAATGAAGGCGCAGGTTGCCACGTTTCCTGAGAAATACGGTCGAGTACCGCACCTTGTAGTGATTCTTGTAGGTGAGGACCCGGGTAGTGTTTCATATGTTACCGGAAAGGCAAAGGCTTCAGAATTTGTAGGTATCAAGAATACGACAATCCGTAAACCGGATACTATTTCTGAGGCGGAGCTTCTCGGAATGATCGAGGAACTCAATGCAGATGATTCTGTTGACGGAATCCTTGTGCAGCTTCCGCTTCCTAAGCATATCAGCGAGGATAAGGTGATCGCTACCATCGCGAAGGAAAAGGATGTTGACGGTTTCCATCCGCTCAACGTAGCGGCTCTCTGGCAGAAGCAGGATTGTGTGCTTCCTTGCACTCCAAAGGGTATCATCAAGATGCTTAAGGTTGCGGGTGTCGAGATTAAGGGCAAACGTGCTGTCGTGATAGGAAGAAGCAACATCGTTGGTCTTCCAGTGTCTAAGCTTCTCCTTGACGAGAATGCTACAGTAACAATTGCTCACAGCCGTACTGTTGATCTTCCTACTGTTACCCGAAATGCAGAAATCCTTGTAGTAGCCATCGGCCGTCCGAAGTTTGTGACAGCGGATATGGTTTCAGAAGGAGCTGTAGTCATTGATGTCGGAGTGAATCGTGATCCAGAGACCGGAAAACTCTGCGGCGATATTGATTATGCTGCAATCGAGCCGAAGGCTTCTGTGATAACTCCTGTTCCTGGTGGCGTAGGCCCTATGACCATCACCTGTCTTATGGAAAATACCATTGAGTGTTTCCTTCGTAAGATGGAGTAGATATATAAAAACAATGTTGAATGCTCGCAGTGTCCCGAAAAGAAGGGCGTTGCGAGCATTTTTATATGTAAACTGCTTCCGGTTTTGGAAAGGTCTTTGTTTCCGACTGAGAATTGTATAAATTTGTAAGGACTAATATTAAGTGAATATGTCAAGAAAGAAGAGTTCCCGTGGAAGAGGCCGCGGAAGGGAAAAGAAAAGTTTTCCGCTAGTTGAAGGTAGAGTGCAGATGACCCGTGAGGGCTATGCATTTGTGATTGTGGATGGGGAGGAAGATGATGTCTTTGTCAAGGCTGCCAAGACACGTGGCGCATTGAACGGAGACATTGTAAGAGTCGCAGTGACTCGAGAGAAGACAGACCGTCAACGTCGTGAGGGAGAGGTCGTGGCTATCATCGAACGTTCTCCAAAGCCGTTTATCGGTATTCTTCATGTAGTCGGTAACCAGGCATGGGTGCTCATGCAGAGTCGTTTTATGCCATACGACATAACAATTACGGTAGCTGAAAGCGATGCAGTCCGTTATCGCAGACATAAGGTAAAATCTAATTCAAGTGTTGAACCGAAGGATGAGACCGGATGGCTGAAGCCGTTAGGAGATGATGTGTATGCCGTGCAGGGTATATTCGAACTCGGAGAGGACGGTTATGGACGCAAGGAACTTCATGCGGTTTCCGGTATGAAGGTGGCGGCCGTGGTAGATGACTGGCCGAGACACGAGATGAATCCTCGTGGACATATTGTTGACGTTCTCGGAGAACCTGGAGACAACGATACGGAGATGCATGCCATTCTTGCGGAGTATGCTCTTCCGTACAGATTTGAATCTGCAGTAGCTAATGCGGCAGACCAGATTTCGGAGGAAATTACGGCTGAAGATATTGCTCGACGCAGGGATTTCCGTGATATTCTTACCTTTACAATAGATCCTGCAGATGCAAAGGACTTCGATGATGCCATTTCTTTCCGTAAACTGGAAAATGGTAATTATGAAGTCGGCGTACATATTGCGGATGTGACACATTATGTACGTCCCGGATCGATTGTCGATGAGGAGGCACGCAGTCGAGGAACATCGGTATATCTTGTGGACAGGACAGTCCCTATGCTTCCTGAAAAGCTCTGTAACAAGCTTTGCTCGCTTCGCCCGAATGAAGAGAAGCTCACATTCTCGGCGGTCTTTGAAATGACCCCACTCGGACGTGTGGTGAACCAGTGGTTTGGTAAGACGGTCATATATTCGGATTTCCGTTTTGCATACGAAGAGGCACAGGCCATAATTGATGCCGGTCCAAAGGTTTCTCATGACGGTGTTCCGGAAGAAATCAAGGATGCAGTGCTTGTGTTGAATTCTCTCGCGGCAAAGCTTCGCAAGAAGAGATTTGCTAGCGGTGCCATCAGTTTCGAACGTCCGGAGATGAAGGTAGAGGTGGATGAGAAGGGCAAGCCGGTGAATGTCTATCAGAAAGTTACTGCAGAAGCCAACTGGCTCATCGAGGAATTCATGCTTCTGGCCAACAGGAGTGTCGCTGAATTTGTGGCTACCGGATGCAAAGGTGTTGGTGAAGTTCCAGCTAAGGGACGTAAGACTGCAAAGACCTTTGTCTATCGTATCCATGACGAACCTAATCAGGAGAAAGTGGAGAGTCTTCGCAATTTCATAGGAAACTTCGGTTATAAGATGGGACCGACTACAAATGGCAAGGAAATTTCCAAGGAATTGAACAGCCTCTTTGCTGCAGCGAAGGATACTCCGGAATATAATGCCATAGAACTACTTTCGCTCAGGACCATGGCGAAGGCACGTTATGATACCGAAAACCTCGGCCATTACGGACTGGCATTCAAATATTACACTCATTTCACATCTCCGATCCGCCGTTATCCGGATATGATGGTCCATAGACTTCTGGAGCATTATCTTGCCGGAGGGGATTCGGCAAAGCAGGAGACCTACTCCAAACTATGTAAGCATGCTACCGAGCGTGAGATTGTGGCAGCTGAGGCTGAGAGAGCCAGCATAAAATATAAACTCGTGGAGTTTATGGAGGATAAGGTGGGTTATACCTTTGGCGGAAACATATCTGGCCTTACCGAATGGGGAATGTATGTAGAAATCGAGCCTACCAAAATCGAAGGAATGGTTCCGCTCAGGGATATCCGTTCGGATTTCTTTGAGTTCGACGCTGACAGATACAGACTGGTGGGCCGTCGTTCCCGTAAAGTCTATAATCTTGGAGATCCTGTGCGCATACGTGTCAAGAAGACCAATCTTGAACAGAAACTTCTTGATTATGAGCTGATTGAGACAGGTCTTGAAGAGAGTGATTTTGATCGTATCGACTATGAACATGGGAGAGGCACAGCCTTCATCAAGGGAGAAGACGGATCATTTGATAATGTGACGGTAGGTATCAATAAGGCAGCCCGCAAGGAGAAAGTGCGTAAGGCTATCCAGGAGTCAAAAAAGAAATCACGCAGGACTTCCGGAAAGTCTGCCAAGAAAAAATCATAAATTTAATCTTTGTTTTTCTATTCTGGCACGTACTTTGCAAAATGTAAGGCACGGGTTAGTTTAGATGTTAATAATAGGGTTTTATAAAATCAACACGGGACTTTTGCTGAAAAGCGGAAGTCCCGTGTTGGGTATATGAGGAATAAATGATACCTTTGAAAAAATTATTACATGAAGATTCTTTCTGTCTTATTGGCTGCATCACTGTCTGTGATAGCCTGCAGTCCTGCCTTGCCGGTAATGGGTGACTATACGGTTTTTGATGTCGGAGTTGAAGAACTCTCCGGTTTGTGTATGAATCAGGACTATACTATGCTTGTGTCGTGTGGTGATAAAGGTGTCGTGAAGACAATATCCTTTGAAGGTGAAGTCCGTGATGTGTGGGATAATCGTTGTGATATGGAAGGTGTTGCCGTGAATCCTGCCACAGGCGATATATATGTTGCAGTGGAAAGAGCTCAGGAAATTCATTGCCTTGCATACCCTGATTACGCTGCTCAGGACCAACTTTTTGCTGTGCAGGAGGCTGTGGATGGAAAGTATTTCAATGATGGTCTGGAGGCGGTTGAGTATTATAAGGATGATATCCTTTTTATTGGAGCTCAGCGTGGCGCCCCTCTCTGGCAGTACAGGTCGGATGGAACTTTCGTTTCGAAAGTGACCCTTTCTTCGTTTGCTTCTGAAATAGCCGGACTTTGCTACGATCCGGAGGCAGATCTGCTTTGGGTGACCGATTCAGAAGCAGCGAAATTGTTTGTGTGCAGTACTGATGGAGAGCTTCTCGCATCATACGATATATCATTCATAGAAAATGCGGAATCTGTCTGTGTGGACCGTAAAAGGAATTGCATCTGGATTGGAAGTGACGAGGATTTTGCAAAACTCTACAGGATAGACTTCAGATTTTAATCTCGGAGGGAAAAGTCATGCCGTTGGAAATAGAGAGAAAGTTCTTGATTGCGGGTGATTTCAGACCTTTTGTCTGTGAATCTTTCCGCATCGCTCAAGGATATTTGTGCTGTGATGCGAGGCGTACAGTCCGTGTACGTGTGAAAGGTGATGTGGGATATATCACAGTCAAGGGTAAAAGCAAGGATGGAGGTCTTTCCCGTTTTGAATGGGAAAAGGAGATATCACGTCAGGAGGCTGAAGCTCTCCTTCCGCTTTGCGAACCTGGAATCATAGACAAGTTCAGACACCTTGTGGAATTTGAAGGCCATACCTTTGAAGTTGATGAATTTCTGGGAGAAAATGAGGGTCTGGTTCTCGCTGAACTGGAGCTTTCTTCAGTGGATGAATACTTTCTGCGCCCCGAGTGGCTTGGAGAGGAAGTTACCGGGGATAGACGTTATTATAATTCCTATCTGTCTGTACACCCGTTCAAGACATGGTAATTCGAAAAAAATGATTAATTTTGAGAGATTTTGAACTCAACCTATATCACTATGGCATTATTCAGCAATAAAGAAAAGTACAATTGGGAATTCGAGAATATCGGAGGCTCATCGCGTGTAAGTATTACTAAAGGTTCTGATATAGCACATCTTTACGAACTTGACCCTAAGATGTGGACTGTCCTTTCTTGTCCTATGACAGGAATCGGAATAGATAACAAGAGTCTGGCGTACATGGACTGTGATAATGACGGCAAGCTCCGTATCAATGACATCATCTGCATGTCTAAGTGGCTGACTGGCGCATTGAAGAATAACGACCTGATTCTTGAAGGTAAGGACTGTATCGATATTGAAGAGTTTGATCAGGATGACGCTGTCGGTGCAAAGCTTTATAAGTCGGCAAAGCAGATTCTTGAGAATCTTGGAAAGGAGGGTAGTGTGATCTCACTGGCAGATACTGCGGATGTTGCATCTATTTTTGCTAAGACAAGATTCAATGGTGATGGCGTGATCACAGAGGCTTCGACAGATGATGCTGACCAGAAGGCTGTTATTGCAGCTGCAGTAGCTTCACTTGGTGGAGTGCCGGACAGAAGCGGTGTCAGTGGTGTTGATGCTGCCATGATCGAAACTTTCTATAAGACATTGGCTGAATATGTAGCATGGAAGGAAGCTGAAATAGAGGCTCCGTTCGGTGCTGATACTGATAAGGCCATTGCGGCATATAACGCTCTTGACTCAAAGGTTAAGGATTTCTTCATGCGTTCAAAGCTCGCTGCTTTCTCACCGGACAGCACAGCTTCACTGGATGTACAGACTTCAAGCATTCAGGCAATCAGTGCTGAAAATCTTGTATCAAAGGCAGATGAGATTGCATCTTATCCTATCGCACGTGTGACTGGAAAGGCGGAAATCTCTCTTGATGAACCAGTCAACCCAGCATGGGCTGCACAGTTCAATATCCTTAAGGCGATAGCACTTGACCCTGCAGTAAAGGTGTTGACAGAGGATGAGTGGAATGCAATCGGAGCTAAGTTTGCAGCTTATGTTTCATGGAAGGGTGCCAAGGCAGGTGCAGCAGTAGAAGGTCTTGGTCTTGAGACTATAAAGAAGATTCTTGATGAGAACAGGAAGGATGCTCTCCTTGCAGTAGTAGCAGAGGATGCTGCTCTTGCAGAGGAAGCTGGAAATATCGAGATGGTGGACAAGTTCCTTCATGTATTCCGTGATTTCTACCATCTACTCAGAAACTTTGTGACATTCCATGATTTCTATGATAAGGATAAGGAGACAAAGGCTGTTTTCCAGGCTGGAGTACTTCTCGTGGATCAGCGTGAGTGTGAGTTCTGTATGAATGTGGTTGATATGGGCAAGCACAGTGCGGCAGCTGCATCAAGCGGTATGTATCTCATCTACTGTGATTGTACGACCAAGTCAAAGGCTGGCAAGATATGTATTGTTGCTGCGATGACTGTAGGTGATGTAGGTGATATCACTGTAGGAAAGAATGCTGTGTATTATGATGAGAACGGCCTCGAGTGGGATGCTGTGATCACAAAGATTGTGGATAACCCGATCAGCATCTCTCAGGCATTCTGGTCGCCTTATCGCAGAATGGCTACTGCGGTTGAGAATCTGATCAGCAAGAGTGCGGCAGATAAGGACGCCAAGATGATGAAGGATATGACTGCAAAGATCAATGCAGCTCCGACATCTCTTCCTGCAGCAGGTGCAGAAGGAAAGCCAGCAGCAGCTCCTCCATTTGATATTGCCAAGTTTGCCGGTATCTTCGCTGCCATCGGTATGGCATTCGGTATGATCGGTACAGCTTTGGCTGGACTCGTTGAGTCTCTTTCAGGTCTTGGCTGGAAACTCATCCTTGTTTTCATCGGTATCATATTGGCAATCTCAGGACCTGCGATGGTAATGGCATGGCTCAAGCTCCGTCGTCGTAATATTGCTCCTCTCCTTAATGCAAACGGTTGGGCTGTCAATGCAGCTTCAAAGATAAGTATCCCATTCGGTGAGACTCTTACAACTCAGGCTAAGTATCCTAAACTCAAGCTCAAGGATCCATATGCAAAAAAGGGTCTTGCTCCTTGGAAGAAATGGCTTATTTCTGTTTCAAGCCTTGTTGTGGTACTTGCAGTCCTCTGGCTGGTGAATCTCTTTGCATGGGCAAAACTCCCTTCACCTCTCCCTTGGTTCGACAAGGATGAGCCTGTAGTGGAAGAAGTTGTTGAGGTTGTCGAGACTGTTGAAGTTGTAGAAGAAGTACAGCAGTAAGACTATATGATCATAATATGAGAGCTCCGATGTGCGTAAGTGACATCGGAGCTCTTTTAGTGTATGCTTGGCACTTTTCTGTAAAAGACACTTACTTGCGTTTTCCCATCTGGGAGTCGAGGAAAGGCAGACCACTTTCTCCGGCTGCATTGAGCTTGTCCACGATACTTCCGAAGATAGCCTCTTCTTCCACCTGTTCGTTTACAAAGGTGCGGAAGAAATTTTCTGCCGCATAGTCTTTCTCTTCTATAGTCAGTTCGACGATCTTGTCAATCATCTTTGAGACCATCTTCTCCTGGCTTAGGGAGTGTTCGAAAATCTCCTTGACCGATCCCCATCCTTCAGGTACGAGGTTTATCATCTGCAGCTTGACCTGTCCGCCTCTGTCAGTGAGGAAATCCGCCATTCTGGTGGCATGTTCCCTTTCTTCGTCAGAATGTACCTTGAGCCAATGAGAGAACCCGTCCCATCCCTTATGCTTCAGGAAATATGACATCTGAAGATAGAGATTCGATGACCAGAGTTCTGCAGTGATCTGGTCGTTGACCGCCTGCTGTAATTTGCTTTTAATCATGACTGTATGTTTTTAGTTCGTTTACAGTCATGTTAACAATACTGATGCCGTTATGAAATCAATATATCAACTTGCCATTGAGGATGACCTTGTCGATGACAGGGGTCTGGTGGCTGTATGGAATGAAGGCGAGTGATGGTACCGGTTTAGTGATGATAAGATTGGCCTTCTTTCCTACAGTTATGGAACCGAGTGAGTCGCTTACGCCCATTGCATATGCGGTGTTGATCGTGCAGGCATTGAATGACTGTTCCGGAGTAAGACGCATGCGGATACATCCGAGGGCCATTACAAAACGCATATTTCCACTTGGGCTTGATCCCGGATTATAGTCTGAAGCAAGGGCTACAGGAAGTCCGGCTTCGATGTAATCTTTGGCACGACCGTATGGAAGGCCGAGGAAGAATGAACATCCTGGAAGCATTGTAGGCATGGTGCCGCTGCCTCTGAGTACCTCGATCTCAGCGTCAGTGGTCTTCTCAAGGTGATCTACAGAAAGCGCTCCATGCTTGACACCCACCTGTACACCCCCAGATACCTCCAGCTCATTGGCATGTATCTTTGGAGTTATACCGTATTTGGCAGCTTCAGTAAGTATTCTGTCTGTTTCTTCTACAGTGAAGAATCCTGTATCGCAGAACACATCTACGAAATCAGCAAGGCCTTCTTCTGCAACGCGAGGGAGCATCTCCTTACATACAAGGTCCACATATTCGCTCTGACGTCCTCGATAGGCACGTCCGACTGCATGAGCTCCAAGGAAATTGGCACGGACTGTTATCGGTGCAGTTTCCTTGATACGTTTTATGACGCGAAGCATCTTGATTTCGTCTTCTACAGTCAGACCGTAACCACTCTTGATTTCTACAGCTCCGGTTCCCATAGCCATGATCTCACGTACACGGACCATTGACTGTTCGTAAAGTTCGTCTTCCGATGTCTCGTGCAGCAGGTCTGCAGAATTGAGGATTCCGCCTCCACGTGCAGCGATCTCCTCATAGCTCAGTCCTGCAATCTTGTCCCTGAATTCTCCATCACGGCATCCAGCATATACGATATGTGTGTGGCTGTCGCAGAATGTCGGCATCACGAAACCGCCTTTAGCGTCGATATACTCAACGCCGTCATATTGCTCTTCAGACTTTCCGAAATCAGTGATGACTCCGTCCTCGATGACAAGGTATGCATTCTCGATGCACCCCACAGTGTTCATCTGGGCGCCTTCCAGCTTTCTTACGTCCGCTGGCAGTATGCCCGCCAGTGTACCTATATTATAAATGATGGTTTTCATCATGGAAAATTAGCGGATGAACTCGATTGACTTCTCGATGAGAGGGTGCATGTAGCGGTCATCGTCGATGAACGGCACCACCTTGCGATATTTGGCAAAGATTTTCTCGATGGCCCATGACGAGCGGAGAGGACGACGGAATTCAAACGCCTGAGCTGCATTGAAAAGCTCGATAGCAAGTACCCTTTCTGTGTTCTCCACTACACGAACAAGCTTGGTAGCGGCATTCGCACCCATGCTTACATGGTCCTCCTGACCCTGTGATGAAGGAATAGAGTCGGCAGAAGCTGGCATGCAGAGGCCCTTGCTCTGGCTCACGATTGAAGCTGCTGTATCCTGCGGAATCATGAATCCGCTGTTAAGACCAGGCTTTGCCACAAGGAAGTTAGGCAGACCTCTCTGGCCTGAAATCAATTTATAGATACGTCTCTCCGAAATGTTGGAAAGCTCAGAGAGGGCGAGTGTAAGCATATCCATAGGCAGAGCGATAGGCTGGCCG
>JAEIGA010015127.1_pt1 | contig 11750 bp, 10 predicted proteins | sample 9270691 | NCBI WGS metagenome assembly JAEIGA01 (sample SAMN17057246, study PRJNA624740) | gut metagenome | biome: biome; isolation source: fecal sample | host: Bos grunniens | place: China: Xizang | collected 2019
ATCTCCCTCGGGATCTGCCCAGTTGTGGAACAGAGAGTCACCGATCAGCGCGATCTTACCATCATGCGCCGCCAGTGCGACACCGTCCAGCTCGACCATCTTGGCCTCGGCAAAGGGATGGGGATGTGCACAGGGCGCGTACTCCAGCGCAATACACGCGGTCTCTCCCCCGGCACAAACGGTAACCGTCTTTGCCGCCTCATCGTAAACGGCAGCGTCAAGCGCACCGTCGCAGATGATCATATCGCGCACGTCTGCGGCAGAGGCCGCCAGCTTGGACAGTGCTACATTGGACACAATCGCTTTATCGTCTACGACGGCACTGCCTAAAATCTTTATAATCTTCATAACTAACTCCTTATCCGCACTTGTGGGGTAGGGGCCCCACATGGCCTATTGCGCTTTCCCGTTCGAACAGAACCGTAACAAATTCAATTCAAACCATTTTTCAAAAGTTTTTTGGAGTTCCAAGAACCTTTTTTTCAAAAAAGGTTCTTGGTCGCCGAAGGCACTCCTCGTTACTTAACATAATCAAACTCAAAATCGTAGATCGAAACGGTATCACCGTCGCGGCAGCCGGCTGCTTCCAGCTGTTCAAAGACGCCGCCCTTCTGCAGCGAACGCTGGAAGAAGTTGAGCGACTCGTAGTTGTCGAAGTTGACCTGGTTCATCAGATTGAAGATCCACTGACCCTCAACGATAAATCTGCCGCCCTCATAGCGGATGTTGGTCACGCGACCCTCCTCGACGACGACCTCGTCGCCGGCGGTCTCGTCCTCCCAAACGCGCATGGGAGGCAGCTCCTGCAAACGCTCCCAAACGTGCTCGATCATCTCCTGAATACCCTGGCCCGTCGCTGCGGAAATATACATCAGCTCGTAGCCGCAAGCACGAACGTACTCCTCAAACTCCTTGACATTGACCAGCTCCTCGTCCAGCGCGTCGCACTTGTTGGCGAGAATGATCTGCGGACGCAGCGCCAGCTCCGGGCTGTAACGCTCCAGCTCGCGGTTGATCACGCGAATGTCGTCGATCGGGTCTCTGCCCTCAAAGCAGGAAATGTCCACCACGTGCAAAAGCAGTCGACAGCGGTCGGTGTGACGCAAGAAGTCGTGACCCAGACCCGCGCCGTCCGATGCACCCTCGATCAGTCCGGGGATATCTGCCGCCACAAAACCGTTCTCGCCGCGCACGCGAACTACGCCAAGGTTGGGCGAGAGCGTGGTGAAGTGGTAGTCCGCGATCTTGGGACGCGCCGCACTGATCTTGGCAAGAATAGACGACTTGCCCACGCTGGGCAGACCGATGAGTCCAACGTCAGCCAGCATCTTCAGCTCCAGAAGAACGATCTTTTCCTCACCCTTGGTGCCGTTCTTGGCAAACATGGGCACCTGGCGAGTCGGCGTTGCGAAATGGCGGTTGCCCCAGCCACCGCGTCCACCGCGGCAGGCAATGAAATCCTCACCGTCGGACATGTCGTGAATGACCTTGCCCGTCTCGGCGTCCTTGATCAGCGTACCGCGCGGCACGGGAATGATCAGATCGTCCGCCGTCGCGCCGTGGAACTTGTCGCCCTTGCCGTCGCCGCCGTTGCCGGCGACAAACTTATGGCGATAGCGGTACGCCAAGAGCGTGTTGACACCCTCGTCCACGCGGAACACAATGTTTCCGCCGCGTCCGCCGTCACCGCCGGCAGGTCCACCCGCCGACACGTATTTCTCTCTGTGAAAGGCAATCGCGCCGTTTCCACCGTCGCCCGCCTTGATCTCTAATTTTACATGATCTATCAGCATATGATTACTCCTTTCTTTACGGGGAGCCCCTTTTTGCGGGGCGCTGCCCCGCTCCCCGTTCAAGGAACTTTTTGAAAAAAGTTCCTTGAAAATCCTCAAAAACTTTGACAAATAATGAATACGTAATGTCTCTACCGTATACACCATTCTTTTTATTCCAAAGTTTTTTGAAGGGGGTGCGGGGGAAACGACGTTTGCCGTTTTTGCTCGCAAAACGGCGGTGTTCAGCCGCCGAGGCAAACTCGAAGGTCGCTTGCGACCATCTTTTTCTCCAAAAAAGTTTCCCCCGCCTCATTTTTCACCCCTTACACCGATGTGTCGCCCTTTTGTTTGATGATCAAGCGGATGGGCGTCCCCTCAAAGCCGAAGGTATCGCGCAGGCAATTTTCAATATAACGCTGGTACGAGAAGTGGAACAGCTCGACCGAGTTGCAGAACAGAACGAAGGTAGGCGGAGCTACGGCGCTCTGCGTCATATAGTAGATCTTGAGTCTGCGGCCCTTGTCGGAGGGCGGCTGCGTGCGGTTGGTTGCCTCGGACAGCACGTCGTTGAGAATACCGGTCGTGATGCGCATGTTGTGCTGCTCGTGAACCTTGCAGATCAACTCAAAAATATTGGGCAGTCGCTGTCCTGTCAGCGCAGAAACGTAAATCTGCGGTGCGTAGGGCATATACGCCAGCGCCTCGCGGATCTTGCGGGTGAACTCGCCCATCGTTTTGGAGTCCTTCTCGATCAGATCCCACTTGTTGACCACGATAATACACGCCTTGCCCGCCTCGTGCGCAATACCGGCGATCTTCTCGTCCTGCTCGGTGATGCCCTCGGAGGCGTCGATCATGATCAGACAAACGTCCGCTCTCTCGACCGCCATGTGAGCGCGCAATACGCTGTATTTTTCAATTTTGTCGTTGACCTTGGACGAGCGGCGAATACCCGCCGTGTCGATAAAGGTGAAGCGACCGTACTCGTTTTCCACCACGGTGTCCACGCTATCGCGCGTCGTGCCAGCAATGTTGGAAACGATCATGCGCTCCGCGCCGACAAAGCGGTTGACAATGGAAGACTTACCCGCATTCGGCTTGCCGATGACAGCCACACGAATGCCCGCAGGCTCCTCCTCGACCTCCTCGACCTCAGGCAACGCCTCGATGCAGGCGTCAAGCAGGTCACCCGTGCCCGAGCCGTGCACCGAAGATACCGCGATGGGATCGACGTCAAAGCCCAGCTCGTAAAACTCATAAAATTCAAACGGGAGATCACCGATGCGGTCACACTTGTTGATGCAGGGGACGATCGGCTTGTTGCTCTTTTTGAGCATAACAGCGATATCGCGGTCAGCCGCCGTCACACCCGTACGCACGTCGCACAGGAAAATGATAACGTCCGCTGTGTCGATGGCGATCTGTGCCTGGTTGCGCATCTGCACCAGAATGGTGTCGTCGGTGCGCGGCTCGATACCACCGGTGTCAATCATGACCAGCGTGCGTCCGCGCCATTCGGTCTCACCGTAAATACGGTCGCGCGTCACACCCGGCGTGTCCTCTACGATCGAACGCTTTTCGCCAATCAAGCGATTGAACAGCGTGCTTTTACCTACATTCGGTCTGCCGACTACGGCAATAATGGGTTTACTCATATCTATCTTCTCCGTCCTTTATTCTTCTCTACTTGCATCATACAGCGGCGTGTCATCATTGACACCCAGCATCGCCGTCAGAAATCCTACACCGTCATTGGGGCAGACACGCACGGGCACACCAAGTCTGCGCGACAGCTCCATGGGCGTCATGCCGCAAAGGAACAAGTCGCCGTCGGCACGCAGCGTGTTGGCGGGGATCAGCACCTCGTCGCCAAGATCACGTCCCGTCAGCTGCTCTGCCATATCATGCCCGGTCAGAAGCCCCGCCACCGTGATGGTCTCACCGAAAAAGTGATTGACCACGGGCACGACCGCAATTTCCAAGCCCTCTACCGCAGCCTCCAGCTCACCGCACAGCGTGCGGATGCTCTCACTCGCGGCAACGCCCGTCACGGCCGTCACGCGGCGCGGTGCGCGGTAATTCTCCAAATCATCTTCAAGGAACTGCATCTCAAAGTGGAACTCATGCGAAAGCGAGGTCACCATACCGATGCCGTCCTCCAATTGAGAATAGTCCTCATAATATTCATCCTCGGGCAGGGGTAAGCCACCCTTGATATACATCTCGTCCGCGCAGAAGAAAACGCGCCGTCCGTATTCAGCCACACAGCGGTCACCCACCTCGCTCACCTGCGCAATGATATCGCGGCACTCCTTTGGCGTATACGGCTCCAGGGGGTACAGCTTCTGTCGATAGCGCGTCAGTCCTGCCGGCACGATGGAAACGCTGTCCAACGCAGGCATATAGGTCAGCAAATCGCGCATGGTGCGGTCAAGTGCCTCACCGTCGTTGATGCCGCGACACAGCACCACCTGCGCGCAGATGCGGATGTTCGCCTTGGCAAGCATATCCAGGTAGGAAAGCACCTCCCCCGCATGCTTATTGCGCATCATTTTGACGCGCAGCTCGGGATCGGTGGTGTGCACCGACACGTTAATGGGAGAGATGTGCATCTCAATAATACGCTCAATATCGCGCTTGGACAGGTTGGTCAGGGTAACGTAGTTACCATGCAGGAAGGAAAGGCGGCTGTCATCGTCCTTGAAGTACAGCGTCTGTCGCAGCCCTTTGGGCAGCTGATCGATAAAGCAGAAGATGCAGCGGTTTTCGCAGGAGTGCTTCTCATCCATCAAGGGCGTTTCAAACTCCAGCCCGATATCGTCGTACTCACCCTTGGTGATGGAAAGCTCCAGCATTTGTCCCTCGCGCATCACAGCCAGCGTAATGGTGCGATTGGCCAGATGGAAGCGATAATCCAGCACGTCATTGATGTCTCGTCCGTTGATGGTATGCAGCACGTCGCCCGCACGCACACCTGCGCGCGCCGCACGCGAATTTGCGCCGACCTCGGTTATTTTTACCATGCGTTCCCTCCTCTCACCGTAAGCGGTCATAGTACGGCATTATATTCTCTTTATTATATCATATTATTTCCCATTTGTCAAAGGCTTTTCTCGTCATTCATGGGGAAAAAGCAAAAAAGTTGCGTATTTTTCCCTTGAAAAAGCACGCAATATGTGTTATAATACTCTATACTACGTTTGAAAGGATACTGCCATGGAACAGATCTACACCATACCGGTCAACGAAGCCTTTGAATGGAGCCGCGATGACCACAGCTGCGGCTGCCCCGTTTGCACCATTTACAACCGTCTGGAGGAAAACGAGCTGGATCTGATCCTGGGCGCTTCCATGATGGAGCCCGACATCCGCATCAAGACCAACGAGACCGGCTTTTGCCGCACGCACTACGACATGATGTTCGTCCGCAAGAACCGTCTGGGCATGGCGCTGACGCTGGAGAGCCACCTGGCCGAGCTGCAAAAGGATCTGACCGAGGCATCCATCCCCTTCGTACAGCCCAAGGGCGACAAGCCCGCACGACGCCTTGCCAAACTGATGGATGACTGCTACGTTTGCAATCGCATTGAATTCAACTTCGCACATATGATCGAGACCGTCGTGCTGCTTTGGGACACCGACGAGGAATTTGTCAAAAAGCTCAAGGCGCAGCCCTACATCTGTCTGCCCCACTACCGCCGCTTACTTGACTGCGCACATGCGCGCTTGGGAAAGAAAAAGCAGCCCGCCTTTGCCGCAGACCTGGCGTCCGTGGTCATGCCCTATATGAAGGAGCTTAACGACGATATCAGCTGGTTCTGCAAAAAGTTCGACTACCGCTACGATCAGGAGCCCTGGTACAATTCCAAGGACGCCGTTGAACGCTCCATCCGCTTCTTGCGGGGAGACCTGCATAAAGAACCCAAAAAAGTGAAATAATTTCAGAATACCGAGGATATATCATGATCGACTTACTCAATTTGCATAAACAATTTATTCTGACGCATCTGCGCGAGGGTGACGTTGCCGTGGATTTTACCATGGGCAACGGACACGACACTGCCTTTTTGTCCAAAACCGTCGGCCCCACGGGTCACGTCTACGCCTTTGACATTCAGGAGCAGGCCGTCCTCTCCACCGCCAAAAATCTCAAGGAGCAGGGCTGCCCCGACAACTACACGCTGATCCACGACTCCCACCACAAGGTCGCGGACTACGTCAAGGAGCCCTACCGCGCGGGTATGTTCAATCTCGGCTACCTGCCCGGCGGCGACAAGCGCATCACTACCATGCGCGAGACCACGCTGCCTGCCATTGAGGAGGCCGTTTCCCTGCTCGCGCCCGACGGTATTCTGAATATTGCCGTCTACCCCGGTCACGAGGAAGGCGAGGCCGAGGGCAAGATGATCTGCGAATATCTCTCCTCGCTGTCTCGTTATCGCGTCTGCGCGACGCTGGTCAAAATTCTGAATTCGCCCACCTCTCCCTATTTTATCATGGTCGAGACCAAGCCGTCAAAGGATGCGCCGCGCACCTGATACCCTATCCCACCGAAAGGAAGGTTCTCCGATGAAGGAACAGCCTCGCCGCCCCAAAGAGCAATATTCCCTTGATCTTTCCTACGACGACGATTTTTTCGATCTGCCGCCTTATGAGCCGCATGCCGAGGAGCAAGCCTCGGAGCCCAAGGAACGCATCCGCATCGGTGACGCTGCACGCTCGACGGTGTCGGCGCTGCGCGGCGTCAACTGGCGTCGGCATCTGATCACTCCCCTTTTAGCGTTGATCGTCACTCTCATCGTAGTTTTAGTCGCCTACGGTGCTGCCACAACAACACCGCCCGACGATACTGCGGATACACCGCCCGACACGCCTCCCGTCACCGAGCCCGAGCCACAGCCTGAACCCGAACCCGCACCCGAGCCGCAGCCCGAGCCCGAACCGTATGACTACGCCACCGACGTCAGCGCCTACATGGGTGCCATCGAATACGCGCCTGCCAAGGGCGACATTCTGCTGCTCAACAAGCAAAATCCGCGTCCCAACTACGCGCCGGAGCAGCTGGTATCGTTGACCGCAGCCTACACGCTGTACGGCAAGTCGATCGATCTTGAGCCAACCACCGCCGCCGCGCTGCAGGCCATGCTGCTTTGCATGCGTGCCGACGGCATTACCGACACCTTTGTCACCAGCGGCTACCGCTCCTACACCTACCAATCGCAGCTGTTTGCGCTGTACGTCAATCAGGAGATGAGCAAAAACCCGACACTGTCGCGAGAGCAGGCCACTGCCATCGCCGAGCGCTACTCTGCCCGTCCCGGCTACAGTGAGCACCAAAGCGGACTTTGCGTCGATCTGATGACCACCACCATGGGAAGTCTGGACGTCAGCTTTGAAAAGACTGCCGCCTTTGCCTGGCTGCAGGAAAACGCCGCCCAGTTCGGCTTTATTCTCCGCTATCCCAAGGAAAAGGAAGACATCACCGGTTACACCTACGAGCCCTGGCACTACCGCTTTGTCGGCAGAGCCGCAGCGCTGGAGATCAAGGCCGCCGATCTGACGCTGGAGGAATATCTCGGACAAGTCGGCAATTAAACGTTCCCAAAATATCAAACAAAAACGAGGAGCCCCACCGCAATGGGGCTCCTCGCGCTTTATTTCACATCATATCCGTACTCTCTTACGGTGCAAGCGTCTGATGCAAAGAGTAGCATGTCTTTTTGAGCTTGTCGATCTCCTTTTCGGACAGCGGCAGCGAGTTGAGCGTGTTGAAAAAGTCATTCGTCAGCGCCTGCAGCTGCTCCTGGGTGATCTCGGTCTCTTGGCTGATATAGTAGGTCAGCATGGTCTTCTCATGCAGCGTAGCGTGGGGATCCAAGATATAAATCTTCTGTCCGGCCGCGCCCATCGCGTCAATGACCGGCTGCATATGCTCCTTGACGGCTGCAGCCTGTGCCTGTTCTTCCTCTGAATAGTAGGTGAAAGGAGAATACAGATCTGCCAGCATAAACAGATTTTCTCCCGTAGAATACTCACCTTCTTGGGTGCTGCCGTTGACCAGCTCGCACAGCTGCGCGTAGCCCTCCTTGGTCAAAAATCCGGGCAAAGCGGACGATGGGAAGCGCAGCTCGCACCCCTCCACCTTCTCACCAATGACCCAGTAGCTTGAGGGATCGTTCTCGTCGATGACGGGAATTTCGGGCAGCGTCGCGCGGATGTTCTCCTTTTCCTCCTCGCTCAGCGTGCTGGCGTCCACCAGATCATACATCTTGGTGTATGCGTCGATCAGGTCCTCCTGCGACATCTCGCCGTAATACATCAGAAGGTACAGGATAAATTCGTCCTCAAGCATGGTCGTATTTCTGTCCAGGGCGTAGATATCGGACAGCGCCGTGATGGGATAGACGCGCAGAATACCTTCTTTTGCAACAGACGATTGCTGCTCTCTCGGCGATTGCAGGCTGTAGAACGCTTTGAAGCGATCGTACGTACGTGCCATTTCGGGATGCTTGGCAATTTTGGCATCCATCATGGCGATCAGCGCCTGGTAGTCCTCGGCCAGGAGTATGTCAGGAACCTCACTGAGCACCGTGCCGAATTCGTAATACTCCACGTCCCCCTCGTTCGGCACAACAGCCGAGCCGGGCAAAAACATGGCACAGCTCAGTGCAGCCAGCGTCACAACGGCAGCGATCAGCGCAAACAGCTTTTTGCGGGAGATCGAGATGCCCCCACGCGCTCTCTTTTGGGTCTCGGTTGCCTCGGCAACGTACTCGGGAGAAACGTCTCCCAGAATATCAAACAATCTTTCATTTTTCTTCATGGTATAACTCCTTTCTCGCAGCATACTCGGCTGCGTCAAAGATAAATGTGCTGCGACAGCAGATGCTCCTCCAACTGCTTGCGGGTGCGATGCAGCAGCGTATTGACCGCGCTGACGCTCATGCCGCAATCCGCGGCGATCTCTACTGCGCTCTGCGCGTGCCAGTAGCGGCGCATAAACACGACGCGCGTCCTTGGCGGCAGCATGGCAAGAAAAGCATTCAGCGCATCCCGCACCACAAAATCGTCCACCTGCTCGCCTGCAGCGTCCGGAATACATTCCTGCAGCTCATCAAGGATGAGAAGCAGCTCACCGCCGCCCCGCTTGACAGCACGGTTGGCGCGCGCCTTGTTGAGTGAGATGCGTCGCGTCAGCAGTCCTATGTAGGAGGACAGCAGCTGCGGCTTCTCGGGCGGGATGGTCTCCCAGGCGCGATGGTAAGCGTCGTTGACGCATTCCTCGGCGTCCTCGTGCGAGCCTACGATCCTCTGGGCGATCGCCAGACAGTAGGTATTGTATTTCTTTTGTGTTTGAAGTAGTGCTTGCTCATCTCGTTCGTAAAACAGAGCAACAATCTTTTCATCATCCATAGTCACCGCTCCTCTCTGCTCTTTGAAAAGGCCCTTTCACTTATAATAACACGAAACGCGATAAAAATCTTACATGATTTTGAAAATTTTTTCGATTTTTTCTGAAATTCGGGAACTTTTTGCCTTTTTGTACGTCTGTATCATTGACAAACACCATCGCTTATGCTACCATTAGAGCATAACGACGTGATCAGGAGGCAAGCCATGAAAAAACGTATCGCCATACTTCTCGCACTGCTGCTGCTTTTGACCGGCTGCGCCACGCAACCGGCGAAGGAGCCCGACGCTCTCACCGACACACAGGGCAGCGCTTTGCCACGGGAGGATCTGCAAGATCAAGAGCACTATTTCATCGGTGATGTCATGTACCGCGCCTGTGATCCCATCCGCGGCGCCTACATGTATGAACCCCTCATACTCCTGCTGCAAAGCACGCAGGAGCTTGCCGAGAGCATCCGAGAGCAGGACGCCTCTGCCCTTTCCGATTATGACAGCAAATTTTTCGAGGAGAAAGATCTGCTCATCCTTTACGTTGAAACAGGCAGCGGCGGCGACCGCTTTGGGCTGTCGCGCCTGGCGCGCGATACCGAGGACACCATGCATCTGGAGCTGAGCCTGCTGGTGGATGGGTGCACCGATGACGTGGGAAACTGGCAAATTGCCATTCCCTTGGACAAGGGCACGCTGCAAAAGGGAGAGAACATCACATACCGCGAGCTACCCGACGGCATCACATGCTATGCGCCGCTGCCGGACGTGCAGTACATCCGCGAGAGCGTGGGTGACAGTGATTGCCACGATTCGCACCGCTACTGCCTGACCTCTCCCGAGGACGCCGCGCAGTTTGCCGACAAATATCTCTCGCCCTACGCGGAAAAATCCTCCGCCTATTATGCCTCTCTTGACGATACCTTTTTCGCTACGCATGATCTTTTGGTCATTCCCGTCACCGAGGGCAGCGGCTCCAACCGCCATGAGGTCATCGATCTGATCAAGGACGAGGACGGCCGTGTCACACTCACCATTCTGCGCATCATCCCGCCCCAGGGTACCTGTGATATGGCCTACCATCAGATCATCATCCCCGTAGAAAAAGGGCTGCTCAAGGCAAACGACCTGATCGCCGAGCAAGTTACAGTCGATCTTCTGACTACGCCAAAGGGACAGATACCGGTAAAATAAAACAGTAAAGAAAATGAAGCAGGAGCACCGTCGAAACGATGCTCCTTTTCTTATCTCACTTCCAATATCCCTGTTCTTCTCGCTTTTTCTGTTCCTCCAACTCCGCCTCAAGGCGCTGTTTTTCCTGTCGGCGGTGCAGCTTGTCTTGCCTTTCGACCATGCCGTCCAAAACAAAGCAAACGATCATTGGCAACAAGGTCAGCAGCAACGACGCGGTCAGCTTGATCTGCCAGGAAAAGAACATAACGAAAATCAGCGGCAACGGTATGGCTAAAGCGAAGATTACGGGCTCCCATAGCAGTAGGTGCTGCAACGGATTGACGTAGGGCTGCAACTCGGCGTGCGACGCGGTATCAAACAGCGGGACCGATTCCATATAGGTGCGATTTTCCAATTTGGAAAATTTCAGGCGCCGAGCCTCGAATTTCCCATTTTTCTCCCGGTACATCAGCAAAATCGAACACCATAAAATCAAAAACGCCATTGCGAAGATAGGGATAAGCGATGTAAAGCCAAATGTTGCCTGCTCACGAAACAATACCCATGCAAGCACGTTGAGCGCAAGAACGACCGCTTCATACCACGGCAATATCTTGTGCATTTGATCGAGTTTTTCCATTGTTTCCCCTCCACTTCCAAAGTTTTTGGGTTCGTGGGTGCAGGGCAATGCCCCGCCTTCCCATCACACCTTCTCGTAAACGGGAATCTTCTCCGTCGTTACATCATGCCAGCCGGCAGCCACGGGCTCCTTGGTGTAGAAATCTACCCAGTTGCCTGCGGGAATATAGACGCGGCGGCTGTCGCTCTCGGCGGTCATGGGCGCGACCAGCAGCTTGTCGCAGAACAGATACTCGTCATCAATGTTCCAGGTCTCGGCGTCATCCGTCCAGTCCATAACCAGTGCACGGATGGGAGGCAGACCGGTCGCAGCATAGCGGTCATGCGCATCCTTGAGCATGGGGATCAGCTTCTCGCGCAGCTTGAGCAGCTCGCGCACCTCGTCCTCGCAGTCGTAGATAAACCACGGGCACTTCTCCTTGCAATACCACGCATTGACCAGGCACTGCGTCGAGAAGACCAGCGTCTGCAAGCGGCGCAAAAGCTCCTTTTGCGAGTCGACCGAGCGCAGCTCAGGCGACCAAAGAATACCGGCAAAGCCCTGGTTGACCACGCCGCGGATAAACTGCTTGTGATCGTACAGATCGCTGTAAAGAACAAACGGATAAGACGCGCAAAGAGCGCCCATGGAGCGAACCGAGGACATGGTGGGGTGATCGCCCAGCGCCTGTTGGATCGCCTGCACGTAAAGCGGGCCGATCAGCTGACGCATCAGCTCACCGTCAGCGCCGCCTGGGAACTCCGAGGTGGTCGGGAACGACC
>JAEIGA010015128.1_pt1 | contig 11750 bp, 7 predicted proteins | sample 9270691 | NCBI WGS metagenome assembly JAEIGA01 (sample SAMN17057246, study PRJNA624740) | gut metagenome | biome: biome; isolation source: fecal sample | host: Bos grunniens | place: China: Xizang | collected 2019
CAGCCTCAACACCACCTTTAGCCCAAGCTTCGTCGATACGTTTGAGAAGTTTGTTAGTGTTAACACTTGCAAGGTTCAAATAAATAATACGCTCGATAGAAAGAGCAAGACCGAAAATCAAACAGAATACTACGAGAGACATGAAACCAGCACCACCCTCGATGAATTTGATTTTAAGAACTTGGTACATTGATTGTTCTTCTGTTGCTACTGGAGCTTCTTCTACTACAGCAGCTTCTTCAACTGCAGGAGCAGCTTCTTCAACTACAGCTTCAGTTGTTGTGTCATTAGCTACCGGAGCAGCATCTTGAGCCATAACGTTTGCAGCACCAAAACCAAGGAATGCTACAACAGTCATCATTGCGAAAAATTTTTTCATTGTTGTTTTTGTTTTTTAAGTTAATATTTAGTTAGTTATTTTATGTTTAAAATCGCTTTTTTTCTACACCAAAACGAGCATAATATACCTATATTATGCAACACTCCAAAATCGAGTGCAAATTAGCAAAAAATAACGAATTATGCACTAAATTTTAGGATTTTTTTACCTATTTTTTTTTACAACCCAAAAAGCACTGATATTCAACCACAAAAAGATACACTAATAATATGAAAATTTGTATTTTCGGTCAAAAATGTTGCTTTTATCAAGAAAATCCAAACAATTCACGAGCATTTTTCGTTGTAATTTCGTCAACTTTTTGAGAATTTATTTGAAAAATTGATGATAAATGGTCACGAATATAGGTCAAATTAGAAGGCTCGTTTCGCTTACCCCGATTTGGTACAGGCGAAAGATATGGAGCGTCGGTTTCAAGCAAAATATGATTGATTCCGATTGGAGTAATTATCTCGCCAAGATTTGAGTTTTTGTATGTTACTACCCCACCTATTCCTAACAAAAAACCCATATCAACGGCTTTTTTAGCCTCTTCTATGCCACCACCAAAACAATGAAAAACTCCTCTCAAAGGTTTACCTTTAAATTTATTTAGCACTTTGAATGTTTCGGCGTGTGCTTTTCGAATATGAAGTATCACCGGCAAATCGAGCGAAATAGCCCAATCTAATTGTTGTTCTAATGCTTTTTCTTGCTCTAGTGCGTATGTTTTATCCCAATACAAATCTAATCCAATCTCTCCTATTGACAAATATTTATCATCTCCACGAAGAGCATCTTCGATACTGCGCAACTCTGTCTGCCAATCGTCTTTAACACTTGTTGGATGCAACCCCATCGCCATTTCAGTAAAGTCGGGATACTGACGATGACAACTTAGCATTTCGTTGATAGTTGATGTATCTACATTAGCCAATAGCACCTTATCGACTCCTGACTCTATGGCACGAGCTATTACTTCGGCTCTATCTTCGTCGAATTCGGGGCCATATATATGAGAATGTGTATCTATCATACGAATTGAGAATTGAGAATTGAAAGTTGTAAGTCGAAAGAGAATTACAACTTTCAAATTAAAATTAGTCTTTTAGTTCATCGAGAAGTTTTTCGGCATCATCGAGCGAGTTAAGTTTGCCAACATCAATCATTCGTAAATTATCTTGCACTACACCATAAATCTCTTCTTCGGCTAATATATCGAGATAGAAATCTATGATAGAGAATTTTTCGGGCCAATCGTGCATCAATTGACAGATACGAGGCTCGATGATATGTATGCCCGAAAAGGCATATTTACGACACTTGCTGACATCTAAATCTTTATAAGGTGATTTCACTTCGCCTGTAGCGACATTAGTCCACCCAACCAAACGCATATCATCGTTGAATAGTAGATAACGTTGGGTAGAACGTTCGCTCACAAGAAGTGTTGCTAACGAGGTTTCTTTATGAGCTGTCAACAAGCTATATAAATCAACGTTAGAGATTATATCAACATTGTGTACAATGAAAGGATTGCCATTAAATAGCTGTTCGGCGTGCTTGATAGCGCCACCTGTTTCGCGCAATAAATCACGCTCATCGGATATTGCTAATGAGCCAAAATCGCTACGATTGGCTAGGTATTCTTCGACTTGTTCGGCAAAATGGTGTACATTGACAATAAAGTCATTGATACCCTGACATTGTAACGATTCGATAACATGCTCAATTAATGGACGTTCAGCAATTGGCACTAATGCCTTAGGCATAGAATCGGTTATAGGTCTGAGGCGAGTGCCTAAACCTGCAGCAAAAATAAAAGCTTGAATTTCTCCTTCGGGGAACATTTTATTTTAGTTACTAGTTGTTAGTTACTAGTTATTAGTTATTAGTTATTAGTTATTAGTTATTAAAGTTCTTTTTCAATATCTTGTTCACGGTGAATTATTTTGATGTCAACGTCGAACTTTTTGCTAAGATGCTCGGCTAAACGTTCTGCACAATAGACTGAACGATGTTGCCCTCCTGTGCATCCAAAACTTACCATAAGATGAGTAAACTTACGTTCAATAAATCTTTGCACGTGAGCATCTACCAATTCGTAGGCATTATCGAGGAATTTGAACACTTCACCATCGTTTTCAAGGAATTCGATTACCTCTTTGTCGAGCCCAGTAAAGTGTTTGTAGTGCTCATATTTACCTGGATTATTAATTGCACGACAGTCGAATACATAACCACCACCGTTGCCTGTTACGTCGTTTGGTATACCTTTTTTATATGCGAAACTATAAATTTTAACTTCAAGTTTGCGTTGAGGATTCATTTCGGCAAACTGGCGCATTTGAGTTAATTCGGTAAGTATCTTAGAAAGATATGGATATTCCTTAAATGGTTCGCGCAACAAGCGACGTAGATTATCAATTGCGTATGGCACAGATTGAAGGAAGTGAGGTTTTTTCTCGAAATATCCTCTAAAACCATAAGCTCCAAGCACTTGTAATGTACGGAATAAGACAAAATGGCGCAATTGTTGACGGAAATAAGTTTCGTCAACAGGCATATATTTACGCAATGATTCAAGATATGTTTTTAATAGTTCTTCGCGTAACTCTTCTGAATAATTAGCTTTTGCTTGCCATACAAATGATGCTACATCGTAATATATCGGACCTTTACGACCTCCTTGAAAATCGATGAAATAAGGTTCGCCATCGTAGAACATTACATTACGCGATTGGAAATCGCGATAAAGGAATGTAGCAGATGTGCTTCGCATAAGAATATCGCTCATACGTTGGAAGTCGTCTTCAAGTTTAATTTCAGAAAATTCGATTCCAGTCGCTTTAAGGAAGCAATATTTAAAATAATTCAAATCGAATGATATCATTCGTTCATCGAATTCTGGTTGTGGATAACATACATTAAAGTCGAGACCTTCGGCACCTAAAAACTGTATAGATGGAAGTTTTGCCATTGTTTTGCGAAGAAGTTCGCGTTCGTCTTCACTGAAAGATCCGCAAGTGCGACCTTTTTCAGTCATTTTAAAGAGAATATTATCGCCAAGGTCTTGTTGAATATAGAATCGATTATCAGCAGACATAGCATATACTTCAGGCACAGGCAAACCTTGACGGCGGAAGTGTTCGGCTATTTTCACAAAAGCTATGTTTTCGTCTTCAGAGGTTCCCATCACACCTATGATTGTAGAATCATCATTTGCTGTAAGGCGAAAATAACGACGATTTGAACCAGAAGATGGGAGTTCTTCGATGTGTTTTGGATTAGAATGTTTGTATTGAACAAATAATTCTTCGAGTTGTTTCATATATTGTTTTGTTTTATTATTTTAGTATGACACAAAGATTGTTATTTTATTTCATCGATGTTTTTTTGGATAATACTAATTGCTGTTTTAAGCCAATCGTCGTGGCGCAATGAGTATTCGATTGTTCCTTTTTGATAGTAATAACGCTTAATGATTTCCATTTCGAGCATTTCTTGTACGTCGTTACGGAAAAGGGTTAAATCATCGGCTACATTAGGTTGTAAAAGATTAGTGAGTTGAGTAAATAAAGAATCGGTTTTAGTGTCGTAGCCTTCGGTTTTCACCATTTTTTTTAGGTCTTGTAGGTATTTTTCGCTTTCGAGGCGGTATGTAAATCCCGATTGGATAACAAATTTGCAGAAGTCGTTATATTCGTCGTCGGTTAACTTAAATTGACTAGCAGGAGCAATAGCAGGATGTGATGCCACATATTGATTTGCGTATTTGAAATATAGATTTTTGAGATAAAGGTAACCTGCGATATTGTAAGTAGCCTCCTCAGTGATAATTGAGTCGGGAGTTACACCACCTCCATCTCGCACGATTCGGCCTTTTAGAGTACGGAATTCTTTTGTGAGACTATCAGGGATTACACGTGTTGTTCCGTTTTGGCGATTGGCATAATCGACAGCTTGTATGCAACGACCCGAAGGGAGATAGTATTTAGCAGTTGTTACTTTTAAGTAATTATCAAAAGGAAGTTCTCGAACATTTTGTACAAGGCCTTTACCAAATGTTCGTTCTCCAAGAATATACGCTCTATCAAGGTCTTGCATAGCTCCAGAAAGTATTTCGGACGATGATGCTGTGTTGCCATCAACAAGAAACAAGAGTTGCATATTAGGATAAAGCGGTTCGCGATGGGTTTTATATACTGTGCTAGTGCTATTATGGCGACCTTTCATTGATACGATTTCGGTGCCACGAGGAAGGAATAACGATGCTATTTCGACAGCTTGACCAACGAGTCCACCACCATTGCCACGCAAATCAATTATTAATTTGTTGATATTGTGCTGTGAAACAAGGTCTTTTAAGGCTTTTTCGAAATCAGCAGCAGTGCGATCAATAAAATCAAGAACAACGATATAACCTACTCCATCTTCTACTTGTGCATAGAATGGGACAGTTGGCATTTGGATAATATCGCGCAAGAACGATTTTTTAATAATTTTAGCATCACCATAGCGACGGATTTTAATAGTGATTTCGGTGTGAGGTTTTCCACGAAGCATATCACTAACCTCTGAGATAGATTTGTCTTCACATTTAACCCCATCGATTTCGACAATTTCGTCGCCGGCACACAATCCGTTGACTTGAGCAGGCATGCCGTAGTAAGGGTCTGACAAATATGGTTTTCCGTCGACAAGAGTTATTACTGAACCGATGCCACCATATTGTCCAGAACGGAGACGTTTGAGAGTTTCTTCGTCAGACGATGGGATGAAAGATGTATAAGGATCCAATGTATACAACATTCGATCGAGCGATTGTTTTAGTAATTTATCGTGTTGCAAAGTATCGACATAATTAATTTCTAATTCGCGCAATACGGAGTTGTATACCTCAATATGCTTCATTGCATTAAAAGACTGATTAGCGTCTGTTTTTTCATCTTTTTTAGCAGAAGCAGAAGTAACAAGTAGCAGAATGAATAGTATGCTAAATATTTTTTTCATTTTTTTAGAATTGTCGTTGTTGTTTTAAATAATCGTATGCTTCTTTGACTTTACGGAATTTTTCGGTTGCGTTTTGTCGTACTTCTTCACCGAGCGAGTTAACTTTATCGGGGTGATATTTCATTGCCATACGACGATAAGCTTTTTTAATTTCGTCGTTGGTGCAATCGGGAGATAATTCGAGAATTTGATAAGCCCAATCAGGATTGGATGGTTTAGAAAACATTGCAGAGATTGATAGAAAGTCGGCATCTGTAACACGCATATAGTGAGCTATATTGCGTATGACACTAATCTCGGCATTGTTTACTTCGCCATCGCCCGCCGCTATGCTAAAGAGCATATTAATCAATTGCAGACGTGTGCTATAATTGAGGTTTACGGCACATTGAGTGGCAACTTCGGCAACATTTATGTTTTGCTTAAGCAGTTGATTGAGAATTTGCCACGCCTCGCGAGCGGCCTCTTCGCCGTAATTTTGCACTAAAAATCGTTTTATGACAGATAGTTCGGCATTTACAACTTTGCCATCGGCTTTTGCGACTGCAGTCATCAAGATAAGTAGCACAATCTGAAAGTCGTTGGCAGGCGCAGTGCGATTATAAGCGCGAGTATTATCACTATTAGACTGATAATCAGAATTATTATTCGAGTCAAATAGTGATGCCATAAGCACTCCGATTATTGCACCAATAGGGCCTCCGAGTGTCCAACCTAAACCTCCTGCTATTATTTTTTTGAATATACCCATGGCAATTTATATGTTATCTAATTAAAATGCTAAGTTAGTGTTTTTTATTGAGATTTCATTGTTTTTATTTCATAATTTTTGTTAAAAAAGAGCGATGTAAAAAAACGTAAGATAAGGTGATAAAAAAAAGAGAGACGGCATCTAGCCGTCTCTCTTTTTAATAGGTTCAATGTTATTTTATAATTTTTGTAATTTGTGTTGTACCATCAAGGTGATGTGTGCGTACGATGTAGATACCACGATGGAGTGTTGTAACATCTAGTTGCTCGGCATTAGCTTTAGCTAATTGTCTGCCGTTGATATCATAAACCTCAATTGAAGTTGTATTGCAAGCTATAATTGTGTTATGAGCGAGATATACAACATTAAGATTTTCGAATTGGTCGACATCGACCGATTGATCAGGTTCTTCTGTGCTAACAACCACAAATGTGAGAACACCATTAAACTTGCGTGCATAACCGATAAATATTTTGGCTGTAAGATCGATAGTACCCTTAAATAGAGCTGGCATTACGACTCTTGTTTCATTGCCAGATGAATCGTAGTAAGAGAATACAAAGGTATAAGCACCATCTTTTTCAAGTATAGTTGGTTGGCGAAGCATAAGTGCTTTACCTGCAAAATATTTTGAATAGAAGTGATTTATCACATTAACATCGGTTGAGTAATAATCAATTGGTTGCTCGGTGTTGCTGATTGTGACGTTATTAATATCTTCTTCAGTGATTAAGATAGACGGCATAACATCGCCAGAAGCATCGTAGTATTTACCTTTGATGTTAGAGATTTGCATACCTGGCTGAATTTTTGCTGTACTATTGTCGCCAAGAGAAGGGTTACGAAGAAGGATACCGCCTGTGTAATCTTCGATAAGGATACCATTTTGATAATCAGTGAATGTTGTTGTGGCATTACCAATGTAAGTGAATTCAGTTCCATCGGCAAGTTTTTTAATATCTTTAATTCGAGTGCAAGTTCCGTTGAATTGTTTTGTTGTATTTTCAACTTCGATTGGGAATATTGTAAGACCATGCCCCATAATACCATATTCAACAACACCAACAACAGTCATATTTTCATAAAGTTTAGTCCATGAGACATTCATTGTTGCACCATTTTGATAAATGAATTCGGTTTCATAAGGATAACCTTGAGAGAATCCAAACTTCATTGTTTTTTCGAGGTTTTCGATTTTGATTAGATGCGCAGCATATTGCATTGGATTATTAACAACAGCATCGAGCGTAACAACTTGAGGAACAAGTGCATTTGCCGAGTTTACAACAACGATTTCATCAGTTTCGACACCTTTAAGATAGTGTTCTTGATGCCCTTGTTCGTCGTATTGCAATGAACCCTTTACGCCTACGATTGAGTCGCCAGGTTCGACTCCTTCGATTGGTTGTCCGGTTTTGAGAAGAATTGCACCAGTTGCATCTTGAATATATAGACCGCACATATGTTCATTGTCGCCTTGAGTGTTGGCTGCATAATATTTATATGTAACGACTACAGGATTTTTGAGTTCGTAAGTAACTTTAGATGAGCGAGGTTTGCCTTGCGCTAACATTTCGCCAATGCTATTGAATTGCTGATTAGAGATGATATCGGCTTCAGAGCGAAGGAGGATTGTTGGATATCCACCTGAGATGGCTTCGGAAACATCAAGTATACCCATAATTGCAGCAGGAGTGCCAACATATGATGTTAAATCACCACCGCCAGCGAGTTGTACACGAATAGTATCATATTGTTTGCGCAAGTCGCCATCAAATTGAACAAAAGCCATTCGTTCAACAGTTTGTCCGTTTTCGATGAAATTAACGTTTTGTAATTCGCCAACAGGGAGAGATAATAGTCGTGATTCGTATTTTTCTGGGGTTTGGAGTATGTTGTATACTTTTTGTTCTTGCCAAGAAATTGGGTTATTAGAAGATACGATTTGTATGTTTTGGAAGTTTTCTTCTTTGACATGAAGTGTAGAACCTTGATATACACCATCGGCTACCATAAGTTTTGAATAATAACCTTTTAGGCCTTTGATACTATCGCCAGGTTGGGCATTGAATGTTGATGTACGAGACACAAAAGAGAAGCAAAGAGCCGATGTTTGAGCAGGTATTGCATCATTGGTTGCTTGTATATAATAGTTTGCACCCATTTTCACTTGAGCAACATAGTTGACAAGAACTGGCTCGATAATTTCAACTTCGGTTTGTGCGACAGTCATGCGGTTTTTATCATCAACGAAATTGAACATATCAACTATTGAAAAGAATGCTGTTGGTTGGATATTGTAGCGATCAAGAACAAGAAACTGATAGTTGCTATTATATTTATCGCAAATACCTGTAAATGTACCAGCTGCTGGGAGAGAACGGCCATCGATACTTGCACTAAGGTGGATTGGCATTTTGTTTTCGCCACTTTGGAACGAATATGTTGTGCTATATACACCTTTACCCTCTTTCAAAACAGGGCTAGTGAGTATAATCGCCATATTTTCGTATTTAGATGGGTTGGCAAGGAGTTCGTCGGCAGTTAAGTTGATATAAGGAATTGGATTGTCTGTAACTCCGGATTGAATAGTTTCGGTATTTTTGTCAGAGAAAACAACTCGTTCTGGCATTGTGGCTGTAGCTTTATAATATGTACCAGAGAAAGAGGTCACAATAGTTCCACCTTTGTTCATTTTATAACCATTATATTTCTCGTCGTTGAACCATGTATTGCTTGCGTTAAAACGAGCATGGTTGAGAAATATAGCGCTGTTGGCATCTTGAATAAATATACCCGAAATTGGAGAGTTGTAACGCGATAGATGCAATGTTGTCATTGCTTCGCCTTGGAATGTGATTTGAGTTCCATCGGCAAGTTGCTTTATTTCGGCAATTGATGTTACGTTTGTTGCCGCCGATAATTTAATGCATAATGCTATGTTCATTATGCAGAACAACGTTAATACGATTTTTTTCATTTTGTTTCTATATTAATGGTTATTATTTAAATTGTTGTTTTATAGACTTGATTGTTTACTTTTATGATGTATGTTCCGTTATTGAGATTGTTGATTTGCGTGTGGTTTGACGATGATGATGTTTGATAGATGCAAAGTCCACCGAGGGTGTAGACTTGGAGGCTACAATTTGCGGATGTGAGGATATGAAGTGTGTTATTTGACGCGTAGATAGTTGTGTTGTCTAATTCTGGATTTTGAGTACCGACAGTTGGGTCAGAGACTGAAATTCGGTATATTACGTAGTATCCGTCGAGACAGTTGAAATTGACAAGTCCGCGTAGAGTTAGGTTTTCGCCTACGATTGGGTTGCCAGTATGTGTGGCTGGAGTATAGTGCATTTGGGCCTCTGGATTTTGCATATCGTAGAGATAATAGTCGTCGCGAGTGCCTGTTAAATCTTGAATCTGCTCGATAGCGCCACCGAGATTGTCAATTTCAACAATATGACTACAATAAGCTAATGTGTCTTGTAGAATTTGAGTGAGCGATGCCTTAAGGTAATTTAATTGATTTTTGCGATTTAAGATTTGAGGCTGTACATTAAGAGAGAGAGATGGCGCGTGTTCGACGCGAGTTCCATAACGAATGCCATCGTCGAAAGTTCCGCTGATGTTTGTAATCGAGTCGCCTACCGCGATATCGGTTTTAGTCTCGCCTAAATCGAGAGCAAGTGCGGCAGTTTGGTCTTCGATGAATATCCAAGTTTGAGATACGCCAGAGTTGACTTGTGTGCGTTTGTAATTAACGATTACTGGATTTTTGAGTTGATATGTGATATCTGCCGATAGAGGTTCGCCTTGTGCGATAAGGTCGGCTATAGAGTTGAATGTTTGGTGTAGAGTTAAAATATCGTCGTGGCTACGAATGATGATTGTTGGTTGTTGATAGATGACCGATGCATCGTAGACACCCGAGAGGATTACGTTGTTGCCCACATATTGATTTAAATCGAGTTGATTTTCAGCCACAACGAGTATACTATCAGTTTGTGTTATCATAGTATCAATTTCTTCGTCGGGATTGCTGATTTGATATGCAATTTTATAATAGAAGTTGCCACTATGTTGATATAACTTTCCGGCATAGCGCGATGCTATGATTTGCGATGCATAATTTAGTGCGAGTTGATTAGTCAATAAGTCGGAAATATTTACTGCTGGAGTTACGACTAATGGGTTGTTTGAGTTTCGGATGTTGAGCGAAGCAGTAGACATTTGAGTGAAATATGCGCCTTTGAATTCGGCTTTGTTGGCTGTGTTTTTGTAGGCATCGGTGTATTTTCCGTAGAAAGCATCGATGCTATCGCCTGGGGCTATGTTTGTTTCGCCATCGACAATAATTGTTATTCCATTAGACAATAGGCCTGTGAGTCCGAGATATTGTGCGAATATAGCAGTTTTGTTATTATCGATTTTAGTAACGTGGTTGACAAGAGCTGCACCACCAACTTGAGCATCGAGAATTGGATAGTTTTTGCCTTTGTAGTATGCCGACATATCGGTAAATGAATGGAATGCAATTGGTTTAGTAAGTTCGGCATTACAAAGGAGGAAGCGATTGTATTGATATGCGATGTATGCGCCTGCCATTTCGCCACGAGCAGGGGATGTTGATGATACGTTGCTTGAATAGAATGGGATTGAGTCGACGCCATTAGTCAAATAGTGTTTGTTGTTGGTTTTTGGAGTGATTGTGGCGTCGGTTATGATAATTGCTTTTGAGTCATAAGCGGGGAGGTCGGCAAATAACTGTTGCATTGTGATGCGTTGTGGTTGAAATGCAATATTTGGCGTACAAGTAGGGAGTTTTTTGTCTGCCGTTGCAACAGATATACCTGGCGCAGAGCCAGATGAACCGATGGTCCATGTTGCAGTGATGTTTGTAACTTGCATACTATCAGTTACCCAATCGGTTGATTTGCCGTTTTGAGTGTAGCCTTTGAGAAGGATACCGCCGGTTTCATCTTGAATGAATAGTCCATTGTAGGTGCCGTTGTAATAAGTTGTTGTTGCGGTACCGGTGTATATGATTTTGGTTTTGTCGGGTTGTTGCTTGATTTGTGCGATTGTTGCGCACTCGACTTGTGCGCTGAGATTGCATATTGCAAGTATGCTAATAAGGATTAATGCAATTTTTTTCATGCTTTTTATGTTTTTTATAGGTTGTTATTTAAAGATGCAAAGTTACGATTTTTTTGGGGATTATGCAAGTGGTATAATAATATTATCTTTTTGAATGAATACACAATGAGAGTGTGTATTTTGAAGGTTCGGTGCACCTTGCTTGCAGGTATCTCTATAGTATATTTAAATTTTGGAAAACTGAAGAGTGAATACACAATGAGAGTGTGTATTTGCAACGAATGCTTTTGGGTGGAAAAATGCAATAAAAAAGAGACGGTGATGAGCCGTCTCTTGTGGATTATTGTTTAATGATTTTTTGTGTGATTTGTTTGTTGCCATCAAAGGCTGAGAGAATGTAGATGCCTTGTGGGAGGTGTGTGATGTCGAGTGTTTGAGACAACGATGTTTGTGTGTGGACAAGGGCACCTGTTATGTTGTGAAGTTGGATGTTTTGGAGTTCGC
>JAEIGA010015129.1_pt1 | contig 11749 bp, 5 predicted proteins | sample 9270691 | NCBI WGS metagenome assembly JAEIGA01 (sample SAMN17057246, study PRJNA624740) | gut metagenome | biome: biome; isolation source: fecal sample | host: Bos grunniens | place: China: Xizang | collected 2019
GGGCGGTCACCTGTAAGAATGATTTTTCCCATATATCTAATGCTATTTTATACCTATTTTAAACAATGCGGCTGCAAAATTAGTGCAAGGCGAGCGAAATGCCAAATTTTTACACTAATTTTGCCTGCCGAAACAATTGAAGATATGAAAAAGAGAATTTTACTGTACATTATATGCTGTTTTTCTTTACTGAAAACATCAGCTTATGTTGACACCACGCTGGTACGTGACATGAACGACTCTATCCGGGTGAGCCTTGTGACCTGTTCACCAGGCACGGAGGTGTATGCCGTGTATGGACATACGGCGCTGCGCATAGAGATACCTACTGCGGGGGTAGACATGGCGGTGAATTATGGACTCTTCATGTTTAATGCGCCGAACTTCATCTGGAAGTTTATCAAGGGCGACACCGATTATGTGGTAGGGGCTGCAAACTACCCCATCTTCGAACGTGAGTATACCGAGCGTGGTTCTTCGGTAACATTGCAACAGCTCAATCTCAGTGAAGAGGAGAAGGTAAAACTGATAGCACTGCTCGACCATAACCTACGCCCCGAGAATAGGACCTACAGATACAATTTCCTATACAATAATTGCAGCACCAAGGCACGCGACAAGGTAGAGGAGGCGCTGAAGGCCCGACTGAAGGATATCCCCGCAGATAGCGTGGGAGTATCATACCGCAATATCTTACATCAGTACACTGCTGATTACCCATGGCTGCAGTTTGGTATCGACTACCTGTTGGGCGTGGAGGCAGATCGTGCTATCGATGCACGTCGCCAAATGTTTGCCCCCGAATATTTAAAGGACTACACGGCTGATATGCAACTCACTGAGTCGTCTCGCACATACCCCTACGTGTTGAACGAGCATATCGTAGAGCCGCTGGCTCCGCAGGATGAGGTGTGGCGTTTCCCCCTTACCCCGATGGAGGCAATGATACTCTTTATGCTCATCGTAGCTGTGATGTGTACCCTTGAGTTCTTGCTCGAGCGCCGCTTGTGGTGGTTTGATACACTGCTCTTCCTGATTCAGGGCTTGATGGGCTGCGTTGTGGCATTCCTCTTCTTCTTCTCTGAACACCCCACAGTAGGCAGCAATATACATATTATCTATCTCAATCCCCTACCCCTGCTGTTTATCCCCTTCTTCATTGGTGGCACTCTCAAGCGCCGCGTACCTGCACTGAGCTATGTAATGGTGGCCATGTATGTAGGTTTTATGGTGACAGCTCCTCTCGTAGGACAGTATATACAGCCTGCTGCATGGCTTTTTGTGGCTGCTCTACTGCTGCGCGTACTGCATAATCTGTGGGTATATCCCTACCTGAAGCATCGCTTGAAGGTGCGCCTTGCGGCCAACAACAAGTCGCACGGAGTACATGTGCGCAGTATTGCTATCGTGCTTGCACTTGGTGCTCCCGCACTCCTCAAAGCAAGCGATGGTGAACCTCCCAAAATGGTAGTAAGCATCGTAGTGGACCAATTACGTGCAGACTATATGGAGAAGTACATGCCTATCTATGGTGAAGATGGATTCAAGAAGCTGCTCTCCGAAGGTCGCGTATATAGCAATGGATACTTCTCTCACATGTCACCCGACCGCTCATCTGCTGTAGCATCGGTGTATAGCGGTACTACTCCCTATTATCATGGTGTAGTGGGCAATCGCTTCTTGGAGCGCAAGAGCTTGCGTGTGCTCTCCCCTGTAGATGATGAACGTCATGCGGGAGTCAACACCTTTGAAACGGCCTCACCCTCACGCCTACTGGTGACTACGCTCACTGATGAACTCAAGTTGGCCTCAGCTGGCGACTCTTACGTAGTATCCATAGCTCCCGAGCGCGATATGGCAGTCTTGGCTGGAGGTCACTCTCCCAATACGGCGATATGGCTCAGCGACGATCACGCCCAGTGGGCCACCTCGGCCTACTACGATGGCATGCCAGCATGGGCACGCCCCTTCAATCGCCGCAGTGGAAGCAACTTTGACTGGAAGGAAATGGAGTGGGAGCCCTATTATCCTATAAAGGTCTATGACAACTCGGCCAATAATGGCACACCCAAAGCCTTTACTCACACCTTCCGCAGTGATGGTTCAGTGAAGCGCTATAAGACTTCGGCACTCATCAATGACGAGGTGACCCAACTTGCCGTGGCGTGTCTCAAGGGTAGTCTGATGGGACGCAATGATGTGACCGACATGCTCTGCATCGGCTACTATGCGGGCAATTATGAACATGCATCAGCATGGGAGCGTCCCGTAGAACTGCAAGACATCTACTGCCGTCTCGACCGCAATATCGCCGAGCTCCTGAGCACCATTGACAAAGAGGTAGGACTTGACAATGCGCTCATCGTCATCACCTCTACAGGATATACCGACACCAATATGCCTGACCGCCGCCAAATCTCACTGCCTACGGGAGAGCTCCGCATAGAACAGTGCAAGGCGCTACTCAACATGTACCTCGGCGCGCTCTATGGTCCCGACAATTACGTCGAGGGGGCATATTTGAATGAGATTTACCTCAATCGAGACATGATAGACAAGCGCCAGCTCCGCTTGAAGGAGCTACTCAACTGCAGCGCCGAGTTTCTCTGTCAGAAGGAGGGAGTAAAACGTGTATATACCGCCATCGAGCTACTCACAGGAGATGCCAAATCAGAGGTGTGTAGTAGTTATGCAAGCGCTTGTTCGGGTGACCTTATTATCGAGGTGTCTCCCGGATGGACCTTGATTGATGAACGATGGGGTGAGCAAGTCTATTATAACCGCTCTAACGTGCCGGTACCTATTATATACTATGGTGCAGGGTTAACTCCCGAGTTTAATCGTGCACCCACAGCTGTGGAGTGCATAGCACCTACGGTGTCGCACGTCTTGCGTGTGAGCGCACCCAATGCCTGCGCTGAACGCCCAAGTTTCTAAGGAGAAAAATATTGTTTGCTTCTATCACCTCACAGTAATGTGTAGGCATGCTTGCTTGCGCTCATACTTCACGTAGCAGCGCCCTGCCTGATGCATGTCATAAACTGTCTGGAAGAGTAGCTGCTGCAGCTTAGTATCAGTAGCCATGTGTTCTTCAGGCTTATCGAAACGCATGTAGGTGATATCCACCGTCGTACCATACTGATGGCATGAGTTTTGAGATGCATTCACATTGCCACTGCGACGCAGCATCTTGATATGGTTCTGTGTACGGTATACGCTGGTCACGATAAAGCGGTGGCGGCGGTCATAGCCACGATTGAAGAGCGAGTCTTGGAAAGCCTCTCCCAACTCATCGATAAGTTCCTTGGCCTTCGGCACAAGGTAGGGCGATGAGTGTGTGAGCGGGTCTACTTTATATAGTTTGTTTGTCTCGATATACTGCAATCCATACTTGCCCACTTCGAGTTCCTCTACCGTGAGTACATGAGGTGTACCATTGGCCTGTGCAGCCACGAGTTGCTTGTCATTGAGGTCATTAAAGATACGAGGATAATTGCGATAGGGGTCGCGGCGATCTGTCAGTGTAGGATCATGGTTGGGTTTCTCGGGTTCCTTGAAAGGCGCAGCCACATTCTCTACGATAAATTTGCGTAGGTGGAAGTGGCACGTGCCACGCAATCCGTACACTCCATTCATGAGCGTCAACACCACTCCTAGCGTAAGTGCTATAACACACAGCCCCCTAGCATTAAAGAGTCGCCCACCCGCCAAATGAGTCACAATGCGCAAATAACGACGCAAGAGTCCCTTGCCATATCGTCTGCAAGCCTCAGCCACGAAGGGAACAACAATGAGACCTACCTTATAGCCCAAGAGATCATGCGGGGTGGTGAACACGCCACATATCGCTGCGATGAGCAGATATATAGGGTATCCTATATAGCCTAGCTGGCGTGTAGGCCATCTCAACAGATTAGTACCCGCGAGATATATCATAGTGAATGCCGTGATGAAACCAAACACTTTGAAGCGAAAGACACCACGCACATGGTAATCGTCGCCCACAAACAGACATCCTACGAGATCGGTAAACAAACATAACATGCCCACCAACGACACGAGCTGGGCAACAAATAAGACTGATTCTTTACGGCTGATTTTCATAAATACGCGCAAAGGTAACATTTAATTGTCAAATGTCAATTGCCAATTGTCAATTTATTCGTAATTTTGCAGCTATAAATTGCAAAAGAAAGAATAATGGGAAAAGGTAAGTTAGCGAAATTTGCCGACATGGCAGCCTATCCGCATGTGTTTGAGTATCCACATTCGGTGGCAGAGCAGGTGCCCTTCGAGATGAAAGGACATTGGCGCGAACAATTCTTTAAGAACGACAATCCGATAGTACTCGAATTGGGCTGCGGACGTGGAGAATATACTGTAGGTTTGGGACGTATGTACCCCGACAAGAACTTTATCGGTGTAGACATCAAAGGAGCACGTATGTGGACCGGCGCGACTGACTCTATGCGCGAGGGTATGACCAACGTGGCTTTCCTGCGTACCAACATCGAGATTATCGACCGTTTCTTTGCCGAGGGCGAAGTCGACGAGATATGGATTACCTTCCCTGACCCGCAGATGAAGAAGGTCACCAAGCGTCTCACCTCGACCTCATTCCTCCACCGTTATGCCTCGTTCCTCAAGACCGATGGCATCATCCACCTCAAGACTGACAGCAATTTCCTCTACACCTATACCGATGCTTTGGTCAAAGTAAATGAATTGCCCGTAGAAGTCAATACTACAGACCTCTATCATAGCGGACAGGCCGACGACATCCTCTCTATCCGTACCTATTACGAACAACAATGGCTTGATCGCGGTTTGACTATCAAATACCTCAAGTTCCACCTCATTCCCGGCGTGACATTACAGGAGCCCGACATTGAGATTGAACTCGACGATTATCGCAGCTATAACCGCAGCAAGCGTAGCGGATTACAAACAAGCAAGTAACCTATATGGCACTATATCCCAAACTTATCCACGATGCGCTGGCCACAGTGCGCTACCCCGGCACGGGTAAAAACTTGGTAGAGGCAGAGATGGTAGAGGACGACCTCCGCATTGACGGACAGAAGGTATCGTTCTCCCTCATCTTCGAAAAGCCCACCGATCCCTTCATGAAGTCCATCCTAAAGAGTGCAGAGGCAGCCATCAAACGTGAGGCAGGCGCTGACGTTGAGGTGACTATAAATGTCAAGACCATCCAGCAAGCACGTCCCGAAGTTGAAAAGTTACTTCCTCAAGTAAAGAATATCATCGCTGTGTCTAGCGGCAAAGGAGGCGTAGGCAAAAGCACCGTAGCAGCTAACCTCGCCGTAGCACTTGCCAAGCAAGGCTATAAGGTAGGCCTCCTCGATGCTGACATCTTCGGTCCCTCTATGCCCAAGATGTTCCAAGTCGAAGATGCACGCCCCTATGCAGAGTTTATTGATGGCCGTGACCTCATCATCCCCATTGAAAGCTATGGCGTCAAGCTCCTCTCCATCGGCTTCTTCGTAGATCCCGCTCAAGCTACCATTTGGCGCGGCGGAATGGCCAGCAATGCCCTCAAGCAGCTCATTGCCGATGCTGCATGGGGCGAACTCGACTACTTCCTCATCGACCTGCCTCCCGGCACTAGTGACATACACCTCACCACCTTCCAGACCGTAGCCATCACAGGCGCCGTTATTGTGAGTACCCCACAGGAAGTCGCTTTGGCTGATGCACGCAAGGGTATCGACATGTTCACCAACGACAAAGTTAACGTTCCCATCCTCGGCCTCGTAGAAAATATGGCATGGTTCACCCCTGGCGAACTCCCCGAGAACAAGTACTACATCTTCGGCAAAGAGGGCTGTAAACGTCTGGCCGAAGAAATGGGTGTACCCTTATTGGGGCAGATACCCGTCGTGCAGAGCATCTGCGAGGGAGGAGATAATGGACGTCCTGTAGCACTCGATGACACCACCATGACAGGACTCGCCTTTAGCAACTTAGCCGAAGCTGTAGTGCGCCAGGTAGAAGTGCGTAATGCTACACAAGAAGCTACACACATCGTGAAGACCACGACAAAAACACACTAAGCATTCATTCAACCCCAATAGACATGGAGGTATCCCGGAGGGTACCTCCATTTTTTACTTTCAAGGGACAAACCGCGAAGACAGCAAATACGGATCGATAAAACTTGCCTTACACGCCAAAAGACAGACTGATCTTTAGACAATAACGGAGGATTCGCGCAATAAAAAGCAGAATAGCACGTTAGTTTACAATAATATTATAATTGTACGTACGACGATGAAACGATATATATTATCCCTCTTGATGATACTAGCCTTGCTGCCTATAAGGGCACAAGGAGAGATTGAGGTGGATTGGGCCACATATGCACAGGACACGGTCGTACCGATGTTCACGCACAGCATAGATCTTGGCTACGACCATGAAAGATACGAGTATGACGTGGCGGTAGAGTACCCAGAATTGAAGCCACTCACAACCGAAGAGGTAGAGCAGTTCCGCTTGCCTCTGCAGGATGGATTACCCGAATGGCCTGTGATAGACACCTACAAAGGCATCAGCGCCAAGCGAGGACAGCTTGACATTTCGTTCACTCCCATTATCTGGCGAGATGGCAAGTATTGGCGTATGGAGAATTTTGCACTGAAAGTAAAAGCCTCTCCCCTATCTCTCCCAAGAAAAGGAGATGCAGTCATCGATGAGCAAGGTTCCCCTCTGGAGGAGGCCTCAGTGCTCTCTACGGGTCGTTGGGTAAAAATCCGCGTTTCTGACAATGGCATACACATGCTTACTCATGGCCAGCTCAAGAAGATGGGATTTAGCACCCCTAGCAAAGTGCGCCTGTACGGCTATGGTGGTCATATACTCTCAGAGACTGATACCGAAGCATGGAAGGATGACCTTTGTGAAGTGCCTCTATGGCGTGGAGCGGACCGCATGTTCTTCTACGCTAATGGTCCTATAAAGTGGACTTTGGATAGCGACAACACCTTTACACACACTCGCAATCCTTACTCTGAATATGGATATTACTTCTTGACCGCCGACATGGAGGGCGAGCCCGTGGCGTTCCCACTCGGAGAGGAACTTGCCGAAGTAGCCTCTGCTGTAACCACCACACCAGCCCACCACCTACATGAGATAGACGACTACGCTTGGTTTCACGGAGGACGACAATTGGTAGAAAGCTATGACTTCGCGGAGGGCAACACAAAAAGCTATCCCATGAAAGTGACCGCTGCAGCGGCACAAACGAAGGCGACGCTCGATGTATGCTTTACACACAATGGGGCTTCCACCACATCGGTAACGGTACTGATGAATGACACTGAACTGGGACCTCTATCGCTCAGTGGAGTGGCTAGCCACAGTGAGGCTGCAGCAAATACGCGCAGTTTCTCTGCAAACTTGCCTGACAACACCTCTGCCGTCAATGTAAAACTCAGACACAATCGCGCTACTGGCGTATCAGGTCGTCTCGACTATCTACGCCTCAGCTATACAGGCCACATCACTGAGAACAGACCTATCTACGCCACCAAGACTGGTATTCACACTTATGTAGTAGGGGCTGAAGACACCTTCACATGGACCGACAATCTGATAGTGTGGCACATTGCCGACGCGACCAACATGACGCAGATACCCTTAAACAAAGCCACCGGCACTTTTACCGCCAACGCCAATCGGGGCGACATGTTCGTCATTCTGAATGAGAAAGCCACCTACCCCATGCCCGAAGAGGTGGGCGAGATTGTCAATCAGAATCTACGCAGCACAGAGCCGATGGACTATATCATCATCGTTCCTGCTAGCGGAAAACTTACAGCACAGGCAGAACGTTTGGCAGAGGTGCACCGCACACGCAGTGGACTACGTGTGAAGGTAGTGCGTGCAGACGAGATTTTCAACGAGTTCTCTTCGGGCACACCCGATGCTACAGCTTATCGCCGCTACCTCAAGATGCTGTATGACCGTGCCAACACTCCCGAAGATGCACCCAAATATCTTTTACTTTTCGGCGATGGAGCTTGGGACAATCGTATGCTTTCACCCGCATGGAAGGGCAAATCGCCCGACGACTATCTGCTATGCTTCGAAGCAGAGAACTCATTCAGCGCCACTTCGTCGTATGTCATGGAAGATTACTTCGGCTTGCTCGACGATGGTGAGGGTAAGCGTCTGCTCTATGACAAAGTGGATGTGGGTGTAGGTCGATTCACTGTAACAACTGCCACCCAGGCTCGCGACGCAGTGGACAAGGTGATTACCTATATGGATAATGCTGAGGCTGGAGCTTGGAAAAACACCATTCTCATGCTAGGCGATGACGGCGATAACAATCAGCACATGAATGATGCCGAGCGAGTGGCTCAAATGTTACAAAACAGCTATCCCGACTATATGGTAAAGCGCATCTACTGGGATGCTTATCCCATGGAAGTGACCTCTACGGGAAACAGTTACCCCACGGTGCGGAAGCGCCTGCTCGAACTTTTTAACGAAGGTGCGTTAATGGTCAATTACAGTGGCCACGGTAGCCCCGATGTGTTGTCCCACGAATTGGTAATAGGCAAGGCCGACATGGAGCAACTACGCTCACCACGCCTACCTGTGTGGGTGACAGTGTCGTGTGACATCACTCCGTTTGATAATTCAACCCTCTCGTTTGGTGAATACGCGTTCCTCAACCCCGAGGGTGGCGCCATCGCCCTGATGACTTCGACGCGCACTACCTATTCAGAGCAAAACCGCCGCATCAACTACCTCTTCTCAAACTATGTGTTTGCCCGTGACGAGCAGAATCGTCGTCACCGACTGGGTGATGCCATACGCAAGACCAAGTGTAGCCTCATTACCAACAATAATAGTTCATTGCAAGATGTCAGCACCAACAAACTTAACTATCTACTTTTAGGTGACCCCGCACTCATCATCGGCAACGCCGACTACTCTATGACAGTAGATGAGATTGATGGAATCTCAACCTCTGAGGATAGGGAAATAACGCTGAAGGCTGGCGCAAAAGTTACTGTAAAAGGACATATCAATGGACTGAATGGAGCATTGGCTACAGATTTTACTGGTGTGATGCACGCAACCGTATTTGACAATAAGGAGACAATCACCTGCCGCAACAATGCAGGTACCGCCTCTACGCAGATGATATATTGGGAGCGCACAAAGACACTTTTTGTCGGAGGTGACTCGGTGCGCAATGGAGAGTTCTCCTTTACCTTCCGTGTGCCGATGGACATCAACTACTCGATGAAGAACGGGCTCATCAACCTCTATGCCGTAAGCGACACCTACGACCGCGAAGCCAAAGGAGCATTCGAGGATTTCTTACTGGGAGGCACTGCAGATGACTTGGCAAATGACAGCCTTGGCCCTCAGGTGAAGCTCTACCTCAACTCTCCCGACTTTATCACGGGGGATTGTGTAAATGAGACTCCACGCCTCTTCGTCTCTCTCGAGGATCCTGATGGTATCAATACTGTGGGTAATGGCATCGGGCATGATCTCGTAGCTATCGTCGATGGCAAAGCATCGATGACCTATACGCTCAACGACTACTACACCTCCGAATTGGGAGACTACACACGCGGCACCGTGTCATACGTACTCCCCGAACTTGAAGAGGGTATGCACAGCCTACAGTTCCGTGCTTGGGACATGATGAACAATGCAACTACAGTAACCGTCGACTTCGAAGTGGTGAAGGGACTGCGCCCCCGTATCTTGGATATCACCACGACGCATAGTCCTGCACGCGAACACACGACCTTTGTCCTCACCCACGACAGGCCTGAGGCGGAGGTTACAGTAAAAATTGAGGTGTTTGACTTCTCAGGACGCATTCTCTGGAACCACAGTGAGCAGGTCTCTACGCCAGACAACAGCTATTCTGTAGGCTGGGACCTCTGCGCTGCATCAGGGCAACCTTTGGGTACAGGAGTATACCTATATCGCGCTACGGTAACATCTGCGAGCGGCAGCTCTGCCAGCCGAGTACGCAAACTCACAATTTTGCGCTAACACAGGCAATAAAACCGAGAAAAATGAGTTTATAACCTATACATATTATAATACAGATATTAGAGATAATACACGAAATGAAAAAGATATTCATCCTCTCTGCCCTACTGCTGGGCGCAACATCAATGGCCTTCGCACAAAAGGACATGTTTAATCCTGTACTCACAGGCGTGACATCACTCACCATCGCTCCCGACTCACGTGCAGGCGCTATGGGTGATGTGGGCGCAGCTACTGATCCTGATGTAAACTCACAGTACTGGAATCCTGCGAAGTACCCCTTTGCGATCAGTCCTGCAGGCTTTTCTCTGGCATATACCCCATGGTTACGTCAGTTGGTAAGCGACATCGACCTTGCCAACCTTGTAGGATACTACCGTTTGGGTGACTATCAGGCGATTAGTGGTTCGCTCACCTACTTTTCTTTGGGTGCTGTATATGCAGACAACTATGTAATCCAGCCCTATGAGATGGCTGTAGACTTTGCCTATTCGCGTATTCTGTCAGAGACCTTCTCTGCTTCGGTAGGTCTTCGCTTTATCCACTCAGACTTGCAGTATAACTACGACGAAGATATCACTCCAGGCCAAGCCTTTGCTGCGGACATCTCGTTCTTCTATACCAACTACATCATGTTGGGCCGTCGCGAGTGTATGCTCAACTTTGGTCTGAACGCATCGAATATTGGTAGTAAGATTTCATTTGATGGAGGAAATACCAACCAGTTTATCCCCACGAACTTACGTCTCGGTACTTCACTCTTGATTCCCGTCGATGAGTACAACACCTTCGCCATCAGTGCCGACGTGAACAAGCTCATGGTACCCACCAAGCCTTCCTACCGTCAGTTCCTTAATGAAGAATTCGGTGAGGAGTTCGAAGACGACAGCTACTCTTACGCTTCTGAGTATCAGTCTTGGCTTGACGCTACTGGCTACAACGATGTTTCGCCCATCTCAGGTATCTTCCAGTCATTTGCAGATGCTCCCGGAGGATTACGTGAAGAGTTGCAAGAGATCTATTGGGGCGTAGGTGTAGAGTATGCCTATAACAACCAGTTCTTCCTCCGTGGTGGCTACCATTACGAGAATGAATACAAGGGCAACCGCAAATACTTCACCCTCGGTACTGGTTTCAAGATGAACGTATTCTCTCTCGATGCCGCATACCTCATCTCTATGGCACAGAGCAATCCGCTCGACCAGACCCTGCGTTTCACTCTCTCATTCGACATGGATGGTATCCGTGAGATTATGGGACGATAAGAGGTCTAGAGTTTATTGAAAACACCTAAATTACAATAAAAGCCCCATTCAATATGAAGATACGAGTAGGATTTGGATTCGATGTCCACAAGTTTGCTGAAAACCGCGAATTATGGTTAGGCGGTATTCGTCTCGAACACGATAGAGGTCTCCTCGGGCACTCCGATGCAGATGTACTCATCCATGCCATCTGTGATGCCCTCTTGGGAGCAGCTCATCTGCGCGATATAGGCTACCACTTCCCAGACACTGCAGGTGAATTTAAGAATATCGACAGTAAAATACTCCTGCGCCGTACCGTAGAGCTTATTGCGACCAAGGGCTATCGTGTAGGCAATATTGACGCTACCATCTGTGCTGAGCGCCCCAAACTGAAAGCGCACATACCCTCGATGCAACAGACCCTCGCTGATGTTATGGGTATAGACGAA
>JAEIGA010015130.1_pt1 | contig 11749 bp, 6 predicted proteins | sample 9270691 | NCBI WGS metagenome assembly JAEIGA01 (sample SAMN17057246, study PRJNA624740) | gut metagenome | biome: biome; isolation source: fecal sample | host: Bos grunniens | place: China: Xizang | collected 2019
GTAAGGCAGATGCTCTAAACCAACTGAGCTATGCTCCCGAGTAAGAACTTTGTCCCATTCTTTTCGTTTGGGATTGCAAAGGTAGGAATAAAATTTAAACCTGCAAATTTTTTCTTACTTTTTCATCAAAATTCTTCACTTTCCCCCTATTGCTTCAATTCGGCAAGATACTCCACTGCCTCCGAAACCACATACGTGCTTCCGCCTATGTATATGAGCGGAGCGGAATCCTCCGATGGACCTTGAGACACTCCGGCATTCTGCGCGATTGCCACAGCCTTTGCCACAGCAGATCGGACATCCGCTTCGACATATACCTGGCATCCTTGAACATCCCTGTCACGCCCCTGCTGCACTTCCCTTCCCCACTCTGCACAGAACGCGAGATATCTGTCACAGGCCTCCTGCGCCGGCAATGCCCTTTTACCCTGAGCCTGCGTGAAGATATAAGTGGCATCCGAAGGCATGAGATGAAGCACCGCATCCACATCCTTATCAGCCACCGAACCATAGACAATGATGAGTTCCGAGCACCTTCCTTCGCGCTTCATATTCTCGAGCTGAGCGAAGTTGTACTTCAGTCCATGTTCATTATGACCAATATCACAGATCACGCACGGGTCGTCGGACACCTTCTCCCATCTTCCGTGGAAACCCGTCCTCGAAGCAGTCGCCATGACGGCCTCCTTGACGTTTTCCAACCCTATCTCACCGAGGGGCTTCATAGGTCCGGAAATGACATCAAGCGCGGCCAGGACAGTTCGCAGATTCTTCCTCTGATAGTCGCCCCGAAGGTCCATTCCGGCGAGGATTTCATCGCGATCATCCCAAAGGGACGGCGACACTTTATCGGCAAAGACAAGAAGAGACATCATGGCCGTGCGATTGCCCATGAACATAGGCTCAGGAAGATTGGTATAGAGCACTTTACGCTCAAACACAGCATCGATATCAGGATGACTTTCACCTACCACGACAGGGACATTAGGCTTGATGATTCCGGCCTTTTCGAAGGCTATTTCCGGGAGAGTCTCGCCCAGCATGTCACAATGGTCAAGACCTATGTTGGTAATTACGCAAAGGGCCGGCGAGACGATGTTGGTACTGTCCAGACGACCTCCAAGTCCGGTCTCGAGAACAACCACATCCACCTGCTGCGCGGCGAACCAGTCAAGCGCCATAATTGTAGTGATTTCGAAGAAGGACATATCGATGTGATCGAAGGTGTCCTGCCACTTACAGACAAAGTCCCAGACCTCCCGCTGAGAAATCAGCATCGGAGGACGGCCGTCCTGAACTACCCGCATCCTCTCCCTGAAATCAAGGATATGCGGTGATGTATATAGGCCCACCTTTTTACCTGAAGCAGCAAGGACGGACGCAAGCATATTGGACACTGAGCCCTTGCCGTTTGTGCCGGCCACGTGTATGATCTTATATTTTCTATGAGGATGCCCCATCAGCTGGTCGGCGAACTCCATATTCGCTATGCCGGGCTTATATGCGGAGGCTCCTGATTTCTGGAATGAAGGGAAGCGCTGAAAGAGGCGCTGAATCATCTCCTGGTAGTTTTCTTCGGTGTAAATTTTATTCATAAAAGCGAAAAATGCTTGTTGTGAATGCAAAATTATGTATTTTTACAAAGTTTCTCAACCTAAACCACTATGAAGGAAAAGGAATCTGCACTATTCTCCAGATATATCATCGACGGCGTTCAATGCGACGCCACCCCGTGCGAGATGCTTGAAGAATGCATGGCGGAGGCGATGGAATTCAATACCGAAGAGGAGGAGTTCAAGGACATTGTCGATGAATCGACAGACCCCCCTCTGACTTCTTTCACTTACTCGAACGAGGAGAACGGGAAGTACACCGGAATGGTGGCCGAATACTCCGGAATGCGACCTTTCAGGATGCTTTATCCGGACGCTTTCACAAGACAGAGAGTAGCCGGCGCGCTTATTGAAAGGCTTTGGAACAGAGGACATTACAGACTTGGAGACCTTAATCTTTGGGCTGAGTGGAAATGGAACAGCAGACCATTGGGCAATATGTCCGCCTTCTACTTTTCAGCACAGGCCGCAAGCGAATATATCTATGATCTCGGATGCCGCCTTGCGGATTTTTCATACGACGGCTGCGACGAGGAGAGCACTCTATGTGTAGGTGCCTGGCTCCCCGAGCGCACCACTGCCGATGAAGGCGAAGGTACCGAGGACTCTGCTTTCATCAAGGCTTCGCCATACGAGAGCAGACACCCTTGGATAGAGGACGAACGTCAGTGCCCGGAGCGCCTTGTGGATGATCCGGATTCACAGTTGATATATATCCCTTTCGAGACAGCCTCATTCAAATTGGGAGGTTCCCTTCTTGCCGAACTGCACGGTCATAATGGAGGCACCGGACCATCGCTCCACGACCCCGACTATTTCATCGACTGCTATGAAGTAGTGCGCGAACTTGTGGAGGACGGAATCGTCATGGCAGGCGCGTCTGTCGGAGACGGAGGACTCGCGAAAGCAGTTGCAGGAATGTGCGGCGATATCGCAGGAAATGAGCGCGAGGGTACCAATGGGACTAAAGTAGGTATCTCATTGAATCTCAATGGAATAATATCCTCATACATGGAAGAGGACACAACCAGGATCCTATTCTCTGAAATCCCGGGAGTGCTTATCCAGATCAGCAATATGAATATGGATTACCTTGATTCCCAGCTGATACTGCAGGACGTCGCGTACTACCCTCTCGGATCACCTTCAGGCGGGGTGCAGGGGATGACTTTGGAGAACAAGCAGAACCTGACTATAGCCAATATTCTGGCATCGTTGATTCAGTAGATGTCCGGGAAGAGAACGCACTTCACGCATATCGGAAAGCATATCTAACATTTAAGGCAAGGACCATCATCGGTTCTTGCCTTTTTGCTTTCAAAAACACCCTTTTCGCTTATTATTTATAAGTAAAACCTTGTCTATCGCGCGTTTTTTATTATCTTTGCTACTTTAATAACCACTAACACTAGTTTTATGAACAAGCTTACTAGCCGAATCTGTCTGTTCCTGGCAGCCTTTGGAATACTTGCAGGAAGCGTTACAGCATATGCTGAGGCGTCTTCCGCTACTGTTTCCGCTGAGCAGTCAAACAGAACAGTGAAGGGTGTAGTCCTTGATTCACAGGACACCCCTCTCGAAGGTGTTGCCGTCATCCAGGACGGAACAACCAATGGTGTAATGACCGACGAAAACGGTGCATTCACAATCAATCTGCCTAGCAATGCGACTATTACAGTTACTTGTCTCGGTTATGCTACCAAGACCGTAACAGTCCCTGCCGGACAGGATGTTATCAAAATTTATCTCGCTGAAGACTCTGTCGCTCTCGAAGAGACAGTCGTTGTCGGTTACGGTACACAGAAGAAAGTGAACCTCACCGGTGCGATCGCAACAGTTTCTTCAAAGGACCTCGAGAACAGAACATCTTCTACTCTTACCCATATGCTCATGGGTACAACTCCTGGTCTTAACGTAACAATGTCTTCTGGACGTCCAGGTAACTCGGCATCAATCAACATCCGTGGTGTCAACTCAATCAACTCTGCAAGCCCACTCGTTCTCATCGACGGTACTGAGGGTGACCTTTCAAAGGTGAATCCTGCCGACGTTGAGTCGATCTCAGTTGTAAAGGACGCATCTGCAGCAGCCATCTACGGTGCGCGTGCATCTTTCGGTGTCGTTCTCGTTACAACCAAGTCCGGCGAGTCTGAGGAAGGAAGAGCAACAGTACGCTATAGCGGACGCTTCGGTTGGACTGAGCCTACCACTTCAACAGATTTCGAGACAAGAGGTTACTACTCTGTTTACCTCAATGACCTCTTCATGAAGAGATACAATGGTAAGAACTACACTTACTATACTGAGGCAGATATGGAGCAGCTTTGGGCTCGTAGAAACGACGTCACTGAGAACCCTGACAGACCTTGGGTAATGATCGATCAGCGCGAGGGTCGCGACACTTACGTGTACTATGCGAACACAGACTGGTATCATGAACTCTTCAAGGATCAGCATCCTCAGCAGCAGCATAATCTCTCACTCAGCGGCGGCAACAAGAATGTAAGATACTACATCTCTGCAGGTTACAACTATGAGGAGGGTGTTGTAAGAATCAATCCGGATAAGTTGAACAAGATCAACTTCCGTTCAAAGATCGACTTCAACATCAACAAGTACATGCGATTGAGCAACAACACAAGCTACTATCGTTCAAGCTACTTCTATCCAGGTAGAAGTTCTGTAAACCAGATCTTCTCTCTCATGACCGTACACGCTCTTGCAAGTTACCCTGCTTACAACCCAGACGGTACTCCACTTGCAATGACTCACTTCGCCGACAACAACTACATCATGGACGGTATGTGGGCTGTATTGGTTAACGACGGTCACAAGAACAAGGATATCAACGACAATCTCCTCAACACAACTGAGCTCACAATCAAGCCGCTCAAGCAGTTGGAGATCAAGGCTAACTTCACATATGGTTTCAACCAGACAAGATGTGTGAACAGAGCAGTAGAGGCTGAGTTCAGCCGTTACCCTGGCGTGATCCAGAAGGTATCAGGTAGAACTTGGGCTGAGAACTATCTCTATGAGAGCATCCAGACTCAGAACTACTATGCGACTAACATCTTCGCAACTTACTCTGACACATTCAAGGAGAACCACAACCTTAAGATCATGGGAGGTTTCAACTGGGAGACCAAGCACCTTAAGGACATCTCGGCAACAGGTCACTACCTCATGTCTGACTCTCTCTACGACTTCAACATCATAGGTACAGCTGAGGATGGAAACAAGAGACTTGAGCTCAGTGGTGGACAGAACGCTTATGAGATCGCCGGTTTCTTCGCAAGAGCAAACTACGACTACATGGGCAAGTACCTCTTCGAGGTTTCAGGACGTTATGACGGTACTTCACGTTTCGCCGCTGACCACCGTTGGGGTTTCTTCCCTTCAGCATCAGCAGGTTGGAGAATCTCTGAGGAGCCTTTCTTCGAGCCAGCAAAGAAGGCTATCGAGAACCTCAAGGTTCGTTACTCATATGGTAGCCTCGGTAACCAGCAGGTAGGTTACGACGACTACATCCGTACTATCAGCCTCGGCACTCAGGACTGGATCTTCGGTACTTCAAGCGAGGCTACTTACGCATCTATCGGTGCTCCTGTATCTTCTGCTCTTACTTGGGAGGTATCTGAGCAGCACAACCTCGGTCTCGACATGTCATTCCTCAACAGCAGACTCTCATTCACAGGTGAGGTTTATATGCGTGATACTAAGGACATGCTTACAGCAGGTGAGGCTCTTCCTTCAGTTTACGGTGCATCAGTTCCTAAGAAGAACACTGCTGACCTCCGCACTAAGGGTTATGAGTTGATGCTTACTTGGAGAGATATGTTCCAGCTTGCAGGCAAGCCATTCTCTTACAATGTAACAGCTACTTTCAGTGACTATGTTACTGACGTCACTAAGTACAACAACCCTACAAGAACATTCGCAACTTCACACTATGTTGGCAAGAGATGGGGTGAGATCTGGGGTTACTGCATCGACGGTCTCTTCGATTCAGACCAGGCTGCCGCAGACTACACTTCACAGATCAAGCACGAGTCTGTAAAGATCACTGGTTATGGTGAGGACGCTAAGTGGAGAGGTGGTGACCTTAAGTTCAAGGATCTCAACGGTGACGGTAAGATCAGCCTTGGTCAGAACACTGTAGACGAGCCAGGCGACCGCAAGGTTATCGGTAACACTCAGCCACGTTACAACTACGGTTTGAACCTCGGTTTCCAGTGGATGGGCTTCGACTTCAGCATCTTCTTCCAGGGTATCGGCAAGATGGACTACTACCCAGTTTCCAACACTATCATGTTCTGGGGACCATTCGCAAGACCTTACGCTACATTGATGCCTAAGGACTTCCACACTATGCTTTGGACAGAGGAGAACAAGGACGCTTATTATCCACGCGCAAGAGGTTATTCAGCAAATACTTCAAACAACCCTCTTAACGTGACCAACGACCGTTACCTCCAGGACATCTCTTACTGCCGTCTTAAGAACCTCACATTCGGTTACACTCTTCCTAAGAAGTGGACTGATAAGATCAAGGTTGGTGATGTAAGATTCTACTTCTCAGGTGAGAACCTCCATTACTGGGCCCCTGGTTTCCACTCTGACTACATCGACCCTGAAATGGCTCAGACAGGCGCAAGTACAATGCGTATCTATCCTTGGCAGAAGTCATTCATCTTCGGAGTTGACCTTTCATTCTAATTTAAGGAGGACATAATATGAAAAACAAAATATTTTCAATTATCGCTGCTGCGGTCTGCCTTGTAGCCTGTGACCTTAACTACACACCGCTTTCTAAGCTCTCTCCTGAGACCTTCTTCTCAACAGAAAGCGAGCTTCAGGCATTCAGCAACCAGTTCTATACAGATCTCACTTTCGGTGGTTTCGATGAGATTTCAGATATGCTCACAAAGAACCAGCTTACTGACGAGATCATCGGTAACCGTTCGGTTCCTAACAGTGGTGGCGGTTGGTCATTCACTGCACTTCGTAACTACAACACTCTCATCGAGTACTCAGTAAACTGCCCAGATGAGAAGGTTCGTACTCAGTACGTTGCTCTTGCACGTTTCTTCAGAGCAAACTTCTATTTCGAGATGGTAAAGAAATTCGGCGACGTTCCTTATTATGACAGACAGCTCGGTTCCGAGGACCCTGAACTTTACAACCCACGTGACTCAAGAGAGTTGGTAATGGATAAAGTCATTGAAGACCTTGACTTCGCTATCGCGAACCTTTCTGACAAGAAGGATCTATACAGAATCACCAAGTGGACTGCGCTTGCACTCAAGTCTAGAGCATGTCTCTTTGAGGGTACATTCAGAAAGTATCACGCTGGCAAGAGCACTCTCGAGACTCTTCCTGCAGATGCTAAGCCTTACACATACTATCTCGAACTCTCTGCAGACGCTTCTGAGGAGATCATGAACACTTCAGGTTACTCTATATTTAGAGGTAGCAGCAAGTACACTGCTTACAGAGACCTCTTCCTTGGAAAGCCTGATACCGGTGACGCTTATGATGAGGAGATCATCCTTGCAAGAGACTACAACCAGGCTCTCAACATCCTCCACAATGCGACATTCTTCACTATCGGTAACTACGGTAACCAGAGTATGACTCGCAAGATGGCCTGCACATACCTTATGGCTGACGGTACACGCTACACAGACCAGCAGGGATGGGAGACAAAGTCATTCGCAGAGGAGACAAAGAACCGCGACCCACGTATGGAGCAGTCTATCCGTATCCCTGGCTACAAGCGTATCGACGGTACTGAGGAGCTCGCTCCAAACTTCACTCAGGTTATCACAGGTTACCAGCCTATCAAGTACATGCTCGGTCTCAACGCTGACTGCGACAGATATTCAGTTTCATATCAGGACCTCCACATCTACAGATATGCTGAGATTCTCCTCAACTATGCTGAGGCTAAGGCTGAACTCGGAACTATCACTCAGAGCGACGTTGACCGCTCAATCAAACTTCTCCGCGACCGCGTAGGTATGCCTAATCTTAACGTTGCAGAGGCTAAGGCTAATCCAGACCCATACCTCCTCGCTGCTGAGACAGGTTACCCTAACGTAGCAGGTGACCCTATGGCAGGTGTTATCCTCGAGGTTCGTCGTGAGCGCTCTGTTGAGCTCTTTGATGAGGACGTTCGTCACACAGACCTTATCCGTTGGAGAAACTGTCAGGCTTACAACCATAAGTTCCTCGGTTTCTATGTAGCTAACGCTGAGGGCCAGCACGACCTCGACGGCAACGGTACTATCGATGTATGGTTCTACTCAGGCCCAGCTCCTGAAGCTAACACAATCCCTATAGGATGCGTTATCCGTAAGATCGACGAGCAGGCATACTTCACTAATGGCACTTCAGGTTACATCGTAGGTAATCCTCACGTTGACGGAAACTGGAATGACGAGAGAGACTACTACTACCCAGTTCCAATCAACGAAAGATCACTTAATCCAAACCTTACTCAGAACAAAAACTGGGATGACGGTCTTGGTAAGTAAAGATTATGATGAAAAGAATACTTAAATTATTAGCATTTGCTGCCATAGCAATAGCGACATGTTCGTGCGGAAAGGAGAATCCTGTTGGTGATGATGTCTATGATCCATTCGGAGACAAAAAGCCATCAGGAAACATCGACCCGAACGACCCTACCGATTACTATCCTAAGGCTGAGGGCTCACTCAGAGTCATGGCTTACAACGTCGGAGCATTCCATAAGTTCATGCAGAACAGCACCAGCATGGTTGCTGACATGATTCTTGAGGTCAAGGCCGATGTAGTAGGTCTGAATGAACTTGACAGCATCAACACCAGACACAAGGTGAATCAGGTTGCTGCTCTCGCTCAGGAACTTGGCGGATGGAAATGGTATTTCGGCCGCGCTATGGACTACAAAGGTGGCGCCTATGGTAATGGAGTCGTTGTACCGAAGAATGTCAACATTGTGGACAAATACTTCGTTACACTGCCTCAGCCTATAGACGGTGGAGAGCAGAGATCCATCGCAGTTGTTGAAACTGACAAGTATGTAATAGGTGCCTGCCATATGGGAGGATCTGCATTGAATCAGGTCGCTGTGGTAAACAGCTGGGTCGAGAAGAAATACAAGAACTACAACAAGCCTGTATTCTTCGTCGGCGACATGAATGCCGTTGTCGGATCTGAGCACATCGAGACACTCAAGCAGAAGTTCGACATAATTTCGAATGCGCAGAGCAGTGTCCCTATCGACGCTCCAACAAGATGCATCGACTATGTGTTCCATTACAAGAAGTCGACACCGGTACAGGTAACAGGAACGGCCACAATGACCAGATTCCGCAACGGAGACCCTACCAAGGCTTCCGACCACCTTCCAGTTTATGCTGATGTTAAGTTTTAAAGAGAGAATTTTATGAAAAGAATATTAAAGACCATTATCTGCGCAGGATTCGGTATCGCGATGCTTGCATCTTGCGAGAAGGAGCTTCCACACAGACATGTGACTCCTATCTGCACCCCAGCAGAGACTTACCTTTCTATCGAAGGTGTCGGTGAGACTATCGGTCTTATGGCGCCTAAGACAAAGTCCTTCCCTATCACCATCAAGGCTGATTCGAAGGCTGACCAGCTTCTTACTTTCACCATCGCTCCTAATCCTGACAAGGTAGCCGCTTACAACAAGGCTCACGGTACAGATTATGAGATGGTTCCAGGTGAGGCTTATGAACTTTCTACTAAGGAGTTCATGCTCCCAAGATACAACGAAGTAGGTTCTACAGGTACATTGACAATCAAGGCCAACGGTCTTCCTGATGATGGTAAGACTCGCGTCCTCCCTATCTCTATCGTTAAGGTAGAGGGCGATGCCGAAACTCTTATGGAGGAGTCTGACAGCACTGTATTCATCACTGTTTACCGCGTTTCTCTCGCTGATATGAAGTTTGAGAAGGGTAAGGGTACAGAGGCAGAGCCATACCTCGTTGAGTATCCTACTGACATGCTCGCTATGATCAACGATCTCAAAGCCGGTGAGCCTACATACATCAAACTTGCATCTGACATCGATATGAATACTATCGAGGAGTGGATGCCTGTAAACATCACTGAGCCTTACAAGACTATCCATTTCGACGGTGACGGCCACACAATCAAAAACCTCTACAGCAACGCTGCTACAAAGTGCAGTCTCTTCGGTGTACTTAAGGGTTCTGTAAAGAATGTGACTTTCGAGGATTGTACTATCGAGCCAGCTTCTGATGCTACAGGAACAGGCCTTATCGCAGGTTATGCAGAGGGCGCAGAGTTCAAGAACATCACCATCAAGAACCTCACTGTCAATTCATATGGCAGCAACAAGAACGGTATGCATCTCGGTGGTGCTGTAGGTATTGCTGACGGATGTACCTTTGACAACGTCAAGGTTGATGTTGACATTGTTGACGCTGATGAGAACGGTTCTATTCCGAGAGTTGTCGGCGGTATGGTAGGTATCCTCCAGGGTGCTAACTCTACAATCAACAACTGCCATACTTCAGGCGCAGTAAGAGCACACCATTATGGTGGCGGTTTCATCGGTGTAGTCAAGACTGAGAACCAGGTTATCACTAAATGTACTGCTGACGTTGACGTGACAGGCCTTGTTTACCAGGGTAACTACAACGCTGGCTTCATCGGTTATGCTAACAAGGGACTCAACATCAGCGACTGTATCTCTAAGGGTGATGTAAATATGCAGGCTAAGAACTATGGTGGTGGATTCATCGCAGGTCTCCAGGGTAATGCAACAATCAAGAGATGTGGTTCTGAGGGTAATGTAACCAATACAGTAGGTACTCACGTTGGTGCATTCATCGGTAACCTTGGTGTGAAGAACGGTGACTGGAACGACAATACAGCTCACGGAAACTCATTGGTTGAGGACTGCTATTGCACCGGTAACATGACAGTGACTGAGGGTAATGGTAGCTCAGGTCGTATGAACTCTGGCTTCATTGCAATCGTCGAGAACATCACTAATGTAACCATTCGCAGATGCTACGCTGCAGGTGACGTCGAGACTACAGGTGCCAACGGTCCTTGCGCCGGTCTCCTTGCTATGGCAAAGAGCGGCACACTTACTGCCAACATCGACTTTACTATGGAGCAGTGTATCGCATGGAACAAGAAGATTATCACTAAGAACGAGAATGCTACAACTTGGAGTTCAGGTGCTATCATCGGTGTTTCAAACGTAGTCAATACACTTACTGACAACTACAGAAGAGCAGATATGGAGTACGTTGAGGTATGTAATGGTGTTGAGTTCACACTCTGTGACCACGAGAACACAAACGCAACTTCACCGCTTCCTAACCCTGCAAGCAACAAGTTTGCTTACCACGGAAAGGCTGCAGCTGCAGGCAAGACTTGTTCACAGGTAGCGGCTGACCTCGGCTGGTCTGCTGACGTTTGGGATCTTACAGGTGACCTTCCTAAGCTCAAATAGTCATTTACTGACATAATTATATGATTCCGGGACCTCAAAAGGGTCCCGGTTTTCTTTTTATAGTTTTGCTGAAAGTTATTGTTTATTAATCGGAAAAAAATTCGTAATTTCGCGCCGGAAATTTTCTAAAAAGTAAGCGACATCGGCTTGCATCTTGAAATAGAAATTTTATTAATTATAAATCAAATACTTACAGTAATTATGGAAAACAAGAAAAGAGTCTATTGTTTCGGTGGCAAGACTGCTGAGGGCAATGGTACAATGAAGGAGCTTCTTGGCGGTAAGGGTGCAAACCTCGCCGAGATGTGTACTCTCAACATTCCTGTACCTGCTGGTTTCACAATCACAACTGAGTGCTGTACTGAGTACTACGAACTCGGCGGTGGATATAACGACGCTCTCAAGGCTGAGGTTGCCGAGGCTCTTAAGAAGACTGAGGCTATCATGGGTATGACTTTCGGCGACAAGGAGAATCCGCTCCTCGTATCTTGCCGTTCAGGTGCCCGCAGCTCTATGCCAGGTATGATGGATACTATCCTCAACATCGGTCTCTGCTCTGAGACTATCCCTGGTATGATCGAGAAGACACAGAATCCACGTTTCGTATATGATGCATATCGTCGTCTCA
>JAEIGA010015131.1_pt1 | contig 11749 bp, 7 predicted proteins | sample 9270691 | NCBI WGS metagenome assembly JAEIGA01 (sample SAMN17057246, study PRJNA624740) | gut metagenome | biome: biome; isolation source: fecal sample | host: Bos grunniens | place: China: Xizang | collected 2019
GGTCCTAGTTATGTGAAATGGGATTATGTTGATGTACCAACAAACATAAGATATATTCCTAAAAGTTCAGGTACGGGTAGAACTTCTACTTCTAGCTACACCCCAAAATCACTCTCTCCTGCTCAAAAATCTACTGCGAAACAGAATATCGATAAGGCTAATGGAAGTGGTAGTGACAAGAAGGACGATTATAAAGAGTTCATTGATTACTTCGAGCGAATGATCAAGGTTCTCGACAACAGTGTTGACCTTCTTGAAGCTCACCTTGAGGATGTTGTAGGTTCTTTTGCCAAGAATTCTTTATTAGATGCTGAAGAGGATCTTATCCAGTCTAAGATGAACGGCTACTCTTCTGCTATCGATATGTATAGTCAGAAGGCATCTGAAGCGTTATCGAAGATTCCAAGTGATATAGCCGAGAAGATTCAGAATGGTGCCGTTGATATTGATGAATTCATCGGTGAGAGCAACAAGGATGTTGTTGAAGCCATTCAGGAATATGAGAAGTGGGCCGATAAGGTTCAGGACTGCAAGCTTCAATTAGTTCAGTTAAAAGAGGCTATCAGAAAGCTTGAGCTCGATAAATTCAACAACGTGATGCAAGATTTCACTGATCAGTTCGACCTGAGGCAGTCAGCAGGTATAGACCTTATATCAAAGCAGATTAATCTATTACAAGAGGCCGGTGAACTTATAGGTGAAAGCTTCTATAAGCGTCAGCAAGAGCAAGCACAGAAACAGCTGCAAATCTTGACAAGAGAACAAGAAGCTTTAGTGAATCAGCTGAATGAAGCATTGTCAAAAGGGGTAAACATTACTGCCCCATGTTACAGTAATGTAGCATAAGAAAGTAACTATATCGGTCAAAGTCATGTGGAGGTGATTAGACCGAGGTAAGACTGATTTTAGTGAGTATGTTTAATCTTTCTATGGTATAATCAGACAAAATAGAAAGGAAGTACACATGCCGAAGAAAAAGACAGAAGAAGAATTTATTGAAGAACTTAGCATAAAAAATCCTAATGCAAAATTGTTAGGCTCTTATATAAATGCTAGGACGAAGACAGAATTTTTATGTTTAATTCATGATGAAAAATGGATAACAGTTCCTGATTTGGTAATTCGTGGGCATGGTTGCAAGAAATGTCATGGTGAACGAACCAGAAAAGCTCGTGTATGGACACAAGAACAATATATTGAAGAGTTAAAGAAAAGAAATCCTATGGTTGAATTAGTTGGTGAATATACGGATACTACAACCAAAACAAAACACCATTGTTTAACTCATGATGTTTATTGGGATGTAATGCCATCAAGTGTTTTAGCAGGAAAAGGATGTAAATTATGTCATGGCGAAAGGATCTCGAAAACACTAACTAAGACACAAGAACAATATATTGAAGAACTGTCGCATAAAAATCCAAATGTTATTCTAATAGGAGAATATATTAATGATAGGACAGGGGTTCTTCATAGATGCCTTATCCACGACTATGAATGGACAATATCTCCAAATAGTGTGTTAGCAGGTCATGGTTGTCCTTTATGTAGAAGTAAAAAGATAAGTCAAAAGAAGAATAAAGGCAGAGAACAATATGAGAAAGAACTTGCTAAAAAAAATCCTACAGTAATTTTGTTAGGTGATTATATAAATATAAAAACAAAAACGACTCATTACTGTATGGTACATAAAGAAGAATATGAAACAACTCCTTTAACAGCATTAAAAGGTTGTGGATGTCCTAAATGTCATCTCGAAAGAAATTGGTATGCCAGAAGAAAACCCCATGAACAATATGAGAAAGAAATACATGCTATTTCGCCCCATATAGAAGTTATAGAAATGTATATTAATTCTACAACTCCTATAGAACATTATTGTACAATCCATGATATATATTGGAAAACAGCTCCTTCATCAATATTAGCAGGATGTGAATGTCCAAAGTGTGCAAAAGAGAAGATTAGGACAAAGCTGGTTATGTCGAATGATGAGTATGTGTATAGATTGATGGAAATTAATCCTGCTATTATACCATTAGAATCATATACTGATTCTAAGACTCCTATACCACATTACCACCAAGAATGCGGTCACGTTACAAAAATGCTACCCTCAAGTGCATTAGGTGGTGCAGGGTGTGTTCTGTGCAAAGGAGTTAAAATTCGGAATGCATTTGTAAAATCCCAAGAAGATTTTGAATTTGAACTATCATTAGTTAATCCCAATATTAAGATAATAAGTAAGTATGAAAAAACAATTAAAAAGATTGACTGCTTATGTATGATATGCGGATATGAATGGAGTGCAAGAGCAAGTCATCTTTTAGAAGGACATGGTTGTCCAAAATGTAAAGAGCCCATTGGGGAAAAACTTATTGCAACCTACTTAGATAGTAAAAAAATATGTTATAAAAAGCAAAAGACATTTAAAGAATTATTAGGAGTTGGTGGCCTTTACCTTTCTTATGATTTTTATATTCCTTATTGCAAAACTTTGATTGAATTTCAGGGTGAACAGCATGAACGTCCTATTGAATTATTTGGCGGTAAGAAAACTTTTGAAATTCAAAAAGAGCATGATCGTCGCAAAAAGGAATATGCAATATCTCATGGGTATAATTTCTTAGAAATCTTCTATAAAGATATAGATAAAATTGGTTCTATTCTTGATGAATATTTTCAAACACTAAAATCAGAAACCGTAACGACTACAGGCATTGCACAGTAATGTGTAATGTGAAGTTACTCCCCTACTCTTTTTGAGAGGGTGAATATATAGTCTGAACTCGCAATATAACTCCAATTAAAAAAGAAATGCGAGACTTAGGTAGAAATGCCTAAGCGCCATGAAAATGGTTAGTAGGTTTAGCCAACCGAAAGTAACAAATTGAGACATAGGCTCCGAAGAGTGGCTTAACCATATAGGCCACTATAAACACATTGAATTGCTGGGAACTCTCTAGAAAAGAGACAATCAGCAGCCAAGCCCGAAAGGGAAGGTTCAACGACTATTCCGAAAGGAAGTAGGTAGTAAGCGATTGACTGCCGAAGTGGTGTGCCCCATTATTGGGTGAAGATATAGTCTGAACTCTATGGTGACATAGAGGCGCTTATTGCGCAGATAAGAAGTAGCGTTCTTATCTAAACATAATTGAGAAATGGTCAATAGCTTAACAGATGTCGAAGGTTCTATCCTTGACTGTAAGAAAGCTATTGAAGAATTTGATAATGCTATCCTTGAGCTTCACACAGAGATATTTAACCGCATCCAGAATCAGTTCAGTGCATTTGCAAGTGAGCTGAGTAACATGCAAGAGCTCATCAATGATGATGCTAATCCGGTTGCGACTGTAAAGAATCAGTGGACAGATGAAGGTCTTGCTCAGTTGGGCCTTTTAGCACAACAATATGAACTGGCCAAATACCAGGTTGCCCAATACAATGAAGAGATTGAAAGGCTGAATCAGCTCTATCTGCAGGGAAGATATTCCACAACAGAATATGCAGATAAACTCATAGAGCTTAAGAATGCTCAATGGTCAGCTGTAGAAGCATCTGAATCAGCTTTAGATTCTATTAGGTCACTCAATCAGGAAAGAGTCAATATCGTTGTTGAGGGAATCAATGAAGAGATTGAAGCATACGAGAAGTATACTCAGGCCATAAAGGATAATCTCTCAGCAGAAAAGGATTTGCATGATTATCAAAAACAGATTGCTGAAGAGAATAAATCAATCCTTGATATTCAGAGACAACTTGCAGCTATACAGGACGATGACTCACAGGCCGCAAGAGCAAGACGAGCAAAGCTTGAAGAGCAACTAAAAGAAGCTCAAGATGCCCTTGCAGAAACAGAGTATTCACATAATATAGATGCTCAGCAGGAAGCTCTAGATGAAGAACTTGAGCGCTATAAAGAGACTCGCCAAGCCGAGATAGATGCTCTTCAGGAATCTCTTTTGAATGTTGAACAGATTTTGTCAGATACATTTGAAGCAGTCCGTAGTAATTCACAGCTTATCGGAGAGACTATTCTTGCACAGGCACAGGCTCATGGTATCGAGATGAGTCAGGTACTGACAGATGCATGGTTCCAAGGTGAGAATGCTATAGCTCACTATGGAGAAGTACTCACCTCTGCTTCTTCTAATTTCATTGGTCAGATACAGGGTGTTGAGTATCAGGTATATGAGTTACAGAACCAGGCAAATGCTACAGCAGAAGGCTTGGCATATATGTTCTCAACAAGGGCTGATAATCTTGTAGATGAACTTGTAAGATCCTATACAAGCGAAGCTAATCTTGATGCTATGACCAATGCTTTGCATGATTCGTTGTCTAATACCATTGACGGTTCTTATTCTGGTAACAGTGCAGTGTCTGCTCTTAATAGTATTGCTGACGCAGCCAACGGAGTAGCTGAGGCTGCTAATAATGCAGCCAACGCTTTGCGTAATCTTGGTGCAGAAAAAGATGCAGCTAGTCAAAAAAAAGAAAATGTCTTTTTCTCTGGTTCAAGTAAGGACGCTGCATTAGCACAAGCGGCATGGAGAGGCTATGACAGTTCTCATGTTAGAAAAGAAGGAAATCAGTGGATTGCATTTAATGCAAAAGGTTCTAAAAATATTCCACATGATGAACTTTCTTGGATAAACGAGAATGGTCCTGAAATGATAATTTCTCCATCTGATGGAGCGATACTTACTCCGCTTAAAAGAGGAGATGCTGTCCTTCCAACCGACCAAACATCCAACATTTGGGAGTGGTCAAGGTTCAATCCTGAAGAATTTGCTTCCAAGCTTATTCAGACAATTGGAAATGTTGAAGGCAGTAAGGTGCAGACGAATACTATGCAGGTAGGCAGTCTTGTTACTGTTAACGGAAATGTTAACGATACTATGGAGATGGTACAGATAGCAGCCAATACTGCAAGTGCAAAGATTAAACAATCGTTTAATGAACTTAGTAATAGTCTTAATAAATAATTGTTATGACAGGAAATTTTTCAAGAAAGCATAGCAATATTAAACAAGATTTAATCAAGGTTTTAAACAAGATATAACCAAGGGAGAGTGTATCTAACCGATGCACTCTCCTATTCTATTTAGAGAAAAGCGGGCAATCTGTGTTTTCTACTATTAAAGAAAGGAGGGGAAAGATGGTAATAACTTGTGACGATTTAATATTCAATGATTTTCATATGTCAGACTATCCGATTATAAGTTCCAATGGTTCTGATGGTGAAATAGATGATACAGAGAATATGGGGTTAACTCCCAATATTACAAAGGTATTTAATGGGGAAAGTCCTCATAGTATTTTTATAAGTCAGAAGTATGAAGACAATCCTACTTTTACTGTTAAGTTTGCAAAAGCTGTCTGTGGAAGTGATACAGAAGATTATTTTGGAGAAAATGAACTGCGCAATTTTAACAGATTGCTTACAGGAAAACCAGGTTATTCATGGCTAAAGCTAGTTAATAATGAAATCATGGAAACAGATTTTTATTATCGTGCAAGAGTTTCTGCTGTGGAGTATGAGCGACTTGGATATCATGTTGTTGGATATGATGTGACATTTGAACTAGATGGTGGCATGGCATATTCTGAAGAGCAAAATATTGTAATCAATGCTAGAGCCAACACAAAGTTTTATGTGTATTGTAACTCTGATGATCTGCATGATTATACTCGTCCTGTAATAAAAATCACTGCGGGTTCTGCCGGTAATCTTACTCTGACAAATAATTCAGATTCTTGGAACATGATTATGAATAACATGAGAGCAGGAGAAATTCTGACAGTAGATAGTAAGAATGAACTTCTCTCCTCTTCCAGAACTAGAACTTATATACTAAATGACTTCAATATGCACTGGCCGAGATTGTTGCCAGGAAAAAATGAATACGTATGTAGCATGAATGCGAATATCACATTTACATTCAGAGCTGCAAGAAAGGTTGGGTACGTATCATGAGGATAAATAGAGATACAATGGGGCATCTGTCCGAGCCTGACCTTATCTTAATCAAAGCATCTGAGGAACGTGTAGGTGTATTGCAGGCTACAAATAAAAACTGGGTAACAAAGTACAATGAGCTTGACACTCTTTCTTTTGAAATTCCATTTATGATAGACAGAGAAAAGACTTCTTTTTATGACCAGATAGATATCATGAAGTATATCGAGGTTCCTGATATCAATGCTGTATTTTCGATAAAAGATGTTGAAATTGAAAACGAAGGTCAGACTACGGAATTTAAAAAAGTAGAATGTCAGAGCCGTGAATGTGAGCTAGCTCAGAAATATCTTGAAGAATTCACAGTCAACTGTGGTACAACAGGATCAATTGATGGGGTTAAGTTCTATCAACCGGGTAATCAAACTCATTCGCTATTGCATCTTGTTATTACAGAGAAGTGCCCTGGATGGAGTTTTAAGCATATATCAGCTTCATTATGGACTATGCAGAGAAGCTTTGAAGTAACCAGACAGGATATCTATTCATTCCTTATGGGTGATGTAATGGAGGCTTTTGAATGCATATTCGTGTTTGACTCCAAGAACAGGACTATATCTGCATACACGGAGTCCGAGTATGGAAAAGATACGAATGTTCATGTATCTTACAATAATCTGTTGCAGAATACGGATATGTCTTATTCAATTGATGATGTTAAGACGTGCGTTACTCTTAAGGGAGATTCTGATTTAGAAGTCAGAGAAATCAACATGGGATATGACCGCATATATGACTTCTCAGTGTATGCAAGTGAAGAATATATGTCGCAGTCTCTTTTGAATGCGTATCATTCATGGATGGCTCTTGTTGATACTGTAGTGGATCCAGATTTATTCACGTATAAAGATGGAGTAATCACAAGGGCAGAACTTCAGGGAAAGTCTTATAAACAGGCTTATACTCTTCTGCTTACCAAGTATCAGAATTATTATACAGATATCAGTAAGTGGACGAATACTCTTTTACCGTATGGTATAAATACCAGATATCCAGGATATGGAACTATCTCCTATACCGAGGACGGGTCAGACGCTGTGACTTTTAGCAGATATACAAGCGCGGAGCTTGTTGACTCGCTTCCTTCATCCGGTTCTGAGAATACTCTTTACCTAATCAAGAATACCAATAACATGTATCGATATAATGGTGCATGGGTAGATGTTAATAAGTGGATAAACTGCTGTCTCACTGCATTAAAAGAAAAACAGGCTTCTGCTGAAAATCTTCAGGCGGTAGCTATGAAGGCTGGCTATGGTGATGCTGAAAGTACAGATACAACTATAGCAGCAAGGTATGTAGATACTTATCTTCCGGCACTCTACATGTATAATGCAGTAACCAAACAGATTGAATCTGTTAATCAAACTCTTTCTGCGCTTAATACTGACCAAGGAATTATTCAGACGGATAAGATGGTTATAACCAATAAGACTGCAATGAGGAATAACTTTACTGCGGATCAGTTAAAAGAACTGTCTACATTTATTCGTGAAGATGAGGTTACTTCATCAAACTTCGTAGTGACAGATACTATGACTGAAGCTGAAAGATTCGATATGCTCTATGCTCTTCTTGACTATGGACAAAAAGAACTTGCGAAAGTTTCAGCTCCTCAGATACAGTTCAGTGCAAGTCTATCTAATATATATGCTATCCCGGAGTTTGATGATTATTCTGATGATTTCGACATTGGCAATTATATCTGGGTAACACTAAGGGATGATTATTCTATTAAGGCAAAGATATTACAGATAAGCATAGATTTTATGGATAGAAGTAGATTCTCTGTTACTTTCGGCAATATCATGAAAAAAGCTAAGAACATATTTACGGATATAACAGATGCTCTTAATGCTGCTACTTCTGCTGCAACCTCAGTTTCTTTTAGTGCTTCTCATTGGAGTGCTTCTGCCGAGCAAACAGATTCTATAGGTCAGGCATTACAAAAAGGTTTGTTATCTCAATCATATTATCTTGCTAATGCAGAGGATAATGAAACGTTGATAGATGAGAACGGAGTCTGGATCACGACCACAACCGGAGAACATGGTAGAGATAATACCGATGATTACGATTCAATTTATCTTGGCGGTGGAAGGATTCTTTTTACTGAAGATGGATGGCGAACTGTATCTATGAGTACAGGTCGAGCTGACGTGGATATGCCTTCAATAAATGACCAGGGACAACTTGTGTTTACTACCGAGTCTAAGTTTGGAGTTTTTGCAGATTTCTTAATGGCAGGATATGTTGGAGGTTCCCTTATCGTAGGTGGAGATATCTATTCATCCAATTATCAGACTTCAAATAATAAGAATGTTGGAAATTCAGGAACTCATATCAATCTAACCGATGGTACATTTGAGTTTAATAGTAAGACCACAGGCAAAAAGCGATTGTTTATGAAAGATAACACGCTTGAAGTAAATGGTATCATTCAGGCACAGGAAGGGCATATCGGATGTGATGACAATGGTGAAGGCGGCTTTATCATACAATCTCTTAAAATGTACAATGGTAAAAGTACACTTTCTGCTAATTCAGATGGTGTTTACATTGGAACTAATGGTATAGGATTAGGGCAAACTACTACGTATACTACCCCTTCAAGTGGGAATGTTACAAAATCAATGTTTGAAGTAGATAATTATGGAAATCTATATGCCGGTTCTGTAAATGTTAAAGGTCGCATATATGCCTCATCGGGATATATTGGTGATGGTACGAATGGCTTCACGATCAACTCCACTTCTATCATAAATGGAAAAACCAACCTAAATGATACTAACGATGGTATCTATCTTGGTACAGACGGTATAGCTCTTGGAAGAAAAAACAATGACATTATCCCATTTAGTGTTACTAAATATGGAGTTCTTACAGCGACATCAGGAACTATCGGTGGTTGGACTATTGGACCAAATCAGTTGAAATCAGGAGATATATATATCAGTTCCAGTGGTTCAATCAGACATGAACATGATGATGGCGAACATGTTGAGAGTAACTGGGGTATATCCAGTTCTGGGCATGCGTATTTTAAGGATGTGTTCATTACCGGGGTTGAGGAAAATAGTTATTTTGGACAACTATATCTTAATGATGATGGATGGACATTTTACGACAGTAATGCTCTGAATCCTTTTGAAGGAAATTGTAAACTTCATATTGAAGAATTAGCCGTTGGGAAAATTACGGCAGATAAGGCAGAGATTGGATGGCTAGACGCTAATGATATAACAACTAATCTATTAGTTGCCAATAAAATTGATGTAAAAGATTTTTACTATGATGGAGCTAAAATAAATTGGCAAGAGATTACTTATGTAACAGGTGTTACTTTGTCCGTAGATGAATCTAATGATGCCTGGGTTTCCACTGAACCTGGAGGTACTGCGACTGTTCTTGATATAAATGGTGATACTCAAAGTGTTCCTACTGATGTTGGACATACAAAAATAAGTTATTACAAAAAATTAAAATTGGAATGTTCCAAAAAAAAAAGTACTGTACTAGGCCAAGAGAATGCAGCCAGCAGCTCTTCAGAGGTTTCGATAATAAGTATTACAGAGTAAAAGGAGTAATAGGAAATGAACTATCAAATGGAAGTGTTTCATGAACAGCTAATCCAAATTGTTAATAAGTCCGGTCTTCCGATAGGAACCGCTTATTATATTGTAAAAGATGTCCTAAACGAATTAGAGGTTGGCTATCGAAAGGCAATCTTTAATGAAAAGAACTCATCTACAGAAACAGCTACAGAAGAAGTTCCTTTAACTGTGAAACAGGAAGACGATGAGGTAATGGCAAGGTAGTAAAGAACGACTTTTTTAGTCGTTCTTTTATTTTGCACTTTTTTAGGAAAGGAGGATAAAACGTGTGAACAGTATTACTAATCATTACATTATAGACTTTTCGTCAAATAATAACTTTGTTCAAGTTCCTGCGGTTCAAGGTGATGGAAATGAAGTTCGCTATATAGAGATAGAAATGATCGAGAATGGTAAACCTTTTGTTGTTGATCAGAGTGATACCTTTATTTCCATTGCCGGGACAAAGCCTGACGGAACCGAAGTGTGGAACAGATGTTATCTTACATCTGATGGATATATAAAAGTTGAAATAACCTATCAGATGACCGCTGTTGCAGGAAGAAGTGATTACCAAATTGTTCTCTTTTCTGATTCAAAGAATAATCAGGTCAAGTCTTTCCCATTTATTTTATTAGTAACTCCGGCTGCATATTCTCCAAGCTATATCATATCGTCCAATGAGTTTAGAGCCTTGGCTCAGTATACAGATGCTGCTGTGGAAGCTGCAAAGGCGGCAAAGAAAAGTGCAGAAGATGCTGTTCTTGCAGGTACTGTAGGAATCTTTCATATTGACCGGAATGATGGGCATTTATATCTCAACAGGGTTGATTCATGGAGAGGACATTTCTCGATTATAAATGATTCAAACTTACAAGTAGTTTATGAGTTTGTGTAGAAAGGGGATGAATAAATGGCAACGATACAAGATTTGGGATTGGTAACTTCTTATGGTTATGCAAGGGCAGGAGGATACCAAGGCTCAGTTGAGCAATACGAAAGATATTTAGCAAATTTACCAACATATGCACAAGATGCTAGAGATGCAGCAGATGATGCTGAAGAAAGCGCTACTCTATCCAAATCATGGGCTGTAGGTGATACTGGTGGAACCAGACCGGACGAAGATACAAATAATGCTAAGTATTGGTGTGATCAAGCAGCGGCTGTTGTTGGATTAGATGTGTTCGAAGGTGCTACTGCATCCGAAAATGGAAAAAGAGGTTTGGTTCCAGGGCCAGGTGCTGGTATGCAAAACAATGTGCTTTTCGGTGATGCTACTTGGAAACAATTATATTTTACATTCATTGGAACAACTGCAGAATGGGCTGCTATAAGCAATAAGTCCTTTTACAAGATAGTTGTTCTGACGGATGATTAATAGAAAGGAGTTTATATTAAATGAGCGTAAATTATTATGATGGACTTACTCTAACTGAAGTTCCTGGAACAAGTCCAACTCTTGCAAAGAATGGATTTGGCTATGGGATCTGCTCTACTGCTGCAGCTACAATTGCCAAGGTCGCAACTATGGATGACTATATTTTAAAGAAAAATGGATATGTGTCTGTGAAGTTTATCAATGCGGTTCCAGCATATGCTACGCTAAACATAAACTCAAAAGGTGAAAAGCCAATTTATTATCGTGGAGCTGCAATTGGCGATAAAGTTATTGGAGCAGGTGATCTTGCAACATTTGTTTATGATGGAACTAATTACGAGTTAATAGGTGTTGATAATGGTAAAATTTACAATGGCAATGTAAGAAAGGTTATCTGTATAGGCGATAGCTATCTTGGAGGGTCGGGAAGACCCTATGCTGAGTCTGAAAGTTGGGGGGCTTTTGTTAGGCTTATTCTTAACAATGGAAGTGATACAATTATTAAAGGAATGGGCGGTAGTGGTTTTATTGGACAGCCTACAGTTGCAGACTATACATACATCAAACAGCTTGAAGAAGTTGTAAATGAGATGTCAGCAGATGAACGTTATGAAGTAAGTGATATATTGGTACAAGGTGGATTAAATGATAAATACGGGTTAAACCATGGTACTTACACTGAATTAGATATCCAAAATGCAATTTCAGAATTTACTTCATACGCTCACACAAAATTTCCTAATGCTATGGTTA
>JAEIGA010015132.1_pt1 | contig 11748 bp, 7 predicted proteins | sample 9270691 | NCBI WGS metagenome assembly JAEIGA01 (sample SAMN17057246, study PRJNA624740) | gut metagenome | biome: biome; isolation source: fecal sample | host: Bos grunniens | place: China: Xizang | collected 2019
CGTCGAAATCGGGAGTGTGGTCGGGCGACACGATGTAGGTGTTGGCATAGCGGTAGGTTGCGAAGTGGGCATCCGCATCCTCCTCGTGCTCATAGACGGCAAGTCGGGTGAGGTCATAGAAGCGCTTATCCTCCTCGTGCTCCACCAGCGAAGCGATGGTGCCATTGGTCTGCATGTTGAGGCGGATGTCGTAGATGTTGCTCTCCTTGAAGATGTCGATGTGGTCGCCATTCGAGTTGGTGTACTTGGCGGGCACCACCACAGAGTAGATACCTGCCGAGGTGTGAATCTGCACATCCACATCGTGGTCGGGCTGCACAAGAGCATAACCCAAGTAGACATAATTCTCGCCGGCGAGCTCATCGATGGTGACGGGGAACGAAACCTCGTGGTCGAGACCGTCGTTCATGTCGTGGTCGCCAAAGATACGCCCCGTAGCGATGCTGAAGTTGTCGTAGTCGCTCCAGCCGAAGGCAACACCCCACTCGTCCTTGTTGACAGGCAGCGACACATTCACCGAGGTGGGCTGGTCGCCAATCACCACATTCTCCACATCGCCCCACATCGCCATGTTCTGTGGCGACTTCTCTGCGTGGACAAACACACGGATGGCCGAGAGGTAGTGCTTATAGGTGAAGTGGTTGTCGTAGTCGATGGCCCACTGCAGCGTTTCGTCGCCATTCATTACGCGCTCCTGCGAGTAGTGGCCAAAGGGGGAGGCGTAGATGTTGGTCCCCTCGGGGAGGGTTGGGTGACCCGCGGGGACATAGTTGCTGTGGTAGTGGCTGGCGGTGGGGGGTGCGTCGGGCGAGTGCCACAGCTGACCTTCGCGCATGTCGCTCACCATCACATCTGTCTGGCCATCGAGGCCCGTGAACTTCACAGCCACATAGCGGTCGCCATTGGTGTCGTCAACAGTCATCATGCGCGAGCCATAGGTCTCACCAAACTTGCAGACGGGGGCGCCATCCTCGCCATCCTCGCATGTCATGGGATGCCAACTCACCATGCGTGTGTGGTAGAAGTCGAGGGTGTCGGTCACATCGTTCTCGTCGGTGGACACACGCATTTTGTAGGTCTGCACAGGGTAGAGATAGGCGGGCCTCACATTGTTGTGGTCGGGCGAAGAGCTGAGGGTACCCTCAATGAGGTAGGAGTCCTCCCAATTGACGGTGCGATAGTAGGGGCTCACGGAGGGGTGTGGGAGTGCGGTGAAGGTGTAGAGCCCTCGACCCTCATTTGCGCCATGATCGCTGACAATATCCTCGTCAATCCTCAGGAAGTTGGCCCTGAGCGACTGTGTGGTTGTTTGGTCGTCGATGAGTGAGCGCGTGGTAAGCCTGCCCACCGAGAGCGGTGGGAGCTCCTCTTCGTAGCTGTAGCTCGTTGGGGTTATCTCTGTGGAGGGGCCGCCCGATGTGGGTCGTCCCGAGCCGGGACGCACCGCCTCCTCGGGCTCGAACATTGTGCACCCCGAGAGGAGCGCCGCAACGGCTGCCGCCATCCATATTTTCGTTCTTCGCACCATAATAGTGTTCTCTTTGTCGTTAATTGTCTGTATCTTAATGTTGCGGGGTTTGTAGGGTTGAGCCAAGAAATCCCGCCCAATGTCGCTCCCTACTCCTTCATGCAGCGCACCGAGCGGCCATAGGAGCGGCCCTCGCTCGTCACCTGCTGGGAGTTCTTATTGTTACCACCATAGCGGTAGGTTCGGGTGTCGTAGTTGCCCATGGGCATACCCGATGTCATGTAGCCCTCCGTACCCACATTCTCGCGGCGACCCGTGTTGGTCAGTCGGCCCGCATAGGGGTAGAAGGTTTGCTCGAAGTTGGTCTTGATAGTCACAAAGCCCTCGCCCGTGAAATCGTCCTCGGTGCTCCAAGAGTAAGTTTGAGTACCCGAGTCGTCACCACCATAGCCTTCGCCGTTAGCATCTCTCCACACGGTGTGGAAGGCTGTACGGTAGCCGGGGGGGCAGGGGTCATAGAAGGTCTTGGAGAAGTCCTCACCAATACCCGTACCCATCACCGCGTAGCCCCACATCGCATTGTTGGGATTCAAATCGCTAAACGAGGGGTACCACATCGATGCGGCATTACCATTTGCCGAGCTGGTGTAGATGAAGGCGAGGGGGTTCCTCACAACGAGGCTCGGGCGAACTTGGCTGCTCACGCGGGGGATGGTGGTCTGCTTGGTCCAAGTGTCGGAGCCATAGGCCTTTGTCCAATAGGGGGCGCAGGTGATGGTGCCGCCATTGAAGTCGGAGTTGGTCTTGTTGCCCACAGGTGCCATCATGATGGGGTCTTTGCGGCCCCACTGGTAGTAGAAGCCGTATGTGGACCAGATAGCCTCGTTGTTGGCAAACGAGATGGTGTTGCCATTGATGGTGGGGACCTGAGTGGCGCCGAGGTTCCTATCCTGCACGGTTCGGCGGCCCGAGCGCACATTCTCGGGCTGCGACGCGGGCATCCATATATGCCATGTCCACAGGATGTTGCCCGCAGCATCGTAGGCCGCAAGGCCCGCATTGCCGGGGTGGAAGTTGCGCTCGCGGACGAGGAACTCCACATAGCCATCCTTCAGCTGGCCGTCGTTCTGCACCTCGATGCACTGCAACTTGCTAATCATCTCCGCATCCGACACACCCCTCATCTCCGAGAAGTCGCCCTGCCACCACAGCAGCTCTACCCTATCGGGATTCATCGTTGGGGTCATGCCGTCGCCAAACTCCAGCATCACTTTGTTGGCACTATTACCAAAGGGCCACAGCTCCACAACGCCATTGCCCCTAACGGTGGCCTTGAACTTGTAGTAGCCCGGCTCGGTAACCATATAGCAGTTGGCTGTCTGGCTCTCGCTGAGGTCAACAACCATGGGAGCCATGGCCGTCTTGATACACCTCACAGGGATTGCGTAGTTGCAGTTGGCCCCCTCGCTACTCCTCGTAGCGGTGCGCGAGCCGGTGTAGAAGAAGTTGTAGGGGTGGCCATCCGCACGGTCGATACTCGAGGTGCGCATGGTGATGATGCCGTCGTAGGAGGTGTCCACCTCCGCCGAGGAGTTGTAGACGGTGGTGGCGGGCAGCCACACATTGTTATTCACCCTATTGGACCTCACACCCCTCGACTCATAGGCCACCTCATAGAGTTCGTAGTCCCTCCAGAAGGCGTAGTTGGCCACAGTATAGCCCACAGGACATGGGTCGTAGAGGGTCCTCACAGGGTGCTCATAGTCGTAGCCCGTGTCGCCCCAGATGTTGTTGTGATTCTCGAACCACTTGCTCGAAGGGGTCAGCCACGAGTCGGTGCCGTTGCCCTTGCCATACATGATGTTATAGCTGTCGTTGGAGGGGAACATATCCTCCAGAGTGAGCAGGTCGGTGGTGGCCGTCACCTCCTTGCGCAAGGGGGTGGGCCTGCCCCACTGGAACAACAATCCGTGGGCGGGGTCGTCGATGCCACCCGTGGTGGGCACCTCCGTCTTGGCGCCGATGTTGCGGTCGAGCATCACAAAGCCGTTGCCGCAACCAATCTCCTGCGGCTGGTGGGTTATCCACAAGTGCCAAGTCCATATCAGCTTGCCGCCCGCAGCAGGGTCGCCATCGTAGCCACCGATGAGCACATTGCCCGTGGCGGGCAGTCGTTTGTCCTTCAGGGTGTTGATGTGGGTGACAGTCGCGGGGTCGTAGCCATAGCCATAGAGGTCGAAAATCACCTTATTCTCGGTGGGGTGGTTACTGCGGAGTTTGAAAAGCTCGTCGGGGCTACCGTCGCCATTGATGTCGACATCGGAGGGAAGGTCGCTCCACAGCACATCCACCCAGCGGGTGTCGAGCTTGGCATCCTCGGCAGTCATGCCCACAACCTCGCCCTTGCCGTTGCCCTTCACATCGCAGTTGAAGCAGTAGGCATAGTTGGCCGAGCGAACAGTGTAGCAGTTGGAGGTGCCATAGGTGCTCAAGTCGTAGAACATATCGAAGCCCACATCCTCCTTGATGGGGTCATTGAGCTTCCACTCGCCCACCACAGCGTCAACATTTATCAGGCCGTAGTCCGAAAAGCGAAGCACAATGTCGTAGGCATGGCCGGGCTGGAAGTTACGAGCAATCGCCACCTTGTGGGGATCGGGATGGGTCGAGGTGGAGATATCCAGCCTCAGCACATTGTTGGCAGGTGGGCCGGTGATAACCTCCGACACCATCTCCATGTTGTTGATGCCCAAGGGAAGCACCACGGGAACATCAAAGGGAACACCCTCGGTGTTGTGGAGCTCCAAAGGTGCATAGTCCGAGTACTCCAAGGTGAACACATTGCCATTCTCACCATTGTGGACAGGTTTGCCATCAACCACCTCCTTGCAGAGGTGAGGCAACGACATCCTCACCGTGTGGGGAACATTCTCCAGCGTCAGCTCGCGCACTGTGCCCCAATCGGTCACGGCAATCTCGTCGCCAAACTCGTTGTAGCCCACCATCGTGTAGACATGGAAGCGGAAAACACACAGCGCATGGTCGAACTGCATAACAGGCATGCCGTTCTCATAGGAGCCCTCTATCACATTGCCATACATCACATCCTTCGAGCCGGTAATCTCGCTGGTGATATATGTGGCATTCTCATCCGACGAGTAGGTGCTGCCATCGTCGGCCACATTGGGGGTCGACAGGTCCGAATCGCTCCAAGGGTACCACGCAGCGTAGCGCAACCTGCTTTCAGAGTTGGGGAAAAACTGTGCCTGACTCTTGAACTCAATGGGGCGAATGGTGCCATCGTTGCTATCCACCTCGCCCAGCGAAGCCAACACAGGGTCGCCCAGCGAACGGAAGTCGGGGAAGATATCCGCATCCTCAAGCTCGCTCACCCTCACAATACCGATGTCGAGCGAGCCACCATACATTGGCCCACGAATACCCTGATTGCTGGCCGCAGCAGAGCGCTCGGAGGGCACGCGCACGGGCTCCTCCTCTCCGCGGGTAGCCTTGCTCGTACGCACGCCTCCCCACAATTTCACCTTTGTCGTCTGGGGCGTAGGCTCGTCAATGGGGTTGTTCACACACCCCGTGGCAACCAACGCCAGCGCAACTATTGCTATGCTGATAATTCGTTTCATATCGTTCTCTCTCATTTGTTACTATTTATGGGGCAGTACCGTACCCTCAATGTAGTCCACATCTACCCACGGAGATATGCTGCCCTCAAGTCTGATACCCGTGTCAACCTCAAGCGTGTAGAGGATGTGGTGGGCGGGCTTCCAGATAGCCACACCCTCGCTCGTGGCGAATTGGTAGAGGTTGAAGCTGTACTCATTGAGCACAAACTTATCCTCCGCCTCCTCGTTGTACTTCTCGTTGACCCACACGCCAATCTTCAGCACACACGAAGAGCCCAACTGCTGGGGAGTGGCCAAAAAGCGCATCCTGATGCCGCCCTCCGAACCCCTTACCTCCAGAGGCTTGCGACCCGACACCGCCGTGGGCTCGTCGCCCACAATCTGATACACGGCATCCATGGTGCCCACATTGGTGTACTTCCAACCCAGACTCTCGCCCCTGCCATACTGCACATGGGTGAGGCACTCCATATCCGCCGAGCGGTAGAAGCCCTCGAGTGAAATCTCCTTCAGGTAGACATCGATATGCTCAAACGAGATGTGTTTGGCGATGTTTATCTCCACCAACGACACCGCATGCTCCATGTCGAGCTTCACAATGGGAGGCTGCATACCCTCTGGCACCGTCTGCACAAACTTGTGCGAAAGCAGGTAATCGACCCAACTATCGCCCGAAGCGTCATACTCCTTGGGCTCGGTGATGGTAAACCTCGTGTCGCTAACCATATTCAGCCCGCCATTGCTCTTGGCCGTCGAGGGGCTGAAGGAGGTGGCATAAAACTCATAGGCCACACCCTTATCCCAAGTCTTGCGTCTGTTCGGGTTGGGCAGCCACTCCGAGGTGTTGGCATCGCGGAAGATTTGCTCGGCAGTGTAGATGTTGGTGTTTCCACTCTTGGCCGTAACCCTCACGGGGGTCTCCGTGTTGTTCACCGACTCTTGGTCGATGATTGCGCGGGAGTTGATATCAATCTCGCCACCCACCGCAAAGCGGATGGTGTCGGAGGGGTACTCCGCGCCTATGTTGTCGCAAGCGGCCAGAGCCACAAGGGCTGCCATTGCCAATATTTTTGCTACGATTTTCATACTCTTTTCCTCTTTCTCTCTTTCGATTAGTCGCCATTGGAATTCGTGAGCTCCACCTCATCCTTCACCCAATCCACAACCTTCACATCGCAGGTGATGGTGGTGGAGGTGAGGGTGATGGTGTAGATGTGTACCTTGCCGGGCTCCCAGCGGGCTGCCACACCCTCGAGCGTGCCCAGATTGAGAGTCTTCTTGGGCACGGGCTCGCCCTTCATGTCAAACTCAAAGATCACATCCCTTCCCGCCACAATCTGCGGCATGACAACCATCGCCAACACATTCTCGAAAAAGTTGTGGCGAGTGGTGAGGTTCTTTGGGATTATCGATTTCGAGCAGTAACCGGGGAAGCGCTCTGCGGGGGCTGTGTCGCTCAACACCGTGAGCTTTGTATCCATCGCCCCATCCTTGGTGGCATTAATCGAGCCGTCGGGGCCAAACTCCAGCGACCCCTTGTAGAGGTGACCGCGCAGGGAGATGTTGGTGAGCACGGGGGCCGACGAACCCGAATTGAGCTCGTCACGGGCGTTGATGAAGTTGAACTGCAACAGCGACATGTTGTGGTGCATATCCAAGGGCACGGGGGTCGAGGTCTGAAGCGTGGGGTCGTTCAGGTCGCGGCTGCCGACGGCGCACAAAAGGTCGAGATTTTGGGCGGTGGTTTGGGTGCCGAGAACGATGTTGTTGTAGGTGACGATGCCCGACTCCGCATCGAACGAGTAGTCGCCGCTGTTGCTATAGGGGAAGATGGCCCAGAAGTCGTGCTTGGCGCCGCGAATCCAGTGGCGCACGGGGGCGTACTCCCAAGCGTCGGCCTCGGGCTTGAAGGTGAGTTTGGCGTTGTCGATAAGCAGCTGGTTGGTGTTATACTCGTCGTTCACCACACACCACACACCGATGCCCTCGCCCGACGAACAGGCCGCCTCGAGCATGTCGGTGTGAGCCACAACGGCCCTCATATCTTCAGCCTCGGAGCTGAACGCAATCGCACCCATCTCTGCGGGCTCCTCCTCGTTGTGGCAGCTCGCCAGCGCACATGCACACACGCACGCGTACATCACAGCCACCACACGGAAATATCTCTTCATTTTCATCTCTCTTAGTTTTGATTTTTGGGTCTTTTTGTGCGGCTTGGTGCGCACAACTCTCAAGCCTCAGCCCCTCTGCGTAGCAGAGGAGACCCCATGGAACGCAAAATTACACATTTTTTTCGGTTGCTCAATCACTTGACAGCCATTTTTTTAGATTTCCCCTCTCTTTTACCGGACGAAGCTCCTCGCAAAGCCAAATAACAGCCCCCGACAAACCACACAAAAAGCCCCCTCCCGAAGTGGGAAGGGGCCGCAGTTATTGGTCGGGCAGGAAGCTCCCGCCCCGTCATCTTTCGTGTTGGTTATCAGGGAATAGCTTGGCATAGCTCTTTGCAAAAACCTCCCCTTCCACGAGTTGGATATTCAGGCCGTTAAATAATTTCTCGGAGCTCGCCGTAGAGTTTGTTGCGCTGGCGGCGAACCTCCTCAATCTTCTTGCGGGAAGCGCACACAAAGCGGGCATAGCCCAGCAGCTTCTTGGCCCAACGCATATAGTTGGTCGAGAAGATTATCGAGAGGGGGAAAGCCACAAAATAGCTCAGTGCGCCCCACCAATTTGCCGAGCAGAGCATGACAATGACGGGCAGCAGACCACACAAGGGGTAGGTCACGAGCAACATCGAAGCCAAGTTGATGGAGCCGTGGAACTGGCGGTCCTTGATGAGGGTACGATTGACAACGAGTGGCAACACAAACACGGGCCACGAGATGGCAATGGCGGCCACAAAGATGGGGAGCATCAGCAACATAGCGATGGCCAACAGCACTCCGCGAGCCACCGTGCGGGGCTTGTCGAAGAGCCAATCCCTCAACCCCAGCTTGCGCATACCCTTGAGCACCTTATGGGTCTTCTCAAAAATCTTCTCCATGGCCTCGGGGTTGCTCTCGGTGGCACTCTTCAGTCGGCCAACAAGCTCCTTGTCGCTCTGCAACTTATCGGGAAGATAGTTGGGGTTGAGCCCCAACGAGCGGGCAAACTCCACACCGAAGCTGCCATAGCGCAGGAAGTCAATCTCCTTATAGTGGTCGAGGTCTTCCACATTGAGCATCATCTTCTCAATCTGGCCCCTCACAATATCGTTCACCTTGTTCATCACCTCGCGTGGACTCTCCTTGAACTCCTCGTAGTAGGGCGAGAGGGCCACAGGCTCGCCAAAGAGAATCATCATCTCCTCGCGAGGCAGGCGATAGTGGCTGTAGTGGTTGGCGGTGGGCATGACATAGACCTCCCTCTGGAAGCCCTCCTCCTCGGCTGCTCCGAAAGCCATCTTCAGATATGCCTGCGAGAAGGGGCCGAGCCAGCGTTTATTCTGGTGCTGTCCCTCGGGGTAGAGCACCACCGTCTCGCCATGGGCCAACGACTTGGCAACCTCCTCGAGGGTGCCCTTATTCTTTGCCACCCCTTTTATGCCGTCGAACTTGGCACGGTAGGTGGGCAGTGCGCCCAAGCCGCGAATAACCTTGTTCAGAATGGGGTTCTTGAAGACACTCGCACGAGCCAAAAATCTCGGCTTCCTATCCGACAGCAAGAAGACCAGCGCCAAAGGGTCGATAAGGCAGTTCTGGTGGTTGCTGACAAGTACCGTGGGGGTACCATCAGCGGGCATGCGCTCCCTGCCGGGGGCGTAAATCTTTCGGAAATAGATGTGGCTGTTCAGTGTCGAAAGGTAGCGACGAAACATCGTTGCACCCCATCCCCTCTTGCGGGGTTTGAGCGCCCTTTTTCTCTCTACTCTCTTCTCCATGATTTTCTCTCTTATTTGTCTAACTATTTATGTTTAAGCAACTCTCGGAGGGCCGCCTCGGCAACCGCCGCACACCCCTCGATGCCCAGCAACGAAGAGTTGAGCGAGAGGTCGTAACTCTCGGCAGCACCCCAAGTTTTGAATGTATAGTAGTTGTAGTATGACGAGCGGCGACGCTCGGTGGCAGCTATCGTGGCCCTGCACTCCTTCTCGCACTTGCCACACTTCCCCACAAGGCGAGCCACTCGCTCCTCCTCGTTGGCCGTGACAAATATGCTGAGCAGCCTCGGGTGCTCCCTCAAAACATAGTCGGCACACCTGCCCACAATGATGCAGCTACCCCTCTCGGCCAGCTCCTCGATAGCCTTGCTCTGGAGCTCAAAGAGGGTGTCGTTGTTGATATAACCGGGGGTGGTGAGCGACCCAAAGCCCCAAATACCCGTACCCAATGGGGTCACATTACTCTGGTGCTCGTCGGCCTTCTCGAAAAGCTCGGGGCTCAGACCGCTACTGCGAGCTGCCTCGTTGATAAGCTCCTTGTTGTAGACGGGCACGCCCAAGCGACGACCCAACTCCTCGGCCAGCAGAAGACCTCCGGCTCCCAACTGACGGCCAATGGTTATCACAAAATTCTGCTCCATATCCTTCTCTTTTTTGTTCTATTTCGTTACTCGACCCCCTTGAAGCCAATCTCCGAGGGCGACTTCTTGAACTTCCTCACAAGGCCCACCATCAACACCGCAGCAATGAGGGTGGCGATGGCATCCGAAATGGGCATGGCCATCCACACACCCTTGATGCCAAAATAGCCGGGCACAACTATCAGGCAGGGGATTAGGAAGAGCACCTGACGCGACAACGACAAGAATATCGCCTTATTGGCCATGCCGATGCTCTGGAAGAAGTTGGACACAACAATCTGAAAACCAACAATGGGGAATGCGGTAACCACAACCCTGAAGCCCTTGGCGGCAATGTCAATCATAACCGGCTCCTCCGCAAAAATCGACACCGCCCAGCGGGGTGCAAAAGTGCCCACAAGGAAGCCCACAGTGGTCGTAACCGTGGCCATCAGCACCGTGCGCCAAAAGACACCCAGCACTCGGTCGTACTTGCCCGCACCATAGTTGTAGCCCGCAATGGGCTGCATGCCCTGATTAAAGCCCAGCACCACCATAACAAAGAGGAAAATAATACGGTTCACTATGCCGTAGGCACCAATGGCCAAGTCGCCGGCACCCTCCCCCATCTGGTCGCCATAGCGGCGCAGCTGGTTGTTGATGAGCAGCACAACAAAGCACGAAGCCATATTCATAAGGAAGGGCGAGAGGCCAATCTTCACCGACTCCCTCGCAATCTTCGCATCGAACGAGAAGACCTTCCCCCTCTCAAAGTGGAGAATCTCCTCCCTATTACTAAAAATCTTGAGCTGCCAAACAAGGGCCAACACCTGTGCCAAAATGGTGGCAATGGCCGCACCCTTGATACCCATACCAAAGGTGAAGATAAACAGCGGGTCGAGCACCGCATTCACGCCCACCGTGAATATCGTAGCCCACATCGCCACCTTCGGGCGGCCCGCAGCCCTCAACACCGCATTCAGACCCAAGTAGAGATGGGTGACCACATTACCAATAAGGATGTAGGTCATATACTCCCTCGCATAGACGATGGTGTTCTCGCTCGCACCAAAGAAGTACAAAATGGGGTCCAAGAACGACAATCCGAAAATCATCAGCACAAGGCCCAACACCACATTCATCGTCACCACATTGCCCAACACCTTGCGGGCAACACCATAGTTCCTCTGGCCAAGCAACATCGAAGCAATGGCCGAAGCTCCCACACCCACCAGCGAACCAAAAGCCGCCGAGATGTTCATCAACGGGAAGGTCACCGCCAAACCCGAAATGGCCAACGAACCCACACGGCCGATGAAAAAGCTGTCGACCATGTTGTAGAGCGACGACGCCGTCATCGCAATAATCGCCGGCACAGCATACTTAGTGAGCAGCTTGCCAATACTCTCCTCCCCCAACTCCGTGGGGGCCGTTCTCTCTTTTACTTCACTCATTTTTTCCTTCTCTTCCTTTCCTGTTACTCTCTCTCTTCCTCCAAAAACGGGCTGACCGCCCAACCGGTCGGCTACACCTCACACTGGATAACCTCGATGCCGCTGCGGCGCAGCAGGTCGATACCATCCGTATTGTGGTAGAGGTCGCTGTACACAACCCTCTTGATGCCCGCCTGAATAATCAGCTTGGAGCACTCCATGCAGGGCGAAGCGGTCACATAGAGGGTGCTACCCTCGCCCGAATTGCTGCTCTTGGCCAGCTTAGTGATGGCGTTGGCCTCGGCGTGGAGCACATAGGGCTTGGTGACCCCACTCTCGTCCTCGCAGATGTTCTCGAAGCCCGAGGGGGTGCCGTTGTAACCATCCGAGATAATCATCTTATCCTTCACAATGAGGGCTCCCACTTGGCGGCGTATGCAGTAGGAGTTCTCGGCCCACACACGCGCCATGCGCATATAGCGGCCGTCGAGCTGGAGTTGTTTATCTTCCTTATCTCCCATTTTTATCTACACGTATCTCTCCCCTCCCCTTTGTCGGTAATTTGCGCGCGGGGCACGGGGGGGCTAACGAACTAAAACAGTTTTTTCTTGGAGGCCGTAACCACAAAATCTTTTAGGTAGAAGGGCTCGAAGTAGGCCACATCCTC
>JAEIGA010015133.1_pt1 | contig 11748 bp, 4 predicted proteins | sample 9270691 | NCBI WGS metagenome assembly JAEIGA01 (sample SAMN17057246, study PRJNA624740) | gut metagenome | biome: biome; isolation source: fecal sample | host: Bos grunniens | place: China: Xizang | collected 2019
ACGATGTTCTATCGTGGTTGGGCCGAAGATTTGGAAAAATATATACTCGATCCTGCTCTTATAGAAAAAACGAATGAATTTGCAATGCCGTTGCAACTATCATGTTACGAAGATGCTCTTGGTGTCGACGAGTCTTTTGTCGAGGCTTATCTTACAGGCGAATTCAAATATATTTCGGATAAGCCGACCCTGCTTTATATAGAGGTGGCACTCATGTCTGCTATGATCCGCAAGGATTCTAAGTTGTTCTGGTATCTGATAGATCGTTATTTTAAGGAGTGTGAACCGACAAGGCTGCCAAGATATTATCAAGAGGCGTTGTTGCTCTTCCTCAATATAGATAAAGGCAAGACGGTCAGTGTCTCTCCTGGCTTTGTCGACAAATTTGTTTCTAAGAGTGTTCAACGCAAGTTGGAATCGTTTGTTGCAAGGACCAAGAAGTATAAAGGTATGAAAGAAGAGGAGATGGCCAAGTATTTCAAGGATGATTATGCTGATACCTATTTTTATTTCTATTTCTTTGTACGTAAAATCAAAACAAATTGATGGCTATGAAAAAAATATTTGGCTCAATTCTTGTGATGGCGCTTATGCTGTCATGCGCACCTTCAGTTCCTGAAAACAGTGTTGCAGCAGGCCGTAAACCGGAAATATATCCGCAATATACCGATGTGACGATACCTTGTAATATAGCACCGTTGACGTTCAGGATAGAAGAGGACGGAGATGGGTATGTAACTCGTTTTGCAGCCGGCGGAAAGGAACTTGTTGTGGCTGGTAAAGAAGTTGCTGTTCCTGTTGAAGAATGGTATGCAATGCTTGATGTTGCAAACGGAGATAAAATAGATGTGGAACTTTTTGTGAAAAGCAAGGAGGAATGGAAACGTTTTGAACCATTCTGCTTCAAAGTCTCTCCGGACTCTATTGATCCTTATATTTCATATCGTCTGATACCTCCATCTTATGTGGCGTATGAGAACTTAAGGATCTGTCAACGTAACATCTCTAATTATGACGAGGAGGTGATATATAGTAACCATCTTGTCCCTTCGGAACCGCATGGTCAGTGTATTAATTGCCATGCTTATAAGAATTACAAAACCGACAACATGCAGTTTCATGCCCGTCAACATCTTGGCGGAACGGTGTTTGTGCATAACGGCAAGGCAAAGAAGGTGGATCTCAAGACTGATTCTACCATATCGGCAGGAGTATACCCTTCGTTTAATCCAAAGTATGATGTCGTTGCCTATTCTGTAAACAGCACCGGTCAGGTGTTCCACACAAAGAATCCAAATAAGGTTGAGGTGCAGGATAAGGCGAGTGATGTGATAGTGTATAATCCAGTCAAGGAGACTGTTGCTCATGTGGCAAACGGAGCCGATGACCTTGAGGTCTTCCCGTGCTGGTCGGCTGACGGAAAGGTCTTGTATTACTGTTCTGCTCATATGGAGCATCTTGATACGACATTGAAAAGGGAATCGGAATTCGTCCTCCGTTATAAGGAAATCAAATATGATATTCTTTCGCGTTCATGGAATCCGGAAACCGGTGAATTTGGTGCGGTGGATACTGTTTTTGCTGCCTCGGCACTCGGTAAGAGTGCAACGTTTCCTCGTGTATCGCCTTGTGGACGTTATATGCTTTTTGCGCTTGCAGAATATGGCTGTTTCCATATTTGGCATAAGGATGCCGATTTGTATGTCCTTGATTTGGAGACAAAGGATTATTGGCCGCTCGATAAGGCTAACTCGCCATTCCCGGAGAGCTATCATGCATGGAGCAGTACCGGAAAGTGGATTCTGTTTGCCAGTCGTAGGGATGATACCAACTACAGTCGTCTTTATATAGCCCATATGGATGATAACGGTGTGGCGGACAAGGCTTTTTTACTTCCACAGGAGAGCTCTGAATTCTATGACTTTTTCGACCATTCGTTCAATGTGCCGGAATTCATGATAGAGCCTGTGAGGATTACGCCATACGAATTTGCAGAAGTTATAAAAGGCGAGCCGGTGAATGTTGAATATAAACAAAATATTAAATAGATTTTTTAACATTTAATTGTTAATTCTCTTAAAATTGAAAAATCCGTCATTTGTTGTCGATGAGGCAAAAATGACGGATTTTTTTTGCTTCAAATGTGAAAAAAACGCTTTCAGGCAAAAAAAAAACATTTATTTGTGCTAAGGTTTATTTAAAATTCTTATTTTTGCATGTTAAGTAAGGGTATGTTGTGCCCTTGTGCGAAATATTAAAAAAATAAAAAAATAATAATTAATAAATTTGTATTTATGTTTGACCACCGTTTTAGTAAATTTGGCAAGGCTTTCCTGTTGGCAGTTTGTCTGCTTTTCATGGGCGGTATGCAACAGTCGTGCAAGGATTGGCTTGACGATTACAAGTATGACGATTCTGAGCCTGAATGGTTAGGTGCAAGTGTCTATGCGTTTTTGCAGGAGGGTACTCCAAACCACACCTACAAGAACTATGTTGAACTGATTGACAGTTTGGGTGAAAAAGAGGTTCTTGGCAAGACCGGTAGCAAGACATTGTTCGTTGCCGATGATGCTGCTTTTGAACGTTTTTATGCCAACAATTCATGGGGTGTCAAGAGTGTTGCCGACATGAGTGTTGCTCAGAGAAAGTACCTTTTCTACAACACAATGTTGCCTAATGCGATTCTTCTCGACATGATGCCAAGTACAAGTGCTACAACCGAGGGAGATTGTATCGCGCACGAGACAGAATTCAATTCTCTTGATTCTGTGCCCAGAATTCATGCCGATTATTACCCATTGCACCCACAGTGGCCTTCATATAACAAATATTGGGAGCTTTTTGCAAGCAAGAAAGATACCCTTTTGGTGGCGATGACTACTTCAAATATGGTTCATTTCTTCGAAGAATATCTTAAGAAGAATGCTATTGCGGTATCTGATATTGATTTCTTGTTCAAGAAGAATGCAACCATGGCCAAAGATTATAAGGCTGGTGATGTATTCTTGTACGGAAACAAGCTTGTCGATGGTGAGGTTGATGCAGGAGATTTCTCTGAAGACAGCTTGACTATCGTATGTAAGAACGGTTATGTCTACAGAATGGATGAGGTCTTGCTTCCTCCTATGGATATGGCAAGCGAGTTGCGTACTCGTGAGGATACAAGAATCTTCAGTCACCTTCTCGACCGATTCTGTATTCCAGTGTTTGATAGCAGTCTGACTGGTGATTACAGAGATAAATACAATGTAGAGGGCGATAGCGTGTTCGGTTTGCGTTACTTTACTAAGGACTATAATGGTGCAGCTCTCTTTAACGGTAAGGGTGTTTCGGCTCCAAGCAATGACGAGTGTCTTGCTTACGACCCGGCTGCTTCACAAGGTAAGAACGATGTTTATGCAATGCTTGTTCCAAAGGACGAGGTATTGTATGAGTATTTTGCAGTAGGTGCGGGTGAATCATTCATTGACCATTATGCGTCAGATGTTGAGGTGAACCCTTCATATTCTCCTGAAGCTGTAGATGGTCTTTTGGTTGCTCTTGACAGTATACCTCAGGTTAATATCGCAACATTCCTGAACAACTTGATGCAGACTTCATTCTCAGCTACTGTGCCAAGCAAGTTCGATAGAATTACCAACGATGCCAACGATGACATGAAGATTAAGGAACATCATGTCGACGAGTGTCTTGTAGCAAACAACGGTGTCATATATCTTTTGAACGAGGTGTTCAGTCCGGCTCAGTTCTCTTCTGTGCTCGGTCCTGTGGATATATACGACAATATGCGTATCATGAAAAAATGCATCAAGGATCTTAAGTATAACTACTATCTTCTTGCTATGGATGCCAAATATAGCTTGATAATCCCTGATGACAATCATTTCGTATATTACGATCCTACAACTTATAATAATTATACAAAGGAGGGTAAGATGGTAATGTATTCTTATCATTACGACAGTAATAGAGAAAAGAATACAGTCGGAACTCCTGAGTTGTGGCACAGCAAGTATGAAGTGGATGACAAGACATTTGAAATAGATACCTTATTAAGTGAGAATACAGGCTATAGCGAAAATATCATAACCGATATTCTTGAGTATCTGATTATAGTACACGACTCTGTTGAGCCAACTGTACATGCTGACCGCTTGTATTATAGTACAAAGGGTTACGGTACCATCAAGATCGATGCTACCGATTCTGAAAACATCAAGTTCTATGGTGGTGAGCAGTTGGAGAACGGTACAGAAATAGTAAGCTCTATGATCATTGAGCAGGAAAACGGTTATACATATTCTACAACTCCTGCTTATGTGTCACCTGATTCTACAATTCTATATTCATCAGTTCCTACACCGCCTACCAAGTCGGTATATCAGAATATGCTTGCAAATGCGTCTGATGAAGAGTCATTGTATTATGAGTTCTATAATTTGTGTAGTGCAGGACGTTTGAGCTCAATGTTAAGCAAGATATATCCTGATCTCTCTGAGACTCAGGCTGCTGACACTCTCCAGTTGTACTCAATATTCTACAACGATTCAAAGATGACCAATTGTGTGCCATTCTTGAATACCTACCACTATACAGTGTACATCCCTTCTAACGAGTCCATTAAGGAACTGTATGCAAAGGGTCTTCCTACATGGGAGATAGTAACAGCAGAGGTTGAAAAGAATCCTAAACGAGCAATGTCTTTGATACGTTCTATAAACAACTTTATACGTTATCATTTCCAGGATTACTCAGTTTTCCACGACCGTTCTCCATTCTATATGCCTAATGTAAGAGGTGGAAAGGATTATGAAGCTTCTTTCTCAACTTCCCTTATCAATCCGGCAAGCGGACGTTTCTACAATCTGGACGTGAAGAGTGCTGATGACAACTCTACTATTCTCGTAAAGGACGAATGGGCAGAAATGGGCAAGGCTGATTGGGCAAAGGTGGTTAACACTTCTGCTTCAGAAGAAAACAAGACATGGAACGTGATGTGTCGTGACCGTATCGGAAAGAACAGTATCGAAACATCATCATATTCTGTACTCCAGCCTATTGACCGTGCATTGCTGAATGCAAACATGTTCGGCTTTGACGGTAACATAGCACGTTATGCCATTACAGGAGAACGTGTCGATACAATGTTCGTTTCAGGCGGTAAAGGTGGTGACGCCGGATTCAGCGACAACTGCTACCTTGTTGCCGATGCAGGAAGAGTTCCACGTTCGACTACAGCAGAGCCTCAGCCAGCAGAGTTGGAAAACAAGGAAGTTGCTTATCTGATGAAGAGAATTGCTCCATCAAGTGAGAACTGGGATGATTGTTTGGCTCACGAGGAGTTGGTTCTTGGTGCAGATGAGCTTCCTATCTTGATCACAAGAGAAGGTTATCGCGTAATCAAGACCGAGGATCTTAGAGCTGAGACTGTTGCATACGAGTATTATACCGAACTCGATGCCGAAGGCAATCAGTATCTTATAAAGGTAAACAATGCCGGTGAGGAGATTGGCAGAACATTCTACAAGGCCGTAGAGGAAGAGACTCCCGAGGACGGTGAGAATGGATCAAACGGTGAAACAAGTGATGAAGAATAAACATATTAGCCATGATAAAAATAAAGCAATTATTCCTACTCGTGCTTTTTAGCACTCTGTGTAGTTCTGCATTTGCACAGAAGGGCGCGAGAATTTTCGGTACGATTACAAGTGATGCCGAAGGTCCGCTGGTTATGGTTACAGTAACAGAGCGTGACAAGAGCGATCGTATCGTCGAATATACTACCACTGACTTCGAGGGTAACTTCTCGATGGTAGTAAAGAGTACAAGCAACTATCTTGAGATTGCGTACATCGGTTACAAGACACAGAAAATTGAAATTGGTGACCGCACAGTCTTTAACATCAAGATGGTAGAGGACATGGTCCTTGATGCTGTTGAGGTTGTTGCAAAGCAGGTTACACGTTCGGGTGGTCTTGATATTCTTGAACGTGAAATGACACATGCCACACAGAAGGTGAGCATGGACGATCTGGACGGTCTTTCGTTTACATCTGTCGACCAGGCTCTTCAGGGACAGGTGGCAGGTCTTGACATTGTCTTCGCTTCGGGTGACGTCGGTTCCGGAACACAGATGCGTCTTCGTGGTAACTCTACTTTTGAAGGTGATGCAACTCCTCTTATCGTTGTCGACGAGCAGATCTTTGACGTTGATACCGGTAACTTCGACTTTACTTCGTCAAATACCGAAAGTTTTGCCGATCTTCTCATGATCAATCCTGACGATATCGCAGAAATCGAGGTTTTGAAGGATGCCGCTTCTTGTGCTGTTTGGGGATCACAAGGTGCTAACGGTGTCATCAAGATCAAGACAAGACGTGGTAAGCGTGGTCCAACACGTGTCAGCTTCTCATATAAATTCAAGGACAAGTGGACACCAAGCGGTTTTAATTTCCTCAATGGTGATGACTATACTATGCTTATCAAGCAGATGCTGTATAACCAGAATCAGGTTGAGCCAAATATTCCTGAGTTAAACTACGACCAGCATGGATTTGCCAATGAATACCATAACTATAACAACAATACTGATTGGGTTGACGCTGTATCAACACATGGTTATACCAATGACTACAGTTTGAATATCAGTGGTGGTGGTGATAAGGCACGTTTCCGTATCAGTGGTGGTTATACACATGAGACCGGTCAGGTTGTCGGTCAGTATCTTCACCGTTTGACAAACCGTTTGGCTCTTGACTACAACATCTCTCAAAGAATTCTTGTTAAGGCCGACTTCTCGTTCACATATAACAAGAACAGATACAATACCGGTAGCATCCTTTATAATTCACAGATCATGATGCCTAACATGACTGTATTTGCCAAGGATAAGGAAGGTAATCTTACAGACGATTATTATACAATGCCGAACTATTCTTCAAAGAATGAGCTTCAGCAAGCCATATATGGAAGAAAGAATCCTTTGGCAGAGGCTACTCTGGCGCAGGATTACAGACAGAGTTATGACATTCGTCCTCAGATCACACTTGAGTATAGCCTGCTCGGTCTTGAAGATAACGAGACACAGCTCAAATACCGTGCGTCTGTCAGCTTGAATGCTTCAACTGATTCAAGAACACAGTACTATCCGTCTTCACTTACAACATCTGACTGGAACGAAAAGGATAAGAACAAGACATCAAGTGGTGACTCCAAATATTTTGGTTTCAATACACGCCATGAACTTGTCTTGACTCCATATCTTGGAAGTTCCGATCACTATTTGACCGGTAAGGCGCAGTTCGAGCTCAACACTGGTGTAAGCAGCTCACAGCAGGCTACAACTGTTGGCTTGCCTACTGGTAACATTACAAGTTCTACTGTTGGCTCAAAGTTGGAGTCTACATCAACCGGCAAATCTGAAAGTCGCGGTATGAACTTTATTGTCGATGCCCACTATTCATACAAATCAAAATATATGTTGCGTGCCAATGCGCGTATTGAAGCGAGCACATCTATGGGTGATGACCGCAAGTGGGCAATATTCCCCTCAGTATCTGCACGTTGGAATCTCTCTGACGAAGATTGGATGCAGTGGGCCAAGCCTGTATTGAGCATGTTGTCTTTGCGTCCCGGTTATGGTCTTGACGGTCATGCTCCTGGCTCGAACCTGACATTTAACAGTTATACCACTTATGGTTCAAACTATGTGGGCCTGGCCGGTTTCAAAATGGACGGTATCCGATTGACCGACCTTCGCCGTTCAAGAAAGAGCGAGTGGAATATCGGTACAGACTTCGGTTTCTTCAATGACCTTCTTACCGGTGCTTTCAACTATTATGATGGTACAACCCGTGACCAGATCATCTATAGTTACAAGATTCCTTCTTCAACAGGTTATTCATCTCTTGGATATAAGAACTCTGGTGCAATGCGTAACTACGGTTGGGAACTTAATATGAACCTTAGTGGTCTGAAACTGGCGAAGGACTTCACCATGTCGTTCTACTTTAATATAGGTAACAACTACAATGAGATTGTAGAGATTGAAGATGAGTACCTTGAGGACAAGAACGGTGAATATACATCACCTCAGAACGGTAAATATATGCCACTTTTCCAGTTGCATAACCCAAGTGGTTCAATCTACGGTTTCCGCTACAAAGGTGTATACCGTTACAGCTACAAGAATTGGGAAAAGGCTATCGAGATAGAACAACAACAGAAGGCTCTCCATGGCGAGAATGCCGATCCGAGCCTTTGGAGCTGTCCTATTGTCCGTGATTCAGACGGTAACGTGGTATTCAATGCCGATGGTACTCCTAAGCAGATGAACCTGTTCTTTGATACTGAGACACAGACATCACAATATGAATTCCGTGGTGGTGATGCCATTTACGAGGATGTCAACCATGACGGTACAATCAACCAGCTCGATATTGTTTACCTCGGTAACTCAAACCCATCGGCGCAAGGTGGTTTCGGTTTGACTTTCCGCTACAAGAGATGGAGCTTGAGAACTGACTTCACATATCGTCTGAATGTAGACGTAGTCAACAGTGCCCGTATGGACTTTGAGAGCATGTCGAACTTCAACAACCAGAGTTATGCTGTTAACTGGCGTTGGCGTAAGGAGGGTGACATCACCGAAATCCCACGCGCAGTAAAGGGTGGTGCATACAACACTTTGGGTAGTGACAGATATGTAGAAGATGCTTCTTACGTTCGTTTGTCATACGTTCAGCTTTCATATTCATTTGACGCTGCAAAGCTCAAGAAATATGGTATCAAACAGTTGAACTTGTATGCGTCAATTGACAATGCATATTTCTGGACCAAATATACAGGTCTTGACCCAGAGGTTCCTTATGGTGGTAACGGTTATGCGGTAGATAACTCTAAGACTCCGCGTTCACGTTCTTACACACTTTCACTTTCACTCGGTTTTTAAAAGTTTGTGACTATGAAATATATGACAATATATAGAAAATTCGTTCTGCTGTCAGTGACAATCCTTGCCACTCTCATGACTTCGTGTACCGATTTCTTGACAATTATCCCACCCGATAAGATTGTACATGAACAGTTCTGGCAGACAAAAGATGACGTAAACGGTATGTTGGCTACAAGTTATCTTAAACTTGCATCGACCGACGCTATATCAAAGGCTATTGTTTGGGGTGAATTACGCGCTGACAATATGACATTTGAGAAATCTAAGGTGAAAGACGATATCAGATATATCGTTGAAGCCAACATTACAGATGAGAACGGATATGCAAGATGGGGTATCTATTATCAGGCTATCAACTATGCCAACCTTGTTATAGAGTATGCACCGCTTGTTGTAGAACGCGATCCAGACTTTACACAGGGTGACCTTGATGTGATTCTTGGCGAGATGTATGCTATGCGTGCTTTATGCCACTTCTATCTGGTACGTACATTCCGTGATATTCCTTTGGCAATGTCACCGGCTATCAACGATAGTGAATTGCCGGCTTATGAGCAGGTTCATCCACTTGAGGCACTCAAAACAATCATGAATGATCTCAATATTGCCGAGAAGTTGGTAATGGGTTCGGGTAAATATTCAAACAAGGAGAACAACTATGGCCGTATAACAAAGAATGCCGTATTGGCAATCAAGGCCGATGTGAACTTGTGGCTTGCTGCGTTCACTGACTATTACAGAACCAACGGTTCTGACAACGAACTTGCAAATGTAAATGTCCAGCAATATTACAATGACTGTATTGATAATTGTCAGGCTATTCTGGACAATATCGATGAACAGTACGAGGATAAGAAGAAACCTGGTGCTATGAATGACGATATGCCTTATCATCTGATATCTAACATCAGTGGTTTTGGTAGCGTTGATCCTAATTCATACCAGAGCAAGGTCTATGATGAAATATTTGCTTCGGAGAACTCAAGTGAGTCTATCTTCGAGCTCCAGATTGACAGCAAACTCTGTTCTCAGAGTTCCGGTAATGCCGATGGAGACAGTTTTAAAGGTTTGCAGAACATGTATGGTGCAGCTGACGGTTTGACTCCTCAGGTCGAGGTTCCTGTAAACTTCTTGAACAAATATGAAAAGGACGATTTGCGTAAGTATTCTTATACAAATTATCCATACCAGAAGGGTGCAGCAATGCCTGAACAGATCAAAGTTGCAAAATACATCTGCAAGGCTTCTCCTGCCGAGAGTTCAAACTTCCGTTCTAAGGACAAGGTTGATGCCAATTGGATTGTTTACCGCCAGACAGACGTTATGCTTATGATGGCCGAAGCACTTGTATTGCAGCCTTCTGCAAACAGCGAGGATCTCAAAAAGTCATTTGAACTTGTAAATGTCATCAACAAGCGTTCAAGACGTGATACAGCTTATGTAGATCATCCATTGACCGAACCTACAGATGTGGAAACAGCTCACAACCTTGTGCTTGATGAGCGTGTACGTGAGTTGTCGTTCGAGGGCAAGCGTTGGTATGATCTTGTACGCAAGGCTTTGCGTGAGAATACTACAGACAATATCAAGTTTGTTGCAGAAAAGCTTACAAGTGGAGCTGCTACTGTAAAGAACAAGATGGTAAGTATCGATCACCTCTTCTTCCCGATTCATGTTGAAGAGATACGATTCAACAAGAACTTGAAACAGAATCCGGCATACGATACCGATGACTCCACAATTGGAATTAAAAAATAGTGTACAATTTATTTGGAATGGTTTACAATAATTTGTGATACTGTTCGGTAATAGAAATAAAAGATATTTATATGAATACAATATTTAAAAATAGATTTTTTGCTATTGCTTCGCTTTTTGCAATGATCTTTGCCGGTTCTTCTTGCGAAGACAATATTGTTAGTCAGGCAACCCCTGAAGCACCCAATGGCGACAAGACATTGTACGAAGTGATAGTGAATGATAGTGAGTTGACCCACTTTGTTGAGGTTCTTGATGCCTGCAATATACCGTCGTTGAAGAACAATGCCGAAATTGTAAGTGTTGCCGACTCTTTGTTCAATACATCAAAGGTGTATACGGTGTGGGCACCAATAAACGGTTCCTTTGATAAGGATTCTGTGCTGCAGCGTATTGCAGACGGTTATCGTGATGATGTTATGAAATCTTTTGTAGGTTCTCATGTAGCCAACTTTATGCGTCCTGCACAGGGTACATTCGATAAGGATGGTGAGTTCGTGCTTATGCTGAACGACAAGAAAATGCTCTTTGCCGGTTCATACAAGGATTATTATACTTTTGGCGGCAATAGACTTTGTTCTGTTAACGATCGCGCAAAGAACGGTATTCTTCACAAGATTGAAAAGACTGCTGAATACAAATATAATATTTGGGAGTATCTCAGAGTCTATTCTCAGATATCAGAGCAGTATAAGGTCGATTCGTTGGTTAACTACCTATACTCTTACAACGATACCGTATTCTCGGCGTGGTCTAGTATTCCCGGTCCTATCGTCAACGGTGAGGAAACATATCTTGATTCAGTTTTCATTTTCGAAAACAATCTGTTGAGAGTCACTCGTGGTGTAGGTGAACTTAACAATGAAGATTCTCTGTTCATCTTCTATTTGCCAACCAATGAAGCGTGGAACAATGTGATTGCTAAGGCATCAAAGCATTTCAATTATGACAAGAATTATGCTTTGAAAAATGAGATTGATACCGCCTTGGTCGATTCTTTGGAGCTTTATTATCCAAGATACAATTTTATCAAGTAT
>JAEIGA010015134.1_pt1 | contig 11747 bp, 10 predicted proteins | sample 9270691 | NCBI WGS metagenome assembly JAEIGA01 (sample SAMN17057246, study PRJNA624740) | gut metagenome | biome: biome; isolation source: fecal sample | host: Bos grunniens | place: China: Xizang | collected 2019
ATGTTTTTTCATATTTCAAACAATCGTCCGTTGCAAGGCTAGAAAACACCATTCTACGGAACAAGCGACAAAATTACAACATTTTTTACATATTTGCAAATATTTTCTAAAAAAAATCACATTTTAGTCAAATATCGCCTTAACTTTATCTCTTTTTCCAACATTATTAATTATTGTTGTTCGCGCGTTACTCACGCGCACACGACATATCCAATCTGTTCCACGATACATAATATTTAGTTATTAGTTAGTTATTAGTTAGTTATTAGTTAGTTATTAGTTAGTTATTCATATGTATAAGCATATATTGCGTAAAAAATCACTACAAATTACAGCTGTTACTTTGTCAAATCGCAATTTTTCATTACCTTTGCAGCGATTTTCAAAATATAGCACATAATATGACAAAGGTTCGCGTTCGTTTTGCTCCAAGTCCAACAGGAGCGTTGCACATCGGCGGTGTTCGTACCGCCCTTTTTAACTACCTTTTTGCTCGCCAACACGGTGGCGACATGTTGCTTCGTATAGAAGACACCGACTCCACACGCTTTGTACCAGGAGCCGAAGAATATATTACCGAGTCACTCGCGTGGCTCGGCATTGAGATCGACGAAGGTATATGCCAAGATGCCCCTAACGGTAAAGGAGAACATGGTCCTTACCGCCAAAGCGAAAGACGCGAAATCTACCACAAATACGTAGATCAACTTCTCGCTTCAGGCAACGCGTATATTGCGTTCGACACTCCAGAGCAACTCGAGGCTAAGCGTGCAGAGATTGCTAACTTCCAATACGATGCTCGTACTCGCGAGCAAATGGTTAACTCTCTGACACTCAGTAAAGAAGAAGTAGACAACCGCATTGCTGCTGGTGAGAAATATGTAGTTCGATTCAAGGTGCAACCTGATATCGACGTACATGTTCACGACCTTATCCGTGGCGAAGTAGTCATCAACTCTAACATCCTCGATGACAAGGTGTTATACAAATCTGCTGACGATCTCCCTACCTATCACTTAGCAAATATCGTAGATGACCATCTCATGGAAATCAGCCACGTTATTCGTGGTGAAGAATGGTTACCATCTGCCCCACTCCATGTGCTTTTGTACAAGGCTTTCGGTTGGGAAGACACCATGCCACAGTTTGCGCACTTGCCACTACTCCTCAAGCCTGACGGCAACGGCAAACTCTCCAAACGTGATGGCGACCGTCTCGGATTCCCAGTATTCCCGTTGGAGTTCCACAATCAAAAAGACGGCTCTGTATCATCCGGTTACCGCGAAGAGGGATATTATCCTGAGGCTGTTATTAACTTCCTCGCACTTTTGGGTTGGCACGCTACTGGCGACCAAGAAATGTACACCATGCAAGAGCTCATCGATCAATTCTCACTTGAGCGCGTAAGCAAATCTGGTGCAAAGTTCGACTATGAGAAAGGTAAATGGTTCAACCACCAATACCTCCAATTGAAGTCCAACGAGGAGCTCGCCGAGCAGTTTATGCCTATCCTAGACACTAAACTCTCAACACTCAACACTAAACCATCACTTGAGACAGTTGCTAAGGTGATTGGCTTGACCAAAGACCGCGTGAACTTCGTTTCAGAGCTTTGGGAGCAGGTCAATTTCTTCTTTGTAGCTCCAACAGAGTACGACGAGAAATCGCTCAAGAAACGTTGGAAAGAGGATAGCCCTAAGCATATGACAGAGATGTTAGCGTTGCTTGAGACACACGAAGATTGGTCTGCCGAAGGTCTAGATAACCTGATAATGCCTTGGATTGCAGAAAAAGAGTACGGCGTAGGAATTGTGATGAATGCATTCCGCATCTGCCTTGTAGGTGCTGCTCGCGGTCCACATATTTGGAACATCACAGATGTTCTTGGCAGGGAAGAAACGCTTCGACGCGTTCGTACTGCATTAGAGAAACTGAGCTAACCTCAGCCACAATCATACGTGGAGTTTTTGCGCCACATATTTGCTTTCAACAGCGAAAGTCCATTGCTCTTCACCCAGTTTTATTTCTGGGCATTCTTTGCTATCGTCTATGCGGTGTTTGCCATTATCATGGAAGTGGGAACACAGACGAAAGACAATAGATTAAAGGCAACAAACGGAAATACAAGATTGCATCTCCGCAACATCTTCCTCATGGCAGTCAGCTGGTTTTTCTACTACAAAACCAGCGGACTTTTCTTGCTGATTCTGCTTTTTGTCACACTCAGCGACTGGTTGATAGCCAAGCGGATATACGCAAATAGAAAGAAAGGGGAAAAAGCGCAGTTTTGGCTTGCGCTGAGTATTATTATCGACTTGGGGATACTCTGCTATTTCAAGTACGCCTACTTCTTTACCAACGTCTTCAACAACATCTTCGGTACAGAGATTGCCGTTTTCGATCTTTTCGCTTATATCGGCAACGGGTTTAGCGACAACGGACGTTTTATGGTAGATCGAATCATTCTTCCTGTAGGTATTTCGTTTTATATTTTCCAAGTCATCTCCTACACGGTGGACGTCTACCGCGGATATGTAAAGCCCGTGAAGAACGTCCTTGATTTCGGTTTCTACGTCAGTTTCTTCCCGCAGTTGGTGGCAGGGCCTATCGTACGAGCAAACGAGTTCATTCCGCAGCTTTACCGTCCCTTCCGTTTAAGCCGAAGACTCTTCGGTTTGGCAATCTTTTGGATACTTAATGGACTAATTAAAAAGATAGTCTTGAGCGATTATTTGGCAGTCAATCTTATTGATCGTGTATTCGAGAACCCGCTGCTATTCAGCGGATTTGAGAATCTCTTTGCGCTCTTTGCTTACTCTTTGCAAGTATATGCCGACTTCTCTGGTTATACGGACATTGCTATAGGAATAGCCATGTTGATGGGCTTCTATCTGCCACAAAACTTCGATTCGCCCTACAAGGCGCGCAATCCACAGGAGTTTTGGCGGCGTTGGCACATGTCGCTCAGCCGATGGCTGAAGAGTTATCTCTATATCCCGTTAGGAGGAAACCGCAAGATTCTCGGCAAAGAGGTCACGGACAAAATTACAGCTGGAAACTTCAACTCCTTTATTACTATGTTATTAGGAGGCTTATGGCACGGAGCAAGTTGGAACTTCGTCATTTGGGGCGCACTCAATGGCGCCGGAATGATTATATATAAGCTATGGGTAAAGATAAATTGGAATATCAAGATGCTCCTTATGACCCTGCTTGTGAGTGGTCTATGGCTCGCACACAGTTTGCTACATGCTCCTATTTGGAATATGTTTTTCGTTTGGGGTACTGCCCTGTGGGTGGGTGTTGCCGTTCGTTACATCTATTGGTGGATCGAGCGTTGGGGATATTTTGCCATTTCGGGTACCCTGAGAGCAAAAATTATTGATTGGACAAGCAGCACATGGATGATCTTGCAGACTTTTATTTTTATTACTTTCACACGTTTATTCTTCCGTTCGGGCAGCAACCTTGATCCAGAAACAGCAAACCAAGAGGCGTGGGAAACAGCCACCAACATGGTCAATCAAATTGGCGGCGCATGGAACAGCAGCATCATCCCTGACTTCTTGTGGGAGTATCGTAAAGTAGTGATACTGTTTGTCTTAGGAATGTTGATACATTGGTTACCATCCAAAGCCAAACGTTGGTGTCGTTTAAACTTTGCCTTACTACCTATTTGGACAATCATTCTGCTTGCCGCAGCCACAGTAGTGATCGTCTATCAATTCGTTACAGCCGACATGCAGGCCTTTATCTATTTCCAATTCTAAACTCTTATCTCAAAATTCATAATTCTTTATTCAAAATTATGCTCATCGGTCTTACAGGTGGAATAGGAAGCGGCAAAAGTGTGATTTCCAGGGAATTACACAGCATTGGATATAGGGTGTACGACACCGATAGCGAGGCTAAACGTTTGATTGTAGAAGACCTTCAAATTCGCCAGCAGATGGAAACACTTTTTGGCAAAGAGGTCTATAAGGATGGCATCTATCAAACTCATATCGTAGCAGACAAAGTGTTTGCCGACAAGTCGTTATTGGCAGCACTCAATGCTATTGTCCATCCCGCAGTAAAACAAGATATTCTTCATTGGGCAAGGCACCATAACCAAGCTATCTGTTTTGTAGAGTGTGCTATTTTATATTCAAGTGGAATCTACACGCTTTGCGACAAGGTTGTGGCGGTTACGGCACCCGAAGCCATCCGCTTGGAGCGAACAATTGCCCGCGATCATTCGGACGTGGAGAAGGTTCGTGCTCGTATGCAAGCGCAAGATGTAGAGCAAGACATTCAACGTGCTGATATCATCATCAACAACGACGGCACCACTCCTATCCCCACCCTCTGCCAACAGATACTAGCAAAAATAATTGATTCTAATTGTTGGTTGTAATTGTCGTCTTTGTAACAATCCAAAATGGCATAGATAGATGCAATCTATCATTTTTTACAGATATTTCTCACTTTGCTTGCATATGTGCTTTTTTTTTTGTACCTTTGCGCGCTATTTAATCACATTAGAGCAAAACCCTATCAAATGAAGAATATCGCATTTATTGTAAACCCTATTTCGGGAACCAAAGCAAAGAATAAAGTGGCGAAATTGATTCGCGAGTTATTGGATGCAGAGCAGTTCTCTCCTACCGTAGTTGTGACAGAGTATGCCGGTCATGCCACTCAATTGGCTCAGCAGTTTGCCTTGGAGGGCTACTACGCGGTAGTAGCTGTAGGTGGCGACGGAACCGTGAACGAAGTAGCCAATGGCTTGGTAGGAACCGCCACCGCACTCGGTATCATCCCTAACGGTAGTGGAAACGGCTTTGCTCGTCACTTAGACATATCAACTCGCATGAACCGCGCCGTAGAAATGCTTAACAGCAGCGAACCTATCCACGTAGATTACGGTATGGTAAATGATAGAAACTTCTTCTCTACTTGCGGTGTGGGATTTGATGCATTGGTGGCTGTACAATTCAACGAAGGCAAGAGTCGCGGACTGAAAATGTACGTGCAGAACACTTTGCAGAGCCTATTCAACTACAAACCAGAAACATATCGCATCACCGGCGAGGGAGTGGATGTCACCACCGAGGCGTTTTTGATTACATTTGCAAACGCAGGTCAATGGGGATATGATGCAAATATCGCACCAAAAGCCAGCGTACAAGACGGATTGATGGACATTGCTATCGTAAACAAATTCCCGCTGAGTGCAGCCCCAAAGTTGGCATTGAGTTTGTTTACACATAACATTGATGATAACTCGTATATGAACACCATCCGCGCCAAAGAGGTGACTTTAGTGCGCGAGCAAGCAGGACCAATGCATATCGATGGAGACCCTGTAGAGATGCCTGCAGAGTTAAACATCAAGATGGTGCCAGAGGGATTGAAAGTACTTGTAAAAAAACGTTTTTAATATGACCATAAAAATCATCAATAAAAGCAATAATCCGCTGCCACGCTATGAAAGTGAGCAAGCGGCAGGAATGGATATTCGTTGTAACCTAACAGATTCGGTAACCTTGCAGCCATTGGAGCGCAAACTTCTGCCAACAGGTTTGTATATAGAGTTGCCTGTGGGTTACGAGGCACAGATTCGCCCTCGCAGCGGTTTGGCACTGAAGCGTGGACTGACCGTTCTGAACACCCCAGGAACCATTGACGCGGACTATCGTGGTGAGATTGGCGTGATACTTATCAACCTAAGCAACGAGGTACAGACGATTGAACCAGGCGAACGCATCTGCCAAATGGTGATTGCTAAGCACGAACAGCCCGAACTGATCGAAGTAGATGTATTGGGTGAAACAGAACGCGGAGCAGGAGGTTTTGGACATAGCGGAGTGAAATAAGTTTTAGAGTTTAGTGTTTAAAAACTGGAGATACATAGCACTGATTGTATGGGTGTTGCTAGGAGGAGCAATGCTGAGTGGAACGCTGGCAAAAACGAAAGATACACTCAGTGTGGAAGAACAACAGCAGTTTCTCTACTATTTTTATGAAGCCCAACGACTTATACAAAAAGAAAACATAGAACCTGCATGGGAATTGGTGCAGTTTTGCTATGAACTCAACCCTAATGATGCGGCTGCAAACAACTATATGGGAGTGTTCTTGGATGCTTTTGACCGCCCAAAAGAAGCAATCTCCTATCTGCAACGCGCGTTTGAGTTGCAACCAAATGAATATTGGTATCAATATGCCGTCTATCTGCTGCAAAGCAATGACAAGAAAGCAGAAAAAACAGCTATTCGCAACTTGGAGCAAGTCGCAAAAAACAACCCAAAGAATGAAGAATTACACACGCTGCTGCAAAAGGCATATATCCATGTGAAGGACTACAAAAAGGCCTTATTGGTTCAAGACAAGTTGGACTCTATCACAGGATACAACGCCATGAGCGCAATGCAGCGTTATCGCTTGAATGCGATGATGAAAAATAATACTCAGGCGATCTATGAAGTAGAACGTTATTTAGAAGAAGAACCTGATAATGTGCAGTTTCAGGTGTTTCGTTTGCAGTTGTACGAGCAAACAAAGCAACCCTCAGAGAAGATGGTCAAAGCCTATTCAGCGTTGCTGCGTTTTGATCCACGCAATTGGATGTTGATGAATAATTTGGCATGGCACTTGTGTATCTCTGGTGGCGACTTGGACCGCGCAGAACACCTCTCACGTCAAACTATTATGGCAGAACCAAGCAACCCAACATTCTTAGATACTTACGCATGGATATTGTACAAAAAAGGCGAATATCACACTGCTTTTGAATATATCCGTATTGCACTGGAAAAAGCTACATTAGAAGCTAAAAAAGAGATTACGGAGCACTACAAAGCTATTTTGAAGAAATTAGAATTATGAAACGATTAATACCAATATTGGTCTTGTGCAGTTTGTTAAGTTCGTGTGCCGTTAAACGTCAAGCCGAGCCTCGACGCTATCAAACCTTGACCCAAAAAGCAAATGCCACATTGCAGTTTGATCAACGTGAGTATTCAATGAGTTGTAGCATTCAAATGTGGCGCAACGAGTTGGTTATATTATCGTTGCAACCCATCTTAGGCGTTGAGATGTTTCGATTGGAAGCTTCGCAAGATAGCGTGGTGGTTATTGATAAGATGAATCGCCGTTACACTACGTTGGCATATGATTGGGCAAGCAAAGCGGTCCAACCTACTCCATCGTACAAGATGATACAAGATTTTGTGACGCCACCCTTGCTATCCCAAGTAAAAGCCACGAGCCAACGAAGCTTTGAGATTGGCGGACACAAGATCGGTATCAAGTGTGCGTTCTGGCAACGCGAATACAACACTTTAGCGGCTCCTAAACGACAGGATCTGAAGAAGTATAAACGAGTTTCACTTCGTGAGATATTACCTTTATGAAAAGATTTTTAATACTACATATCGTCCTATCGGTAGTATTGGCACTGCCTGCGCAAAGCGTGAAAGAGTTGCAAAAGCAACAGCGCGAGTTACAGCAGCAGTTGGAAGAAACCAGTAAAATGCTCAAACAGACCAAGCAAAACGAGACTGCTACCGAAAACAAACTGAACCTGCTGAACAACGATATTCAGACACGCAAAAAGTTGATCCGCAATATCCAAGGAGAGATCAATGGTCTAAATGGCGAAATGGGACAACTGAGAAACAGACGTTCAGAGTTGCAAAAGGAGTTGGAAGCGCACAAAGCAGACTATGCACGTTTAGTTCGCGAGACGCATTATGCTGATATTCAACAGTCTCCTTTGTTCTTTTTGTTATCGGCAGACAACTTCCAACAGTTAGTTCGTCGTGTACGCTATATGCAAGAGTTTGCTGCATATCGCAAAGAGCAGGTCCGTCAGATAGAAAATATCCAAACAGAAATTGACATTCAAAACAACCTGTTGGAGCAACGCAAGAATGACCGTTCGACAGCACTGAAGAACCAAAAACGCGAGCAAGAAAAGCTGACGGCCGACGAGAAGAAGCAGAAGAGCATGCTTGCATCACTGAAGAAAAAAGAAAAAGATCTTATTGCCAAGCAAAAAGAGCAACAAAAGAAAGCGGACGCGCTGAACAAAAAAATTGAAGAGATGATTGCCAAGCAAGTACGCACAACAACAACCCTTACTAAAGAACAACAACTCATTGCAGGAGGCTTTGAAGCCAACCAGGGGAGAATGCCTTGGCCTGTAGAAAAGGGATATATCAGTGGACATTTTGGCAAACACAAACACCCTGTACATGAGCATGTTACAGTAGATAATAAGGGTATCTACTTGCAGACTGTTGGCGGCGCAAGCGCACGTGCCATCTACGAAGGCGAAGTAACATGGTGCGCACAGATGAACGGCAATTATGCGGTGATTATCCAACACGGTAACTACCGTAGCGTGTACTCGCCACTCAAATCAATCAAGGTCAAACAAGGCGACAAAGTGACTGCTAAACAGGCGATTGGCACGATTTACACCGATAGCAGCGAAGACAATAAGACCGAACTATATTTCCAATTATACAAAGATCGCTCCATCCTCAATCCTAGCTTGTGGTTGGCGCAGTAAAATTAAGAATATGAAGACATTAAAGATATTGAGTTTGCTGTGCGTGGTACTCCTCGCAAGCAGTTGCAAACAAAACGATTGGCTCGACTGGAAGACCCAAAACGAGTTATGGTTACTAGAGAATGCGGAGCGCAAGGATGTGCAAACCACCCCAACAGGTTTGCAGTATAAATGCATTTTTGAAGGAGTCGGTTCTGCTAGCTCTGCGCGTCCAGATGATGCAAAAATAGTCACTATAGCATATAGTGGCAAACTTATTAACGGCTATGAATTTGATTCTTCCGATGCATACGAGGGCTATGTGAGTGATTTCGTAGCTGGTTTCAGCGAAGGACTCAAAAAAATGTATCAATTTGGAATCTACGAATTTTACATTCCTTACGACCTTGGTTATGGCGAAGAAGGGGCAGGTACAGAAGGAACCTCTAGCCATATTCCGCCCTACTCTACGTTGATTTTCCACGTAGAATTGAAAGCCATCAATTGATGAAACATTGGTTATTCATATTGTCATGTTGTTTACTTTTGAGTGCCTGCGAAAAAGTTAATTATCGTTCGTCGGTGCCCAACGTGCCAGTGAATTATACCCTGTATATCACACAAGAATATCCTCATTTTGTTGTTGAAAGTGGTTTTCAAACACTCACTTTCACATACTCTAAATACGAACGCGAATCCGTAGGGTATGCAGGGCTACTCATTTGGATTGCGATGGATGGGCATTATCATGCAGCTGATTTATGCTGTCCCAACTGCCTCAAACGCCACAAACAAGTAGAAGTTGACGGACTTTTTGCCGTTTGTCCGCTCTGCGATGAGCATTTTGATCTGAGCTATGGTTATGCTTTCCCTACCAAAGGCAAAACTGACGAGTCGCTGAAGAAATATCAGATTTTGCTGAACAATACTGCAACCGGAAAAGTATTGCGTGTAACCAACTAAAAAACACTTAACTATGCTCTCGATATACAACGCTTCAGCAGGCAGCGGCAAGACCTTTACCCTCACGCTTGAATACATAAAAATGTTGCTCAACGACAAGCAACCGCACGATAATAAATCTCTGCCTCATAGCCGCATCTTAGCAGTGACCTTTACCAAAAAAGCTACCGCAGAGATGAAGGAGCGCATTCTAAAAGAGTTGTATATCATGTCCACAACTCCCGAAAAATCTGACTATGCGAAGGAAATTCTCAAAACATCGGGGGATAAATGGACTCTGGAAAAACTGAAGTTACAAGCCCAAAAGCTACTGATAGACATCTTACAAGACTATTCTCGTTTCTCCATCTCTACCATTGATAGTTTCTTCCAACAGGTAATACGTACATTCGCTAGAGAACTCGGATTATCCGCCACCTACGACCTTTCGTTGGATGGAGAGGAAATGATACAAGACGCTGTAGATGAGATATTTAAGCGAATCAGAGAGAATAAAGACGAAGATAAAGATCTCGTCAAGTGGATGATCGATTTCATTCAAAACAATATTGAAGAGGACAATAAATGGAATCCAAATAAAACCATCAAACTGTTTTCAAAACAACTATTGCAGGAGCAAGTCATGCGCCGCATGGATGACCTGCAAAAAGCGTTCGAAGACAAAAATTTCATGCGACAATATCGCTCGCAGTTGCAAAAGATTTGCCTAGATACCGAGCAGCAGGTTAAGCAACTTCTTCAACAAGCTTCGTCCATTCTTGCCTCCGAGGAAGGATGGAACAAGGACATTTACCCTGCTTGTCAAAAATCACCTGAAATTTGGCTTAAGGGAGAGCAAGGAAAAACCTTCTTCAATATCATCAAAAATTCCACAAAGATTATTAACAAATCTAAGACAACAAAAGCTCAACAGGAAATTCTGCTTAACCTTTATACCCAGCAATTAGAGAAAATTTTCCTACAACTCTTCCAAATTTGCACGGGCAATATAGCGAAAGATTATCTCACTGCCAAAGAGATTCTTCCTAATCTGTACAGCTTAGGAATACTGCAAGACGTATCCAAGCAGATAGAAACAACCAATCGCAATATTGGCCGTTTGCCTATCTCCGAAATCAATCAATTATTACACCAAATCATTGAAGATCAAGATGCTCCGTTTATCTATGAACGTATTGGGCAATACTTCCACCACTATATGATTGATGAGTTTCAAGATACTAGTGCGCTGCAATGGGAGAACTTTTTGCCACTCATTCAAGAAAACGAAAGTTACAACCGCGACAACCTTATCGTGGGCGACGTCAAGCAAAGTATCTATCGCTTCCGTAACTCAGATTGGAGCCTACTCAGAGACATTCCTGATCTGTTCGCAAAGAGTCAAGTTATCCCTATGCCACAGAATTGGCGAACAGCACATGTCATTATAGAAGAAAACGAAAAACTCATGGAGGACTTTAGCAAGCACATTGCTAACAAACTCAACACACAGTTTAACCAAAACACTGTGGGAAATGATATCGCGTATATTTTTGATAAGGACTCCATGCATCAAAAAGCAGCAAAAGACAGAAGTGGTTATTTTCATTTGCAGTTCTTTGAAGGCAATGACGCGGAAGATCAAACGCTAAATAATCTTCATCTTCAACTACAAGCATTACAAGCCGAAGGTATTGATCTCAAGCGAGTTACATTATTAGTTAGATTCGGCGAACAAGCTGCAATTTTGGCTAAGTATCTCATCGAAAAAGGCTACACTGTACAGTCGTCCGAAGGTCTTAAGATTGGTGCACACCCAATTATTAAAATTCTAGTTTGCCTGCTCAAACAACAAGGACATTCATTGGACCCTATTGACAAAGCATACATCCAAGAGCACTACGGCACACTAACTGAAAAACAACATGAAGGCATCATTCATGCCCAACAATTGCCCCTGTACGAGCAAGTGCAAATGCTTATTGACACCTTGCAACTCGCTCAGCAACAACATATTGCACCATATATCACCTCGTTCTTGGATCTTATTTATCAGTTCACTAAAAATCGTGTAGCAGACCGTCAGTCTTTCCTTGATTACTGGGAGCGAAAAGGACAAAACAAAACAATACCATCTTCACTATCTACTGATTCTATTCGTATTATAACTATACACAGCAGCAAAGGACTGGAGTTCGATATTGTTTTTATTCCTTTCTTCACGTGGGAAGTAACCAAGTCACGAGACAATGATATTATTTGGTGC
>JAEIGA010015135.1_pt1 | contig 11747 bp, 10 predicted proteins | sample 9270691 | NCBI WGS metagenome assembly JAEIGA01 (sample SAMN17057246, study PRJNA624740) | gut metagenome | biome: biome; isolation source: fecal sample | host: Bos grunniens | place: China: Xizang | collected 2019
CGTACGAGGCCTACAACATCGTGTCCGTCGACCGGACCGAAGTATCGGATGTTCATGCCCTCGAAGATGTTCTGTTGCTTGGTAAGCAGCGACTTCACGCTATTGTTGAAGCGAATGATTCGCTCGCGGCCGCCTCCCTTCATCAGACCCAGTTTGCCCAACACCTTGCCAAAGCGGTAGCGCCATTTGTTGTAGATGGGCGCTGTGGTGAGGCTCAGCAGGTACTTCTTGAATCCGCCTACCGAGCGGTCGATAGATATCTTGTTGTCGTTGAGTATGATGAGCATGTCATTGTCGCTTTCCGACACGTTGTTCAATCCCTCAAAGGCCAGTCCGCCACTCATGGCGCCGTCACCGATGATGGCCACCACGCGGCGTCGCGTGTCGCCCTGCTTCTTGGCTGCCACGGCCATACCCAGTGCTGCCGATATCGAGTTCGACGCATGTCCGCAGGTGAAGGTGTCATATTCGCTTTCGTCGGGCGAGGGGAAGGGTTTCAGACCCTTGAATTTACGGTTTGTATGGAATTGTTCGCGTCGTCCCGTCAGGATCTTGTGTGCATATGCCTGGTGACCAACGTCCCAAACGAGTCGGTCGTAAGGAGTATGGTACACATAATGCAGCGCTACAGTGAGTTCGATGACTCCCAGTGTAGAACCAAAGTGTCCGGGGTTGTGCGATAGCTCGTCGATGATGAATTGGCGCAGTTCGTCGCATAGCTGAGGCAATTGCGACACCTTGAGTTTGCGCAAGTCGTCGGGAGTTTGTATAGTGTTCAGTATGTTCTTACACGTTTCTTTACTCATCTTTAATAAAGATTATTGTACAAAATTAGTGCAAGGCGAATGAAATACCAAATTTATTTGAGTATTTCTGAGTCGCAGCCTGATTTCAAGCAGCGAAGCAGATTAAAGGTAGGGCAAGCGGAGCGGAATTGTAAAAGCTGCGAAGCAGATTACCCCTCCTTGGTAGCCCTCAATATCTCGCGCTTGCCTCCTACGGGGCCTGCGAGTCGCTCCACCGTGAATCCCGTAGCTTGTAGCATACGCCGTATGGCACCCTTGGCGCAATAGGTGGTGAGTACGCCACCGGGGCGCATGGCCTGGTAGATGCGGGCAAAGACTCCGGCACTCCACATCTCGGGCTGTTTTTCGGGAGCAAAGGCATCGAAATATACGACGTCGATGGCGTCGGGGAGGGGAGTGCTGAGCAGGTCGCAGCAGCGCTTCTCGAGTGTAAAATGTGGAGTGATCGCCATAGGCGCCTCCCACGGTGCCGCATGGATGGCGGTCAGGAGTTCAGCGTCCACGATGCGTCCGTAATCCAGACTCGCAATGAGCGAGGAATCCACGGGATACTTCTCCAGCGTGATGTAGTGCACGGGCCGCTCTGCTGTGGCTGCCATGGCCGTGACGACCGCATTGAGTCCGGTGCCGAAACCAATCTCCAGCAGACGCAACGGGCGCATATTGGTGCTTTCTGCCGTATGCAGATAGGCGCAGTCGCGGTATATGTGCAGTGCCTCAGTGTAGGCTCCCTTCACGGAGTGGTAATGTTCGTCGAGCGCGGGCACGAAGAGCGTGGCCGAACCATCGTCGGTACGCTGAACCTCAAGCCTTTGCATAGCGGCGGGGGAAGTTAAAGAGGATGGCCAGCACAGCTATCACACCCAAGATGATGGGGTAGTACAGATAGCCGATAATGTCGAACGGAGTGATAGCTGCGAGTCCGGCTGCCATCAGGAGCTGCGCACCGTAAGGGATGAGGCCCTGTGCAAAGCAGCTGAAGGTGTCGAGCAGCGAAGCACTCACCCGGTGGTCCACCCCGTAGCGGTCGGCAATATCGCGGGCCATGGGTCCCACGGTGATGAGAGCGATGGTGTTGTTTGCAGTGCACAGATCGGCCAGGACGACCAGTAGTGCAATGGTAAACTTGGCGCCACGCACACCGCTGATACGACGGGTGAGCAGGCGTATGAGGTAGTCGATGCCGCCATTGTGGCGTATCAGTGCCAGCATGCCTCCGGCAAGCAGCGTCACGATGATGAGTTCGCTCATCCCCAAGATTCCCTCACCCATAGCATTCATCCATTCCATGGCATTGAAGCTGCCGCAACACATGCCTATACCCCCGGCTAATAAGATACCTATGGCCAGCACGCCCAACACGTTGACTCCTGCCAAGGCCAATACCAGCACGGCCACGTAGGGAATAACCTTATACCACTCCAGAAGCGGCATCTGCGATGGTACCTCTACGTTACGGCCCAAGATGATGTAGATGATAAGTGCGATGATGGCTGCAGGGGCGGCAATGTAGATGTTGGCCTTGAACTTGTCGTTCATGCGGCATCCTTGCGTCTGTGTGGCCACGATGGTGGTGTCTGATATGAACGAAAGGTTATCGCCAAAGAAGGCTCCGCCCACCACGATAGCCACGATGAGCGGGAGTGTGCCGCCCGTCTGCTCGGCAATGCCCACAGCAACTGGTGTGAGTGCCACCACGGTGCCCACCGAAGTACCCACCGAAAGCGATATGAAGCAGGCCGCAAGGAAGAGCCCCGGCAGCAGCATGCTCTCGGGTAACATACGCAGTGTGAGGTTTACGGTTGCGTCGATGGCCCCCATCTGCTTGGCCGACTGTGCGAAGGCTCCGGCCAGGATAAATATCCACACCATGAGCATCATGTTCTCATCGCCGGCTCCACGCGAGAAGATGGCGATGCGCTCCTTCAACTTGAGACGCGGTGTAATGCATACAGCATAGGCCGAGGCGGTGAGAAAGGCCGCTGTGAGTGGTACCTTATAGAAATCACCTGCCATCAACGAGCCGGCAAGGTATATGATCATGAAGACGAGGATGGGTGAGAGGGCGAGCATGCTTCGTAAATTGAGAATTATGAATTGTGTGTTTCCTGAGTTCTCCGAGAAAATGCGTGTTACTTAAAGATTATCTTGGCGCGGCAAGCCACTTCGCCTGCCTCCTTGCGTATCTCTACATCGTACTCGTAATCTTCTCCCTTCTTGTCAATATACACGGCAAGGCGCTCACGGTAGAAGCATTCGGCGCTATAGCTGACCTCCACGCGATGTATGGTGTGCGTGCGGAATATATCGAGAGGCAACTCGTTGAGGATATGTTCGATATACTTTACGCTATTGAGGTGCCCGTTGTAGTCGATGTCGCAGTAGAGTGGCATAAATTCCCCAGCGGGTTCGGTGGTGGCCACGCGTGCGCGGCTCACACCTTTGATCGGACAAGGCTCTTCGCAGCTGTAAGCCGCCAGTTCGCCATCATACAGTGTGGTGAGATCGGCCGGTTGGCGTGTCTCCATATCAATCAGCGCCCATGTTGAACGGGCGTGCCCGATGATGTTGTTGTCCTTGTCGAGTACGCGGAAGTTACGCGATGTAAAGAGTCTGTTTACTCCCTCTACCCACGTCTCGACGTAGTATTTCTCCCCCTCGTTGGGGTATTCATCCATTTCGATTACGAGTCGCGACAATACCCATGTTTTGCCGTCGGCGCTGAGTCGCTCCTTGCCGAATCCGCGTTCGTTGGCATGGTTGCCGGCGGTGATCAGCATCTTGTTGGCGAGGAATCCGAACGAGAGTCCGCCCGTATAGTCCACTTGGAAGGTCTCTACCTCAAAGGGATATTTTCCAATCAACGATTTCATTCTAGTCAGTAGTTTTTTTAGTTTAAGGTTTAACAGTTTGCTACAATGTTGCAAAGTTAGTGTAAAAAATCGATTAACTGATGCCAATGCAAGTATTATCCGAGAAAAAAGCTTACCTTTGCAATCAAGAATTGTATAAAATATATAAAAACAAAGAGAATATGGCAGAAATCAATCCCAGTAAGACCATTATCGTGACATACGATATGTACACCGTACTCGATGGCGTGAAAGAACTTGTAGAGCAGGCTACCGCCGAGCACCCCTTCCAGTTTACCACCGGTTTGGGCTTCACTTTTGAGGCTTTCGAGGAGAAGTTCAACGACCTCAAGGAGGGCGACACCTTCAACTTTACCCTCACCAAGGACGAGACCAATGGCGACCGCAACGAAGAGTATGTTATCGATGTTGATAAGAACATCTTCTGCATCAATGGAAAGTTCGACGACAAGCAAATCTATCCCGGCAACGTGATTCCCCTTGTCAATGCCGAGGGCCAGCGCATGAACGGCCTCGTGGTAGAGGTTAAGGAGAGCACCGTGACCATCGACCTCAACCATCCCTATGCAGGCATGGGCCTTGCTTTCGAGGGTAAGGTACTCAGCATGCACGATGCCACCAAGGAGGAAATTCAGGCACTTATCAACATCATCACCGGTCAGGGTGGCTGCGGATGTGGCTGCGACAGCTGCGGTGGTGGTTGCGATGGCTGTGGCGATCACGAAGGTGGCTGCGACTGCTGTCACTAATTAGGGCCTACGGTCAACAGTCTACGGTCTACGGACACCCTCCGGATGGCGACTGTTGGCCGTTAATCTTGCTGCGCAGGCTTTTCCTTCTTCTTGCGTAGCTCAAGCAAACTTGGCGCTGCCCTCAACCTCGCAAGCGAGGCTCCTTAGTGCTGATGAACCAGCAGCCGTCGCATCCGACGCTCTCATACCGCGTCAGCGTTCGTCGGTTGACTATAGATTGTAGACCGTTGACTGTTGACTTTTTTCAGAAAAACAATGAATACATTCGGTACACTCTTTCGCCTTACCTCGTTTGGCGAGTCGCACGGGCCTGGTATAGGCGGTGTGATTGACGGCATGCCAGCAGGCATCGCTGTAGATATGGACTTTGTGCGTAGCGAGATGCGTCGTCGTCGTCCGGGACAAAGTGCAGTGACCACCGGTCGCCACGAACCTGATGAGGTGGAGTTCCTCTCGGGTATCTTCGAGGGCTGCACCACGGGTGCTCCTATCGGCTTCTTTGTGCGCAACACCAGTCAGCACTCGGCCGATTACGATAACCTGCGCGATGTGTATCGTCCCTCGCATGCCGACTTCACCTATCAGCAGAAGTATGGCTTGCGCGACCATCGGGGCGGTGGCCGCACCTCGGCCCGCGAAACCGTAGTACGCTGCGTGGCGGGTGCGCTGGCTAAGATGGCCTTGCGCGAATTGGGTATTACCATACAGGCCTATACTTCGCAGGTCGGACACATCGCCCTCCACAACGACTACACCCGCTACGACCTCTCGCTCACCGAGACCAACATCGTGCGCTGCCCCGACCTGGCCAAGGCACAGGAGATGGAGCACCTCATCCTCTCCGTCAAAGCCGATGGCGACACCATCGGAGGCATCGTTACTTGCGTCATCCAGGGCTGTCCCGTAGGATTGGGCGAACCTGTGTTCGGCAAACTCCATGCAGCCTTGGGCAGTGCCATGCTCAGCATCAACGCCTGCAAGGGGTTCGACTACGGCCGCGGCTTCGACGGCATCTGTGAGCGAGGTTCCGAGCAGAACGACCCCTTCACTACGACAGCCGACGGCACCGTTACCCCCCTTACCAACCGTTCGGGTGGTATTCAGGGCGGCATCAGCAACGGTCAGCCCATCTACTTCCGTGCAGCCTTCAAGCCCGTAGCCACCCAACTGGGCGAGCAGACCGTGCTCGACATCCATGGCAACGAACAGGTGCTCAAGGCCAAGGGACGCCACGACCCCTGCGTGGTACCTCGCGCTGTGCCCATCGTCGAGGCAATGGCTGCCATTACCGTGTTGGACTATTACTTACAATATAAAGCAGAGAAACACTAATGTCATCACCCCTTCGTACCCTTGCAGGCCGCCTTGCTGTGGCCCTCTCGCTGGCGCTCCTCGTAGCCCGCCCCATGGCCGCACAAGACAACCTTTCGGCCCTTATCCCCATGCCCAACCACGTGGAGCTGTCCCAAGGTAAGCCCTTCCGTATCGAAGCAGGCCGCACCACCATCCACTGTCCCGCCGACTCGCTCACCCCTGTCGCTGAGGCCATAGCGCACAGCATCCAACGCCGTACCGATGTAGCCGTCCCCTTATCGGCACAACCCCGCAAAGGCAGCATCGCCCTGGCCATCGATCCCACTCTGCAAGGCGCCGAGCACTACCGTCTCGAGGTGTCGCACCGCGGCATCACTCTGCTTGGTAGCACGGTTGAGGCCCTCTACCGCGCCACCACCACCCTCGACCAACTCCTCTTGGGCGACGTGTGTGCCACCGCCCGTGATGAGGTGTCGCCCATCGTCATCGACGATGCTCCTCGCTTTGCCCGCCGCGCCCTCATGCTCGACCCCGCCCGCCACTTCCTTCCCGTGGAGGATGTCGAGTTCTTCATCGACCAGATGGCCAAGTATAAGTACAACGTGCTGCAGCTGCACCTCACCGACGACCAGGGCTGGCGCATCTACATCGAGAGCCACCCCCGCCTGGCCAGCCGCCAGCATTACTCGCACGATGACCTGCGCCGCATCATTGCCTATGCCGCCCAGCGCCATATCGAGGTAGTGCCCGAGATTGATATCCCCGGACACACCGTAGCCATCCTTTCGGCCTATCCCGAACTCGCCTGTTCGCACCTTGCTACCGACACCGTCGTGGTGGGCACCACCACCAACCGTATGGTGTGTGCAGCCAACGAGCAGAGCTACCGCATCCTGGGCGATGTCATCCGCGAGGTGGCCGCCCTGTTCCCTTCGCCTTACATACACCTCGGAGGCGACGAGGCAGCCGTGCCGGCCAACTGGGCCCAGTGTGAGCACTGCCGCGCTATGATGCAGGCCCGTGGCTACACCAAGGCCACCGACCTCATGATACCCTTCTTTGACCGTGTGCTCGAGTCGGTGCGCAACAATGGCAAAAAGGCAATCTTGTGGTGCGAGCTCGACAATATCTATCCGCCCGCCAACGACTACCTTTTCCCTTATCCCGAGGATGTGACGCTTGTTACTTGGCGCTATGGCTTGACACCCACTTGTCAGACCTTGACGCATCAGAACGGTCATCCCCTCATTATGGCTCCGGGAGAGTATGCCTACCTCGACTATCCACAGTGGAAGGGCGATCTGCCCGAGTACAACAACTGGGGTATGCCTCTCTCTACACTCGAGAACTGCTACAAACTCGATCCCGGCTATGGACGCCCCGCCAGCGAGCAGAACCACATCCTCGGCGTCATGGGCACCCTCTGGGCCGAAGCCATTGCCGATGTCAACCGTGCCACCTACATGGCCTTCCCTCGCGCCCTCGCCCTCTCCGAAGCCGGATGGACACAGATGGAGCAGCGCAGCTGGGCCTCGTTCAAGGAGCGCATCTATCCCAACCTCACCGATCTCATGCGCTGCGGCGTCTCTGTGCGTGTGCCGTTTGAGATTGTAAACAAAAAAGGAGCGAACTGATTCGCTCCTTTTTTTATGTCAACGGTCAATGGTCAACGGTTAAAGGTTAACCGTCCGGATGGAAACTTTTAATATTTCATCTTTAATTTAGTGTGCCATCTGGCCTGGGGTGAGGCTTTATCCTAAAACTTCACCAAAATACGGAACACCTTACCCGGTGCCTCCGCCCAGCTGGCGAGCGCCTCGGCCGCTTGGCAAGGCTCAATGATGCGGCTGATGAACTCCTCGGCAGGGAATGCCCCCGACTGCATGTAGCGTATCACCGCACGGAAGTCGCTCGGCATCGCATTGCGCGAGCCACGTATGTCGAGCTCCTTCTGCACGAACAACTTCGTTTGGAAGGACACCTCACTCTTGGCATAGCCTATGCACACCACGCGTCCCGTGAAGGCCACCTCGTCAACCGCCATCACATAGGTGGTGGGGTGTCCCACGGCCTCTATCACCACATCGGCACCCAAGCCATCGGTGAGTTCAGCGATGCGTTCGTGCACATCCTCCGTGGCCGAGTTTATCACGTGAGCGGCACCCACGCGCTGTGCTAGTGCCAGCTTCTCATCGTCGAGGTCCACAGCAATCACCGTAGCGCCACGCAGGGCAGCACGCACCACGGCTCCTAGTCCCACCATGCCACATCCGATTACCATCACCGTGTCGTTGTCGTCCACAGCAGCGCGGCTCACGGCATGGAAACCCACGCTCATGGGCTCTATCAGTGCGCAGTCGCGTGGCGAAATACCCTCAGCAGGGATTATCTTTTGCCAGGGCAATACCGCATACTCGGCCATCACGCCATTGCGCTGCACACCCAGCGTCTCGTTGTACTGGCACGCGTTCACACGTCCATTGCGACAGGCCGCACATTTGCCACAGTTGGTGTAGGGGTTCAGTGTCACGCTCATGCCGGGGCGTAGGGTCTCAGGTACGCCCTCGCCCACGGCCTCAATCACGGCGCCCACTTCGTGTCCCGGTATCACGGGCAACTTTACCATCGGGTTTCGTCCGAGGAAGGTGTTGAGGTCCGATCCGCAGAACCCCACATACTGAATCTTTACCATCACTTCGCCAGGACCCACCTGGGGCATGTTTACATCGGCCATTCCCACGATGTTCGGTGCTGTAATCTGTATTGCTTTCATAGCAGTATCGTTTTTTCGGCTGTTGTCAATATGTAATGCTATCGTGAAGCAAATATAGTTATTTTTCCAATTCCACCTACCTCTTTCCCCAAATTTTTCAAATGCAGCATTAATATTAAATGTAAATCCAGAGCTAACAGCTAAAGAAGTAAATGAAGTGATAGAAAGTACAGCAAATAAAGTTCGTTCAGACCTATACCCTTACGCGATATCTGCAAATCGACCAAATGGCACTTGGCATAATCAGGTTGGCTATGGCTTATTGGATGCAACTTCTGAGGTTAGGGCAGCTAGACCTTTACGGGTTGTCTCGGATTCCATCAAATTCAGTTCGGTCATTGGACGAGTGGAGGTAACAGGAGTTGATGTCCTATTAGAAAATGTAGATAGTAGATATAAAAAAATCCGCCGAAGTAACCATAAAAGCAGAAAAAAGTATAACTTTGCGTCCAAGCATCAAGATTGAGAAAGGTGCTATTGTAAAAGCAACCACAAATTAAAGATATCATGAAGAAATTTCTTGTTATTTTATTGCTACTCCTATCGTTTTTTGCCGCTTGCGACAAGATTGATGAGGATAGGACTGTCAGTACACAATTCTTTCCGGCCAATGCCGTGTATGCCGTGAATGCAAAGATGAGGTTTGACGATACCGTATCGATATGCTACCGATATACAGGAAATGACACCATCGCCTTTGGAAAGCCTTGCGTAATCTTATGGTCTAAGATTGACTCGGAGGAAGCTGTCATGACATTCATTCATGAAGATGCGGGTAAGGTCTACATCCATGCCTCCTCCGAAAATGCTCATCTGAATCCGGAATGGACATTGCTATATGATTTTTCACTGCATCCATGGCAGATTGATGACAAGATAACTTGGAATAGCTCGAACGGACTATATACAGCTCCCATTACAAAATTAGGGACTCTCACATTATGCAATGGCGAAAAGGTACAAGTGGCCGAGGAGTCAGGTGGTAATCGGCTTATCTATGGACTCGGCTACGAGGATGCACCATTCTTTACAGTTAAGTCTGGCGCATTGCCGCAGGATGGCACTCGATATATTCCTTTGAGTTTCCATCGCAACGGAGAATTGCTTTGGGATCATGATTGGCAATAGCCATGCGCATTGGGAAGTTCTTCTCTCGAGAAGTAGACAGTAAATCAATATTACCATGATATAAAAATTCCGCTATTTGTCACTATTTTCTTGCATCAGATATATTTCAGAAGACGTTTATATTAAATGTTGGACTTATGAAAGCTAAACATATATTGATACTGATTGTGGCATCATTAATGCTCACAGCATGTCCTACTTGCGATTATACTTCGACTTACACGTATGTTGTAAATAATTCACGTCACAGCATCAGTGTGTATTGGGCAAGTACAGCTGCAAACACTTCGGCATATCCCGATACTCTGCTACCTGATAATCCTGTACTTTGTGGTACGGATGTGTATGAATTGATTGATGACTCAGTCGAGGCTAATGGTGGTATGGCTGTGTTTGAATATCCTACAAGTCTCGATGGCTTCAAGAAACTATTTAGTAGAGAAGAACATTTGCCAGAAGGTATTTTATCTGTTTTTATCATGCATACAGATACCTTGCATCACTGTTCATGGAGTTGCTTGAGAGAAACCAACAACTATATTGTACGCTACGATTTAAGTTATGACGACATAGTGAAGTTTGTTGAATCTGACGTGTGCAATGAGTTTTATATTCCTTTCCCACCCACCGAAGCCATGCGCGATATGAAAATGTGGCCACCGTATGAGGAAATAAGGGAAATATACAAATGAAAAACATTCAAACTTCTCAAATAGAATTAATTAACAAAAACACATGTATTGTATGAAAAGAATTACATTCATTGTAGTGGCTATGCTGATGAGTTTAGCTTCTTTTGCTCAAGCTAAGGGAGAAAAGTATGTTGCTGGCACATTTAGAGGCGATTTCGGCACACAGAAGACGACATACCAGTATGACTCTTATTCTAATACTTCAAGCGAGCCGACAAATACCTCATTGGTTGTAGGGCTGGAGTATGGCCATTTTGTTGTGAACAATTTAAGGTTGTCCGTAGGCGTGGGCGTTTCATATCTCGGTGTCCCTATCGAAGAAACGAACATAAGGTGGCTCAGAAATAAGACTGTATCTTATGTTGTCAATCCTAACGTATCTTACTATGTGCCTTTGACCGATAAACTCTACTATGCACCCGAGATAGGTGCCTCATTCGAATCAGGTTCGATAAAAGACGAGTTGACTTTGCATAAGTCCTACACAACCCCAGCGACAGGATGGAGCATATACGCGCATTTTTTCGCCTTGGAATACAGAGTGTCCCCAAAGGTTGCATTGGGTATGGCCATAGGTAGTTTCAGTTATGGTTCAGCCTCTTTTACGATGGATGATTCTTGGGGCGGTTCGATTCACTATAAAGTGAATCAGGCTAAATTCAATTTCAACAACTCAAACATTGTTTTCCGCTATTACCTTTAATCTACTTACACAGAAAAGGGTGTGCTAGGAAATGCACACCCTTTTCTATATTTCCGCTTCTTCTGTTTATCTTTCGGCATACAGCATTCGATAGCATATGAATGTCCGCAATACTTGCAGGACAGCAAGCATGAACTATCGGCAGGTATGAACTTCAAGTTGACATTCTGATAGCTACGCTCTCTACTATTTTAACGAAAACGATGACGAAAACGAAACCTTTGCATCTGCGCTATTTCTCTAACGCTAACGATTACGATAACTGTTAGTTTGACATGACGAAGTAAAAGTTATTCTCAAAAAATTTTCCGGTGATACCGTAAACGTCAGATCTTTATAAAACAAATACCAATATTCACTTGGGTATAGGGGTGACCAAATGGTCACCCTATCATTTTATATACATAAAGAGGCAATTTCCGATGAAATGGAGGTTTTCTGCGTGCATATAGGTTACAAAAGTTCATAAATAGGTTGGCGGTGGCAGAGAAGTCGCTTCATTGCCAACGATAACGTTAACGCTGACGTTAACTCTCCATCCGGATGGAAATATCCCAATACACTAATATAGCGTGAGTTTGATTTTTTAGACAATAATATAGGAGTTTATCAATTATATAGTGTTCCCCCATTTTGTCTTATACTGGTATAGGTAGACACATTTAATAACCATTAAAATGTGTAGACAGTATGAGAAAAAAACATC
>JAEIGA010015136.1_pt1 | contig 11747 bp, 32 predicted proteins | sample 9270691 | NCBI WGS metagenome assembly JAEIGA01 (sample SAMN17057246, study PRJNA624740) | gut metagenome | biome: biome; isolation source: fecal sample | host: Bos grunniens | place: China: Xizang | collected 2019
ATTGTGGAAGCAGCTCGTGGTAATAAAAAACATGGTAGTTGTGGTATGGGTATTTGGGAAACTGTTTATAGGTGGACGGTTCAGCCAGATTTGTATACCATTTATGAGTTTAACAAGCTTCCTCATCAGCGAAAAGTAGCACATCTTAAAAGAATTCGTGATGTTTGGATGCCTAAAAGACTTAAAGAACACGGAGTTTGCGATATTCCTTCTGAATGGAAAGACATAGTAGCTTCAGACGAGCTTATTACTCACTTTATAGAAGATGTAAGAATCTTCTGTGTAAAAACAAGGAGAGTAAACTGTCCTGTTTTAAAAATGTATGACACTGTTGTATTTGAAAGTGGCCAAGGTTTGCTTTTAGACGAGAATATGACATTTTATGGAGATAACACGACTCCCAGCAATACAGGTATTTTTAATGCCTGCAAGCGAATTAATACTCAATTTGATGCTGCTAACGTAGAATTTTGCTATGTAACTAGAACTTACATGACACGGCATGGTGTTGGTAGATTTGTTACTGAATGCGATAAGAGTTTTATCAACCCTAATATGTTTGATGAGACTAATATTACTAATCCTTTTCAGGATAATTTACGTTATGGTGAGCTTGACATAAATAATCTTAAGATTAGAGTTGAAAATAATCTATTGAATGCTACAAATCTTAAGTTTAACCATACAGCTAGCATTGCTGTAACACATACAAACGAACATCAGTTTGATTACTCACAGTTGAGAACAAAGTTAGTTGAAGGTGTATATACATCTGATTCTAGAACCAGAGATTCTGTGAAGATTTTTACTGAGTTTTAAAATAAATCAAAAAGGTAGGGTTATATGACTTTATTTGTTACTTCAGATATTCATAGTTTTTATGATCCTTTTATAAAAGCGTTAGATGCTGCTGGTTTTGATAAGGATAATCCATAGCATTATCTTATTGTTTGCGGTGACTGCTTTGACCGTGGTCCAGACAGTGAGAAAATTTTATATTATTTAATGTCTCTTGAGCGAAAGATCTTAGTTAAAGGTAATCACGACCTCTTGCTAAAAGACCTTTGTATGAGAGAATTTCCATATAGCCATGATAAATCTAATGGCACAGTTAGAACTGTCCAGGATTTAGGTGGAGGTAGTCGACTTCCGAGCGACTTTGCTGCTTGTTGCCGAAAAACCTGGGATAGAACTGCTGCTTATCGTGATTTATTAATCAATTATTTCGAAACCGAAAAGTATATTTTCGTGCATAGCTGGATTCCTACTATTACTCATTATGATAAAGGCGCTAGCAAGCCTTGGCATCAGGTTGGAAAATACTACGAGTACAATGAGGATTGGCGTAAAGCCTCCGAGTCCGAATGGGAAGAAGCAATGTGGGGCAATCCTTTTTGGAAAGCTCAAGACGGGATGAATAAAACCGGTAAAACAATTGTTTTTGGACATTGGCATTGTTCATTAGGTCATTTGTGTGACAGCCAGGGTGAGCTTTCTGAGTTTGGTGATGATGCTAAGTGGGAACCTTATGTAAATGAGGAACAAGGCATTATCGGTGTTGACCGTTGTACTGCTCACACAGGCGAAGTAAATGTTATTGTATTAGAAGATAGCTTTATCAATGCTTAATACCTGGAGGTTACTTTATGAAACAGTATGCTTGGTCACGTAATGGTGACGATGAAATTTGGTATGGAGGTCCGTGTGACTCCATTAAAGAATGCGTTAAAGAAGCAAGTGATGAGGGTTACTACCCTGATGAAACTATTGCATTAGGACTTATTGAGCGCTATGAAGTAAATTATGATTTTGCACAGGATATTGTAGAAAGATTGTGCGAGGATGCTTGGGATGAGGTCGGTGAAGCCTCTGACGGTTGGTTAGACAGTGCCAAAAGACCCGAGTTGGATAAACTTAATGAAAGACTAATACCAATTATTAAAGATTGGCTTAAAGAGATTCATGAAGAGCCAAGTTTTTATAAGGTACTACCTTTTGAGGAGTGTACTTTGACTGAAGCATTAGCACTTCATAACGACAAAGCTGCTACATCTGCAAAGGGTGGCAAGTTAGATTAAAATAAGGAAGGTATTTTAAGATGTTTATTATCAGCGGCGGTAGTGGTACCGGAAAAACAAGAGCATTGATTGAAAGAGTTAAGGCTGAGGACGGTATTTTAGTTTGTGCGGATACCATTGCGATGCGTGAGCGTGCATATAGCTATGGAATTACCGGTTTAAATCTTATTTCTTACGATGATTTGTACGAGTGTAAGGTAGATAGTTATGATAAACCTATTTATATTCATGATATTAATAAGTTTATCCAATATAGTTTTCATGAAGTTAAAGGCTACTCTATGAGTCTTGACTAACAGGTGATATTATGGCAGAAAAGAATTACTTATATGCTGTTCGTGATACCGCTACCGGTAAGCTAGTAACAGATATTACAAACCCAGGACATAAGTTTTGGGAAAAGAAAGGCAACTGTCAAAAAGCCATTGATACTTATAATAATCGGTCAAATGGTGGCTGGCGCCGTTACTATAGGACTATTTATGAAGGTCCTTTAGAAATGGTGACTTTTGAACTTGTTGAGGTACCTGCGAAGTGACTGAACTAAAAACACATGTTAATAACGAAAATGGTACTTATGAAGTTACATTGATTACTGACAATAAAGATAATTATGCACTTACTCAGTATTTAATCAGAGGCTTTATTGATAATAAACAGTGCTCTGTGACTGTCGCTGACAAAACGGATTCAGACGTTGTTTATGTTAATCAAATTAATCAAAGTCCTGGTGAAAAGGTAACACTTTTTTACTATGATAATCAAATGCCGAAAGATTCACTTCAGGTGTTATCAAAAAAGCTACGAGAGTCCTTTGGTGGTGAGATACTTTTCCTACCTAAAGGTTTTGATGTATATTTAAATGCTTCAAAAGAGCAGCTTTTAAATGCAAAAGCGCTAATAGACAAGGCATTAAGACTAAAAGAAACTGAATAAAAGTAAAGAAAGTTAGGCATTTACCGCCTAACTTTCTTTTTATTTACTGTATAATATTTAAGATAAAATTTTGGAGGAATGGATCATGAAAAAGGAAGTTTCTTACGACAAAAGAATGTTTAAAAAGTCTCCTGAAGAGCTTCAGCTCTATATGTACTTTAAAAAACGAGGCTTTAAGATCGACAACAAGAAGGGTAAAGGCTCTTATGAGCGACGTCCCAAACATGTTGGGAGGGCTGAAAATGACTTCTAAAATTGAGCAGCTGCTACTAGATAAGCGCGGTCAATTCGAAGATGAACACGGTGATATAATTATTTGGTTCCAGAAAGACAAAGACCTTGACGGTTGGCGTGTGTTGATGCTGGATAAGAGAAATCGAGATAGAAATATAGAAAGGGTACTCTCAAATACTGTAATAGAATGTGCAAACATTGATATTTTGTGGTACACATTCACAGAAATGAGAAATAGGTTAATGGTATGACGGATAGAGAGACTAAAATCCGCGAGAGATTAAAGCATGATTATAATTATGTAAGAAACAAGGGCTATGAAGTTTTTGGCGTGTTTTTGCAGGGTTCTCAAAACTATGAGTTAGACTATGCAGGCAGCGACATTGACACTAAGTGTATTATTTTGCCTTCCGCGGAAGACCTCATTTTAAATAAACAGCCTGTGAGTACTACTTTAGTTCTTGAAGATAATTCTCATATTGATTTAAAAGATATTAGACTTATGTGGCAGTGCTTTAAAAAGCAAAATGTCAATTACCTTGAAATTTTATTTACTGAGTTTTTCTATATTCCCTATGATTATTATCTCTACTGGATGGACATGACTAGTCGTAGGGAAGCTATTGCTCATATAGATAATTACGCGGCCGTTAATTGCATTGTAGGTATGATATTAGAGAAAAATGCAGCGCTTTGTCATCCGTATCCGTCATTAAAAGATAAAATTGAAAAGTACGGATACGATAACAAACAGCTTCATCATATTCTTAGATGCCAAGAGTTCCTAGACCGATACATTGGTGGGGAGTCATATAAAAGTTGTTTGATTCCTAAGAATAAACAGTATTTACTTGATATTAAAGCTACCTATAAATTTGATTTAGATACCGCGAAAGCTCTTGCAGCAGATGCCGTCGAGTACTCTAAGTTTGTTAAAAAGGACTATTTTGATACACATGAACGCGTAACTAATACGGCGATGTGCGAAGAAATGGATAGTATCATGGTTAGTATTTTGACTAGTTATTGGAGAGATATGGCTTAATGTTACAGTGTACTGTGTGTGGACGTTCTGGCAGTGATGTGGCAGAACATAAATGTACTTTAAACAAAAAGACAATTAACTACTGTATGGACTGTTTATTCTCTGGGCGTGAACCTTACGATGAACTAGTCGCTTTTGGTTGGGAATTTAGCTGGTTTAATAGACCATATCAACAAAAAATTATTTTGCCGACTTTAGCTTTTAATAATAAAACTGTTCAACAGTTTAACGAAGATGTAAGAAAGAAAAGAGATGAAAAAGATGTTTCAGTGTCAACGTGATAATAGACCTACTTTTTTAATGTTGGTTGGCCTTCCTGGTAGCGGAAAAAGCACCCTTATTGAAAAAGAATATTCTAACTTTTGCGTGCATAGTAGTGACGCTATTCGCGAAGAACTTTCTGGAGATGTGAATAACCAAGATATCAACAAGCAGGTATTTGAAACTCTACATAAACGTGTTAAAGAAGACCTTACTGCCGGTAAGAATGTAGTTTATGATGCTACTAATATCAGCTGGAAACGTAGAAAAGCGTTTCTTCAGGAATTGAGCTCTATTCCTTGTTGGAAAGACTGCATTGTCATGGCAACTCCTTTTGAGTTATGTGTTGAGCGTAATAATGCTCGTGAACGCAAGGTACCTTATTTCGTAATTGAAAGAATGTACAAAAACTTTGATATTCCTTGGTATAATGAAGGCTGGGATGTCATTGAAATTGCTTATACTAATACGGCAGTTATGAGACAGTATGGAGATTGGAGTCGTTTTACTGTAGACCATTTTGATTTTAATCAAGAAAGTAAGTGGCATACAGAAACTCTCGGTGATCATTGCTATAAGACTCTTATGTATGTATTTTCAAAACAAAATGAGCTTAATGATCTTACTAGAAGTGAAACTTTAATCGCCGCCGCCCTTCATGATTGTGGAAAGCCTTTTTGTAAGACTTTTAAAGACTCCAAGGGAAATGACTCTGACTTTGCTCACTACTACAACCATGAAAACGTAGGAGCCTACAACTCTTTATTTTATGGTAAAGAAGACGGAGTAGACAGCTTATTAGTAGCAGCTTTGATTCGGTATCATATGGTGCTTCACTTCTTTAAGGATTGGAAGCAACGAACCATTGACAAATATGAAGCAGAGTTTACTACTAATAAGTGGCTTAAAGAACTCGATTTCTATAGTGCATTAAAAATTCTTCATGAAGGTGATAAAAATGCTCACTAAAAAAGTGGTTAATACTGTAAAGGCGATTGACGCGCTTTCAAAACAGTTAGCAAGTATTCAAAGAGATCGCGAGGAACTTATCTTAAGTATTAAACAGGCTATTTTGGAAGATGACACACCTTGCGGTATGGATTATATTGAGATAACTGGTTTATCAATCGTTGATGAACCAGTAGGACCTCTACGTCAAAACGGGTGGCATGCTATTGAGAAATGTGACGATAGCATTTATATGCCGGATAGTGGTTGTGGTATCCTGTGTTGGCCTATTGAAGATGAAAAATGGTTAAGAATCGATTACGACTGGTAAAATAGTCTATTTTACGCTGTATATTAATTATGAGAGTAATTAATATACAGCATTTATTTTTATGAGGTGTTGCTTATGAGTAAAGGTTTTCCAGAACATTTGATGAAAATCGAATGGACGGCCGAGTTAGCTAATGGCTATACAGTAGAAAAAGTTGCGTTGTATAATGAGACAGTTGTTAGCGAGGTTGAAGTCCATAGTTGGATTGAACAAGGTCTGTTAGATTTTGATACAAAGCCTACGGTCGTAGTAATGACTAAGCGCCAGTATGAAAATCTTTTTGATCATGTTTCAGTTGTGGTTGATGAGGAACCCAGCGCTGAATTTTATGATGAATTACGTATAGAACAGCAGGGAGGCATTCAATAATGAATATGACTAAGAGAGAATTTTTTAGGCGAAAAAATAGAGCCAGTCTTTACAATATTTATGAAAATGCTATTTCTCGCGCCTATGACTTATCTGAACGCTATCTTACTAAGGTAAATATTCTGCGTAATCGAAAGAATGATTTTCAAACAGGTTCGCACATCTGGATTCTTTTAAACAATCTTGAAAAAGATATTACTTCTTCATTTGAATATTATGCCTGTCTTAGATGTAATAGTCTAAAACAAACAGCTTTTAAGGTTAACATGAAGGAGTACGATGAAGTTATTCTCGACACTCAAAAGCTTGCTAACGCTATTGGTAAAATGGAAACTATGTTAGACATAGTTGACTATATGGAGCGTAACACGTTAAAGATGAGGGCGAAATAATGAGTTGTCCTTTTTGTTATAATGCTCATGTGTGGGCAAAGGAACCTAAAACTGAGGAAGATTATTTTAGTCCAGGTTTAGACGATAGTAATGACTTTAGCTCTGCAACAGTTGGTATAACGTGCAGTTTACCGGAGAGATATCGACACCAGATGTATCTTAATTCTGGCGGTGGAAAAGCCATGAATTTAGAGGTTTGCGAGTGGTATAATGGTAGGTGGCATACTATTGGAATATACTACCCTAAGTTTTGTCCGGAGTGTGGTCGCAATCTGGATGAATATCTCATAGACGAACGTGGTACTTCCTATTCTAAAAAATCGGAGGATGAACAATGATTTATTTTAATATTGCTTTTTTAGTATGTTTTCTTATATACATTTTCTGTTTTATAATCCCTTACAGCGAAAGCAGTAGCCGTAAGTTTGGGAAACGCCTGAATAAACGAGTAGCAAAGATTGCCTCCGCCGGAAGCTCTGATGAAAAAACTATTTACTTTGAAAATAAGTGCAAGACTTTCCGAATTCGAGTTGAAAATATGGAAGTGGCTCCAGGTATAAAATATGAGACTATTCCCGCGTATACTTGTAAAAATGTTTACATTGATGATGAGCTTGTTTGTCGTATACATAGACTTGAGCGCTTGTTTAATAAATCCTATTTAGCTGAGTTCAGCAATAAACGCCATGAACATGAAGTCATTGAGCTGATAGAGGCTGCATATAAGAAAGCTAAAAAAATTGATAAGGAATACTGGAAAGCTTGGTTTGCTAAACAGGAGAAGGAGAATTCTTTTTATGACAAGAAAAGCAATTAAGACTACTCTTTCAGAAAAAGCTACCATATCGTATTCTCAGGATGAAATTTGTCCTATTTGTGGTGCGTATTCTCCAGATGGGGATGTTTGCACCATTTGTTTAAAAGCTCATGATTTATATGAGCCAAAAGTTTCTTATGTTGAGGAATAATTTATGTTTCATAATGTAGTAATTGGTAAACCGCTTGTTGAGCCGTGGGTTCTTTTAGCAAATGACGAAACAGATTGGGCGGAAACTGAAGAAAAAGATACTTTATTTACAGATACTCGATTTTTACCTGCAGTTATGAAAGAAGCTGGTGTTGTAAGCTCTACTGGTGAGGTGCGTCGTAATAGACCTGATCTGTGTGTAACGTTGGAGGCACCTGATTTTATTAATATTAAGTGGGGCAAGAAGCGCTTATTTATTATAGTAGGTGAATAATGAGAAAATCAGTTAAGCGTGAGTATGAGTTAGACCGGAGCTATGATTATTCAGAGTCTTACGGGTTTAAAAATACTAAACAAAATGTTGGTTTTGTTAAGAAACGTTCTCATAAAAGATTACGCCAGCAACTAAAGGCTAAGGAGGATATTCAAGATGAAAATATTGAATGAATTTAAACATGGTTACGAAGGCAATGATTGCTGGTTGGCTGACTATGTTGTTTTGATAGAACTTTGTCCTAATTTGTATACTGTGGTTCACGTGGATACTGTAACAGGTTCCTGGACAGGCAATCCAAAATCATCTGAAAGTGTTGTATTTGATGATTATCAAAAAGCGGCATCCTATATGGATAGACTAGTATACTCAATCAGGAGGGATTAAATGAATACTAGACATGAAACTTTGGTAGCACTCTATTATAATGCTCCTTATGAAAATAACCGTGAGCTAATTTGCATTTGTGAATCAGGCACTGTAGCTAATCAAGAAGTATTTAGACTAATGGAAGAATGGCCTCATCTGTATACGGATATAAATAGATTTGAAGAAGACCTAGTTAGATATGTTAGGAGAGTAAACTAATGATTTTAGATAACCTTAAAGATATAAACTCTGTTGCCGACCTATTTAGATATATAGCAGATCTTGAAGATACTAATGAAAAACAAAAACGACTAATTGATGAGCTATTAATCGATAAAGACCGACTTATTACTGCTAATCTATTGTTAAAAGCTAAACTTGAAAATAACGAGGGACTTCTCGATTTTTACGAAAGTAAAATTAGTAATAAAGAAACCTCAGCCTGTGATACAGAATAAGAGTAAAGGAAGAAAGTTTAAACAAAATTAAACTTTCTTCCTTTTTTTAATGTATAATATAATAAGATTTAATTGGAGGTAGTTATATGAATGAAAGCGGATTTAAAGGCCTTCCTGTAATAGACGAAGCTCTTTGTAAGGAATTAGAAGAATACGGTTCCGTTCTCGGACATTTTTCAATGGAAGACAGCCTTTTGGAAGAACATGAAATTATTGTTTATGAGCTTGACCAGCGAAAATTCTGGATGCGTAAATTTAATTATGAAGTAGTAGAACTTCGTGAGATTACTTAAGGAGGCTTTTTATGAAGTGTATGTCTAAAACAGTTATGCGATATAAACAAGAGCAGGCCGAGGCCGAGTGTCGAAAAGCTTATGAAGAGCAGTTGGCTAAGATGTCCCCAGAGGAACGAAAAGCCTATGAGGAAGCGCGACATAAGAGAGCTGTAGATGCTCTGGCTAATTTGGCTGCTATGAATGCGATTACCGGCAGATACTATGGTTAAGGAGTTACTAAATTGAAACAGTTATTTAGATGTGAATATTGCGATTTTACAGGTACTGACGAAGAAGTTATTCAACACGAAGAAAAGTGTTTTCATAACTATACAAAGAAATCTTGTTCAACCTGTAATCATAAAGAGACAAAAGGCTTAAATTATAAATGCACTGCTGGAAAAGACATTCCTGACGGTCAAATGTACGTAGGTTGTGATAAATACGAATGGGATGAGAAAGACCACGTTTGTAGACTTAACTCACCTTTTCATAACTTGTTCGGAGGTATTTTTTAATGAAACAGTTTGAGTTAGCTTTTGCCCCGGGAGATACTTGTTGGGTACGTGGCCAAACTAGGGAATGTATCATTGAAGAGATTACTATTAATGAAACAGGTATCATGTATACCTGGTATAATTTAGATATTGGCTATGATACTACCGAAGTCTGGGATGACGGTTATTTTTCTTCTGAAGACCTTGGTAAAACCGTTTTTAATTCTCTTGAAGAACTAGAAAAAGCTTTTCCAGAAGATTTTGATTTTGGTGATGAGGATGACTAATGAGTATTGTCCAATGACCTGTAATTGTCTTAATATAACTGAGTGGGACCAAAATCAGCTTAAAAATAGCACGGGTGAGACCATTAGACACAAGTGTCTTAAGTATAATCAGCCTTTATATCATATGCTAGCCCATCCAAACCTGTATAAGTGTGAGGAGTGCTATAAGGAGACCAAAAATGACTAAAAAGAAATTTATTAAAACGTTGCGAGCGTATGGGCTCAACAGAAAAGACATAAATATGTTTGTAGCTCATGTTGCTAGTAAACAAGGTAAAATCTCCTATAGTGCTACTTTAAAAGAAATGTGGCTAGCTATCTGTAAACGTATTGTAGTTAATCAACCAGCGTTGGCTATTAATTGGGATTACAAGCCTCCTGTTGAGTTTGTAGATACTGAATTCTATAAAATGGATTACCGATTATTTGACAGTGTTGTGGTAGAGTCTAATAATTTTGTTGTATTGAGAGGTTGTGATTTGTAGTGGGAACCTTACTTGGTGGAAGTCGTTGGGATGAAGAAATGACACCTCTCGACGATGATTGGTATGCTTATAAACAAGAACAAAAAGCAAAGGAAAACCCATTAGATTGGGATTATGTTCCTGAAAAACATAGAGAAATTGGAGAGCTTAGAGGTGATAAAAATGACTAATGATACTTATACACCTGAGGAAATACGTCAGAAACTATCTAATAGACAGGTAGCTGCTGATTCTAATCAAGCGCATATCGGTGGTTTATATGGTTGGATTTGTCCGAAGTGCGGATCAGTTATGAGTCCTTTTGTAAGCTTTTGTCCAAATTGTACAAAGCGTAATTTTGAGATTACTTGTTCGTCAGAGAATTCTAATATCAAAAGCTCTTTTGATGTTCAACAGTTTATTGGTGGAAGAAAAGATAAGCTGGGGTATGAATAATGGCTAAGAATGTTAAAATTCTCATTAAACGAGATACCGCTGAGAACTATTCAGATAATAATTTTATTCCAAGACCTTTTGAACTCGTAGCTGCTTATGTAGAAGACTCTGACATTATTGTATATAAACTCGGAGATGGTAAAACTTGCTGGGCAGACCTGCCCGAGATTACTAAGTTGAGTGAGCTGGATAGGTTTGCTGTTTTTGCTCCAGGTGTAAGGGTTGAGTGTTTCTTAAGTCCGGTATTGATTAAAGAGTTTATTCAGCCAGATAAGGCTGAGGAAGGTTAAGGTAAAATTATGAAAAAGACTGTTCTTGCTTGTTTACTTTTAAATTTATTTAACGTATTATGCTTTTCTATTCTTGCTATTTTCTTTGGTAAGTGGTGGATTATTCTTTTTGCTTTACTTTTCTTGTGTTTCCCGGCCAGTCGCTTGAAAGGTCAACATTTCGTTTATTGTGATAATTGTGGCCGTTATTCAGAATCTGGTGCAACTTTAGAAGAAGCCAGAATTCGAGCTAAAAATCATGGTTGGGTATCTTTAAGTAATAATAAGGATTACTGTCCTGATTGTCTGGCAGAACTAAAAAGAAATTCAAAAGGAGTATAATTATGCTACAAAGACAGATTACGATGCGTTGCGACTGTGGTGCAGAAACACTTGTATTTACTCGGTATGATTATAAAGATTCCGATATTTCTTACGGAATTTCTTTCGAAGACTCCTATTTAGGCGGAGGATATACTGGATTTTTTGGTCGCTTAAAAAGAGCTTGGAAAGCTTTTATCGGGAAACCGGTTGTTCATGCGGATGTTTTTACTGATGATGAAAAAAAGATGCAAAAGTTTTTAAAAGACAGCTTAGACTTGATGTCTTGTGAAGGTTACTAATATAAAAATAAAGCATGGGATTGTGTTAAAATCTCATGCTTTTTCTTGTATAATAATATATAGTAAAAAGAAGGGTTGGTATTAAAATGGAAATGATTATCAAAAATGTTCCTAAAACATTAGAATTTGGAGACTATGGTAACTGGGGCACATTAGTGCCTGAATCGGTTAAAATTGAAAAATTTGGTGTTTCTCATTTATCTGCCGTAGTTAC
>JAEIGA010015137.1_pt1 | contig 11747 bp, 10 predicted proteins | sample 9270691 | NCBI WGS metagenome assembly JAEIGA01 (sample SAMN17057246, study PRJNA624740) | gut metagenome | biome: biome; isolation source: fecal sample | host: Bos grunniens | place: China: Xizang | collected 2019
ATTACCCGCTTTCGTAAATATAAGGTTATATAGGAAGATTGACGCAGCCGCCAGCCCTGTGAGAAGAGAAAAGGTGAGCTTCACGTCGTATTCCGTCACGGTTTTATTATTGTCGGTCAGGTACAAATTTATATTATTTACGTTAAGTTTTTTTGCCGTTTTTTCGGCAATACAAAGAAAAGAGCTGATAGAAGAAGATAAAACGCCTCTTTTAAGCACGTCGGCGGCGGGGTCGACAGACCTCTGGTAGACGTCAAACCGCTCTATTTCGACCTCGCTTCTTTTTATGAGGTATAACAGTGACTTGTTTGTAGCGACAAATTTTTTGAAAAAGGGAATTTTTTTCTTTTGCCCTTTTCCTTTACTCGTCCCGCCGCCCTCACGCCGTCTTATAAATCGAATACCTACTATCATAAAGTTTACGTCTATCTCTTTTTGTAGAGAGCCTTTAAACCTGACAGTTATAATTTCGGTAAATACAAGAAAGATAAGCAGAGAGGATAGGGGGAAGAGGATTATTTCCATATTACACCTTAATCAATATCTATTATATCGTCCTCCGCAGATGGGTCATTGCTTTCTTCGAGGGGAGCCGATATTTCCTCGGGCACTAGCTCGGGTGTGTTTTCTTCCTGCGCAAGAGGCGCATCGGGTGTGTCCGTCACTTTGCCTTCGGGAACAACCTCACCGTCAACGTCAGTTATCGTAAGCTGAGCCTCATCTCTTGTAACCGTAAGCTCCTGGTTGGTTTTCTCAAACATATTCATAAGGTCCTCGGAGGCTGCAGGAAGCTCCTCAATGCTCTTCATACCGAAGCAACGAAGGAAATCGGCTGTTGTGCCGTATTGCATAGGACGACCGGGAACGTCAAGCCTTCCGACACACTCAATAAGACCTCGGTCTATGAGGCTGTTCATAGCATACGAGGAGTCAACCTTACGGATTGTATCAACAAAGACTCTTGTAACAGGCTGGTTATATGCCACAACCGCAAGAGTTTCCATAGCTGCGGTGGAGAGAGAGCCGCTTTTTCTGATTCCGAGCGCATCTCTGATTTCGGGCAGATAAAGTTCTTTCGTGCAAAGCTGACAGGATTCGGAGTATGTAAGCAGAATTACGCCGCGGGCAAGGTCACTCTTGCCGTTATATTTTATCGCATAGTCAAATATTTTATCCTTGATTTTTGAAGGAGTCATATCGAATACTCTTGCTAACGTTGCGTATGATACGGGGTGACCTGCCGCAAAAAGTATAGCTTCAAGAGCTTCTTCGAAAACTATTGCTCTTTCGACAGCTTCGCCTGACTCTTCTTTCACCTTTTCTCCGCCTGAGGTGTTTATGGCCGAGGTTTCTTCGGCGATTTCAGAGTTTACTTCTTCCTGTGAGGATAATTCGGGGGTTGCTTCCTCTTGCGAATTTAATATTTCTTCATTCATAAGTTAAGCCTCCACGTTGTCTGTGTCGTTTTCGGGGTGCGAATCAAATTCGCTTTGCTCATCTGTAGTGGGTACGTAATCGGGGTTAAGCCGGAATTTCATCTCCAAGCCGCACTCCTCGTATTCCGCCACGTCCTCGACAAAATGTACTGTTGTAATAGTTATTCTCCCGAGCTTTATGAGCTCTAAAATTCCCATAAATCTTGCCACAAGCTCCGCTCTTGAGTCGGAGTCTTTAAGCAAGAAGAAGAGCGACGCCTCCTCCTGCTCTTCGAGAGTTTGACAGATTTCTTCGATTTTTTCTTCTACCGAAACCACCTTATGCTTGATAAGAGGGTTAACAAGGTCCTGGGGCTTTCTTTCCGCCTCGGAAATTCGCATACGGCGAAGCACTGAATTGAGGGCTTTAATCATAAGATTCGGGTCAAGATTCAGAGGAAGTCCTTTTTCGGGAGGAACGTCGTCTGTACCCTTTACAAATCTTGAAGAAAATTCGTCGTAAAGAGGACGAAGCTTGGTAGCCGCCAATTTTGCCTGCTGATAAAGTAAAAGAGCGTCGGCAATTTCACGTCTTGGGTCGTTCTCTGTGCCCTCCTCGTGGGGAAGAATCATTTTGCTTTTTATAAGCATAAGCTCGCTTGCCATAACGATGAATTCACTGGCTATCTCGAGGTCCATTCGCTGAGCTTCTTCGATATACTGCATATACTGGTCGCATATCATAGCTATTGGAATGTCTGTTATACTTACCTTGTTTTTGCTGATTAAGGTAAGTAAAAGGTCGAGAGGACCTTCAAACTGGTCCAGTCTGTAAGTCAATTGTTCTATCATAGATTACCTCGTTATATCTGAAGAAAGGGAATTAGTGAAAATAGCTGTAAAATTAGTCCTGAAAGCCCGTCTATCGCAAAGCCTATCATATCGGAAAGAGAAAATATACCTGCGATAAAGGACAAAATTGGATTTGCGGCTATAAAGGGAACCGAAAGGAGCGCCCCCTTAACAATGTCGCCAAGGAGAAGCCAGCCCAACAGAGCAAAATATATCTTTCGCTCGTTATCAAGAAGCTTGTAATAGAGCCTTTCGGGAAGAATCACAGCGAGCAGCCTTGAGCCATCAAGGGGCGGTATAGGGAAAAGATTGAAAATTGCAAGTCCTATATTCACCGCATGGAGAATATAAAGGAAATTGACCGTATTCTGCATCAGGGCGAAGATAAAGGGTGAATCCGTAGTCACACCGCTGAAAAGCTTGAAGGTAAGTAGATACAAAAATGCAGAAATTACTGAAAAAATTAAATTTGATAAGGGACCTGCAAGGGCTGTAATAGCAAAATCTCGCTTTGGTTTTTTAAAATTTCTTAAGTCAACAGGTACGGGCTTTGCCCAACCGAAATGAAAAAGAAGCATACAAAGAGCGCCTATAGGGTCTATGTGCTTTATAGGGTTAAGAGTAAGTCTGCCCGAATCCTTCGCAGAGGTATCTCCAAGCTTATACGCTGCATATCCGTGTGAAAACTCGTGAACTGTGAGAGTGATAAGAACAGCTAAAGCTGTCAGAATGTAATAAACGATGGAATCTGCATTCATTTTTTGTTCCTTTTCAGGGCGAGCGCTTAATTCAGAGCGTCCGAAATCACACTCCAGAGCAAATCTTTTCCGTCACGACTTACGGACGAGAAGGGGATTACCTCAATCCCTGCCTCGCCAAAATAATTTTTATCAAGCTCTGAGAGAGCCTCTGCCAGCTGTGCCTTAGAAAGCTTATCTGTTTTTGTGGCAACAACCGTAAACGGAATATCGTTGGATATAAGGAAATTTATCATTAAAACGTCGTCTTCTGTGGGACCTGTCCTTATATCAATCAGCTGTATAACAAGCTTTATTGCGTCAGCCGAGGGATTCTTTAGAAAATAATCCTCCGTAAGAGAGCTCCAGGATTTTTTTGATTTTTGCGACCTTTTCGCATAACCGTAGCCCGGGAGGTCTACAAGATAAAATTTGTTATCAATGCCGTAGTAGTTAATTGTGATGGTTTTTCCGGGAGAGGAGGATACTCGCGCTAAGGATTTTCTTCCGAGAAGCGTGTTAATAAGAGAGCTTTTTCCTACGTTAGAGCGCCCGGACAGCGCAATTTCCGGTCTTGGGTCTTTAGGAAACTGCGAGCTTGCGCCTACGGTCATTGATATACCTGAATTATTGACGTTAAATTTCATAATAATCTTCTACCAAAATTATATTTTAACCAAAGCAGCTGAAAGCACGTCATCGGCGGTGCGGCAGGGAATGAAGGTAAGATTCGTACGAGCCTCCGTATCAATCTCGTCAAGGTCACGCATATTATCCTCGGGAATAAGAACGGTCTTGATGCCGCATCTGTAGGCGGCAAGAGTTTTTTCCTTTAATCCGCCGATTGGGAGAACTTTACCGCGGAGGGTTATCTCTCCTGTCATAGCTAAATCGCGTTTTACCGGTATATTACCGAGAGCGCTTACGATAGCTGTAACCATAGTAACGCCTGCGGAGGGGCCGTCTTTAGGAATTGCACCCTCGGGGAAATGGATATGAATATCCTTATCCTTATAAAAATCGGTGGGAATTCCGTATTTTTTCGCTATGGTTCGTACGTATGAATGAGCGATTTTCGCCGATTCCTTCATAACGTCGCCAAGAGAGCCTGTAAGCTCAATTTTTCCGCCTCCGTCCATAACTGACACCTCAACCTTGAGAAGGTCGCCGCCACTCTGGGTATACGCAAGTCCGTTGACGATTCCAATGGGGTCTGTTGCCTCAAGTCTTTCGGGAATTACCTTAGCCTTGCCGAGGATAGAGGAGAGATTTTTTTCGTTGACGGTTATAGATTTCACGTCGCTCTCGGCGATTTTTTTAGCAACCTTCCTTATTAGAGATGCAATTTCTCGCTCGAGGTTTCTAACGCCCGATTCTCTGGTGTATTCCTTAATAAGCTTGAGTATAGCGCCGTCAGTTATCCTAAAAATGCGGCGATTCATTCCGTTCCTTTTAAGCTGCTTTGGAACAAGGTGGTTTTTTGCAATTGCGAGCTTCTCCGTATCGGTATATGTAGAAAGCTCAATGATTTCCATTCTGTCAAGCAGAGGGGCGGGAATTCTGTCGTAGCTGTTAGCCGTTGCAATAAAAAGACAGTCCGAGAGGTCAATGGGTATTTCCATAAAGTTATCGCGGAAGCTCTTGTTCTGCTCCGGGTCCAACACCTCAAGAAGCGCAGAGGTGGGGTCACCTCTGAAATCGTTTGCCATTTTATCTATTTCGTCAAGAACGATAACCGGGTTTTCGACTCCGGAATTTATAATTGCAGTAACTATTCTTCCGGGCATAGCACCAACGTATGTTTTTCTGTGACCTCTGATTTCAGCCTCGTCGTGCATACCGCCGAGAGAAACTCTTGCGTATTTACGCTTCAAGGCTCTTGCTATAGAGGATGCAACCGAGGTTTTTCCGACACCGGGAGGACCGACAAGGCATATAATCTGATTTTTAACATCGGGTGAGAACTGTTTGACCGCAACGAATTCAAGAATTCTTTCTTTAACCTTATCAAGCCCGTCGTGGTCGCTGTTAAGAATGTCTCTCGCCTCGGCAACGGTTGTTTCTTCCTTGCTTCTTTCACCGAATGGGAAGTCAAGGCAGGTATCGAGATAAGTGCGAAGAACCGTGCTTTCAGCCGCTCCAAAGGGCGTTTTAGAGAGCTTGTTCAGCTCTTTCATAAGCTTTTCGCGGATTTCGTCCGAAAGCTTCTTATCAGCTATGCGAGCCTCGTATTCACGGATTTCGTCATCCTCGTCCTCGCCAAGCTCCGCTTGAATAGCCTTAACTTGCTCGCGAAGGAAATAATCCTTCTGATTCCTGTCAATTTTTTCTCTTATTTGAAGCTGAATGTTATGCTCACATTCAAGGAGCATTCTTTCCTCTTCAATAGCAATGAGAAGCTTCTCGAGCCTTGATTTTGCCGTGAGAGCTTCGAGGACGGTTTGCTTGTTATTGTAATCTATTATCGCGGAGGAAGCAACGAAATCGGCAAATTTGCCAGGGTCGCTGATAGCCTCTGCGCCGATTAGCATTTCGTCTGTATACGAGGGGTGTATTTCCGAAAGACCGACCAAGGATTTCTTTATCTCATGAACGAGCGCCTCGTTCTTTTGCGTAAGAGCAAATTTTGGCTCCTCTATAACCTCTGCCAAAGCAACGGAGAAGCCCGCGGTTTCTCTGATTTCCTTTATTTTTACCCTTGAAATTCCTTCAAAAACAACAGAAAGATTGTTTTGGGTATTCTTCACCACGTGGCGGATTTTAGCAAACACGCCTATGGAATATAAGTCTTCAGCCGTGGGGACTTCTACGGTTATATCCTTTTGAGTAACCAAAAGTATTTGCATATCGTGTAGGGTAGTCGCAGCAGTGAACGCCTTAAGGGAGGGCGTTCTTACAATTTCAATATTTAACTGAACTCCCGGAAAGCCGACAACACCTCTTAATGGTATCAGCGGAAGTGTTAATTCATTAATTTTAGTGGGATTCTCTGACATAAGTGTTTCCTTCTTTTATGAGTTTTGTCAACAAGACAATACAAATCCAGTATATTATACCATATAAAAAAATAAAAATCTATACCTTTTAATAAAAATTTATATATTTTATGTGGTAAAGTAGGTAAGAAACACCTGCTTTTGCTTTGCATTTTGAAAAGTTAGGGAAAAGGCGAAAAAAATTCAAAATAACTATTGACAATCGAAGATTTTTGTGTTACAATCTACGAGAAGCAAAAAGCTTACACAACAAAGCAGAATTTCCGTTCTCACCATACCACAGGGGTGCGTATGGTTAATACTTATAATGCCCGAATAGGGTGTTTTGGGTTTGCGTACGGAATTTTCTGTATGCATTTTTTATTTTCGGAGGTAATGGCTATTAGTACCAGAGACGAAAGAGATCTTCTTATAAATGAGGAGATTAAGTGCCCTGAGGTTCGTGTCCTCGGAGCTTCCAACGAGCAGGTTGGCATTATGAAAATCGAAGATGCAAGAATCTATGCCGAAAACAACGGCGTTGATCTTGTTTTGATTGTTCCTAATGCGACTCCCCCCGTTTGCAGAGCTATTGATTATGGTAAGTTCTGCTTTGAGCGTGACAAGCGCGAGAAGGAAGCAAAGAAAAAGCAGGTAATCGTTAAGGTTAAGGAGGTTCAGCTTTCTTGCCGTATCGAGCAGCATGATTTTGAAACCAGAGTAAATCAGGCAAAGCGTTTTCTTGCAGAGGGTAATAAGGTTAAGGCTGTAGTCCGCTTTAAGGGAAGAGAAATGACTCATACCGAGCTTGGAAGAGAGGTAATCGCTAAGTTTGAAGCAGCGCTGGCAGGGGTTGGTGTTGCTGAAAAAAAGCCCTCGCTTGACGGTCGTTATATGTCAATCACTATCGCACCTGCTAAGCCCGAAAAGAAATAATTTAGTTAAATAATGGGTTATACCCGATAAAAAGGAGAATTAAAAATGGGAAAGATTAAGACACACAAAGCATCTGCCAAGAGATTTTCTCTTACAGGTAGCGGCAAAGTAAAAATGTCTCACAACAATCATCGTCACAACCTCGGTTTGAAGACGGCTAAGCGCAAGAGAGGCCTTCGTAAAGGCGCTATTCTCAGCGAGTCCTTTGCACCGACATACAGAACCCTTATCAACAAGTAATAGGGTAAAAGAAGAAAATTTGGAGGAAGATATAAAATGGCAAGAGTTAAGGGCGCTATTATGACGCGCAAGAGAAGAAAGAGCGTACTCAAGGCAGCTAAAGGCTACTGGGGTGCAAAATCCAAGCATTTCAAGATGGCTAAGCAGGCCGTTCTTAAGAGCGGTAACTATGCTTTCGCAGGTCGTAAGATGAAGAAGAGAGATTTTCGTTCTCTCTGGATTACAAGAATTTCCGCTCAGGCTAAGGTTTGCGGTATGAACTATTCCAAGCTTATGCACGGCCTTAAGGTTTGCGGCATCAATCTTAACCGTAAGATGCTCGCTGAGCTTGCAGTTTCCGATAAGGAAGCATTTGCGGCAATTTGCGAAAAGGCAAAGGCTGCTCTTTAATAAAGAAAAGACAAATCCCGGTTTTGTCCAAGTGGCATGCCGGGATTTTTTTCAAAAGGGAGATATTTTATGATTTTGCATAACGACATACTGTCAAGCAGAAATAATCCTACCATAAAATGGGCAGCATCGCTTAAAGATAAAAAGGGGAGAGAGAGCAGCGGAGCTTTCATTGTCGAAGGAGAAAAACTTACCTATGAGGCTATTTCTTGCGGTCTTGAAATTACTCATATTTTTATATTAGAAGGAAAAAACGAGGCAGTAATTCAAAAGCTCTCTGAATACCAAAAAGAAGGCAAACTTAAGCAGTGTGAGGTATTTGTGGTAAAACCTACTGTTTTTGAGAAAATTTCTACCGAAATTGCTCCCCAGGGCGTAATAAGTGTTGTAAAACATCTTGACTTTTTCCGCAGGTTGGATATAATATATAAGGAAGAGTTTTTGAAAAAACCAGCTGAGCGCGCCATAATTTTGTGCTCTGTAAGAGATCCCGGAAACATGGGCGCCGTTATAAGAAGCTCTGTTGCCTTTGGTGTAGGTCATATTATAGTATCAGACGATTGCGCTGACGTATATAATCCTAAGACCTTGAGAGGCGCTATGGGAAGCCTTTTCAGAGTTAAAGTGACAAGGGTTTCTGACCTTTCAGAAACTGTAAACCAAATTAAACTGGTAGGAAGAAGAGTGTTCGCTGCGGAGCTAACAGAAAAAGCTATGTCTGTTGCCGATGCGAATATTCGTAAGGACGACATTATTATAATCGGAAATGAAGGACACGGTATTCCCGGGGAGCTTTCCTCCCTTTGCAACGGTAGCGTGTATATTCCTATTTCAACCGCAACTGAGTCCTTGAACGCTTCTGTGGCGGCGGCAGTTTTTATGTGGGAGCAGAGTAAGCTTGAGGGATAAAAATATGAATGATATGGTTTTGTGGATTTGGCTGTCGCTTTCGGTTACTCCGGGTGGCACAAGCTTCAAAAAGCTTATAGAAAAGTTCAAATCTCCCGATGCCGTTTACAAAGCGGAGGCGGGGGAGATAATTTCATGCATAGGCTCTAAATCCCAAGACTATAATTCTATTACAAACAAATCCCTTGATACAGCTAAAGAAATTTATGATTTTTGTTTAACGAAATCGGTAGGTATTCTTACCTATTCCGACCCCGATTTTCCCGCAGCCTTGCGAAAAATCGACAATCCTCCTGTTCTCCTTTATTACAGAGGCGAGCTTCCCGATTTCAACAGTCAGTGCTTTGTATCAGTCGTTGGTACAAGACGGCTTACCGATTACGGTAGAAAAAACGCATTTTCTTTAGCGATAGATTTAGCTCGTTCGGGCGCAATTGTGGTTTCGGGTATGGCTACCGGTGTTGACGGTGTTGCTATGGCCGGTGCAATTTCGGCAGGTGGCAGTACGGTTGCTTTTCTCGGAAGCGGTATTGATGTTTGTTATCCTCCGGAGCATTTAAGACTTGCAAGAGAAATTGTTAAGGGCGGTTGCGTTATGACCGAATATTCGCCCGGAACAAAGCCTGAAAAATATAACTTTCCAAGAAGAAACCGTCTTATAAGCGGAATATCAGCTGCTACTGTCGTCATTGAGGGAAGAATCAATAGCGGCGCTATTATAACAGCAAGATGCGCAAGGCTTCAAGGGAAAGCAATTTATGCGCTTCCGGGGAACGTTGATAACAAAACCAGTGAGGTTACCAATTTGCTTATTAAAAACGGGGCAAAGCTGATAACCGACGCCACCGATATTATAAAAGACTTCGAATTCGTATATCCGGGTAAAATCAATCCTTTTTCTATATTCGAGCCGAATAGGGTTAATATGACAGAGGTTTTGCGTGAGTTGGAAATTTCCTGCGTCACCCCTTCCGACGATATATTTAAGCCGAGTGGCAGAAAAAGAGGCGGTAAGAATTATTCGGCAGAAAAGGCGCAGAAGCCTGACGATACAATAGCTAAACCTATTCCCGCCGACCGAGAAGAAACGGCTTCCTATCGCGAATCCGAGCTTGATTTTGACAAAGACGCCTTGAGGGTTTATAAGAAAATTCCTTATGATGGAGCTTGTTCTATCGAAGACCTTGCTGAGGAAGGCTTTGATATGAGGCAGGTTATGCGTACGCTGCTGAAGCTTGAGATGGGAAAATTTATAGTTATGCTTCCCGGCGAGAAGGTTATGCGCAACAGAAAATGAAAGGAGCGGTAAAGCCGCTTGATTTATGGCAAATTTAGTAATAGTTGAGTCACCAGCAAAAGCAACCACAATTAAAAATTATCTTGGTTCGAGCTACAAGGTTATCGCATCCAAGGGGCATATAAGAGATTTACCTAAAAGCTCTCTCGGCATTGACGTAGACGGCGGGTTTATTCCTCACTACATCAGCATAAGAGGAAAAGGCGACGTAATTAAGGAGCTTAAACGGGAAGCAAAGGGAGCTTCCAAAATATTCCTCGCAACCGACCCTGATAGAGAAGGTGAGGCGATATCCTGGCATATTGCCCACGAGCTTGGCATTCCCGAAGACAAGGCTTGTAGGGTAACCTTTAACGAGATCACAAAAAGCGCCGTTAAGGAGGCTATAAAAGCCCCTCGGCGAATAAACATAGATTTGGTAAATTCACAACAGGCAAGACGTATTCTTGACAGATTGGTCGGATTTAATTTAAGCCAGGTTCTTTGGAAAAACGTAGGAAGCGGTCTTTCCGGAGGTAGAGTTCAGTCCGTTGCCGCCCGTATTATAACCGAGCGTGAACGTGAAATTGCAAAATTTGTATCCGAGGAGTATTGGACTGTTGATGCAAATCTTACCTCTGCTGACGGAAGTGCTGTTGTATGCAGATTTCATGGCAAAGGCAGCAGGAGAACGAAGCTTACTTGCGAAGCAGATGCGCATAAAATAGAAAAAGCAATTGCGGAAGGAGAATTTGTTGTTCGTTCGGTTAAACATACAACGAAGAAAAAACTTCCCGCACCTCCTTTTACTACTTCTACGCTTCAACAGGAGGCGTCGAGAAAACTCGGCTTCCAGTCGCAGAAGACTATGAAGGTTGCGCAAGAGCTTTACGATGGATTGAATCTTGGTCACGAGCTCGGCGGTGTTCAGGGTCTTATTACCTATATGCGTACCGACTCCACCAGAATTTCAAACATTGCCTCCGATGCTGCAAAGTCGTTTATACAGAATAATTTCGGGGAAGAGTATATCCCGGAATCACCGAGAGTTTATAAGGCGAGAGTCGATTCTCAGGACTCACACGAGGCAATACGTCCGTCAAACGTAGAGCTTCAACCCTCTCTCGTGAGAAAAATGCTCACCTCCGACCAGTATAAGCTTTATAAGCTTGTGTGGGAAAGATTCATTGCAAGCCAGATGGCTGCAGCTGTGATTGATACGGTCGCTGTCGATGTTGAGAATTCCGGTTATATATTTAAAACAGGCGGAAGCATAATTAAAAAGGCGGGATATATGACCGTTTACGATTCCTTCGAGGAAGGAACCGAGGATGCGGACAATATGACAATGAACTCTTTACCGAGAGTAGAAGAAAATCAAAAGCTTTCGGTGAATTTTATTGATAAAAAGCAGCATTTCACCGAGCCTCCCGCAAGGTATACCGAGGCAACCCTCATTAAGTTCCTCGAAGAAAACGGCATTGGAAGACCCTCTACCTATGCTCCCATCATTTCTATTATTTTATCAAGAAACTACGTTAAGCGCGAGGGCAAATCCCTTGTAGGAACAAAGCTTGGAGAAATAACTACCGAGTTTATGGAAAAGCATTTTCCTGAGGTTGTCGATTATGAATTTACAGCCTTTATGGAAAACGAGCTTGACTCAATAGAGCAGAATAAGAATACCATAGAAGGTGTTATCGGTGATTTTTATAAAAAGTTTGCCGATGAGCTTGAAAAGGCTGATGCTTCCGATAAAAAGGATATAAAAATTCCTGCCGAGGAGAGCGAATACGAATGCCCTAAATGCGGAAAGCCTATGGTTTATAAAAATGGCAGATTCGGAAGATTCCTCGCCTGCCCCGATTATCCTACCTGTAAAAGCACTGTTGCTGTGGATAAAGAGGGCAAGCCTCAGAAGCCAAGAGAGCCGAAGGCGGCGGAACTTGCCGGCTTTAAGTGTGAAAGATGCGGTTCTGAGGTTGTCATAAGAAACGGAAAATATGGGGAGTTCTAC
>JAEIGA010015138.1_pt1 | contig 11746 bp, 6 predicted proteins | sample 9270691 | NCBI WGS metagenome assembly JAEIGA01 (sample SAMN17057246, study PRJNA624740) | gut metagenome | biome: biome; isolation source: fecal sample | host: Bos grunniens | place: China: Xizang | collected 2019
ATGGTAGTATCCAGCAAGCTCTTGTCAGGAAGGATGTTCTCAACTTCCAGAGCCATGTTGCATATGATCATCGGAAGCGCGAATCCCTTCATCGGCCTTGTGCCTGGGTACGACTTCTCCCAACGGCCCTTCGGATCGTTGCGACGGTCGAGGATTCTCTGGAAGGTCTTGAGAGCAATCTCCTTATACTCTTCGCTTCCTGTAGCCTCTGCAAGCTGTGCGAATGCCATGCAAGCGAAGGTATTGGAGAAGATGTTATAAGGCTGGATTATCGGCTTGCCTTCACGGGTAAGGGAGAAATAGAAATCATAATTGCCGTCATGGCCATATTTCTTAAGGAACTCTGCTCCCTGTATCGCACAATCAAGCCACTCCTGATTCTTTTCAACCTTATTGTAAAGCATCGCGAACATCCATACTTCACGTCCCTGAAGCCAGATGAACTTATCAGTATCGAACACACTGCCATCACGGTCGAGGCAAGTGAAATATCCGCCATACTCCTTATCCTGAGACTTCTCAAGCCAGAATGGAAGACAATTTTCTCTCAACTCCCTCTCGTAAAGGGCTGCAAGTTCTTTAAAATTAACAGTTGTCATATTATTTACTATTTAAGGAAAGACTATTTAAAATCTTCAAGATACTTATCGAAGCCTCGCTTGAAAGCATCCCAATAATCATACATCTTGATGTGGCAAAGGTCAAACACAAAGAAACCGTCGGCTGCATTAATGCATGCATCCACGATATCAGGCATGATAGCTGCCTGACCTCCATTCTGGAAACCGGTTGGATTACCCACATCCGGACCACCGGCGAAAGGAACGTCTCCTTTGAATTTCTCACGAGCCTTGCTGCAGAAGCCCTGCATTGTCCACTCGTTCTTGCCCCATATGGATGTAGCCGCCGCATAGGCTCCTATGAACATGAAGTCACAATGGTCCGCATATCCATATTCCTTATAATCCTTTGAAGCCCAAGAATATCCGGCTGCAGCAGGATCATACTTCGGACTTGCCCAATTCACACCCGAGGTATAGTATGTAGAATACCATGCACCTACATAGGCTCCGAAACGGATATCAGGATTTACTGAGTGCACCTTCGCAGCCGCCTTCTCCATGAAGTCATGAATCACCTTCGCACGGAAAGCTATCCACTGCTTCTGAAGCGTGTTCGGAGTGCCGATCTCCTCTGTGCCCGGCGCAAAGACATCCGAAGGAAAACTTGTAAGCGAATAACCTATGAAAGCCTCAAATTTGCGGCGAGACTCCTCAGAGAAATCACTCATGAGTCCATAATCGTCATAACGGCACCTGTCGAGAACAATTCCATCCAGATCATACTTTGCAAGGTCCGCAAGCATCTGCAGGACGAACTTCTGTACTTCGCTGTTAGCCGGATTAAGGAATCTCGTTCCCCAGTCAGTAGAACTGTTGGTCAGGTCCATGGTATTTACCAGACCGGACTTCGAGTTGATGACTGTAGCCCAATCCTTCTTGGATGCATCACGGTAAAGCATTCCGTCTGTTCCAAGACCATATGGGCAAAGACATCCGCCGACAAAAGTGTTAATTGCTGCATTGACCTTCAGGCCGACTTTATGTCCTTCCTCAATGAAAGCCTGAAGATAATCAAAATCAGCGGTCCTCTCAAGCCACACATAACTACCTTTGTGCCAAGCATCTACCCTCACCATAGGATCTGCGACCGTTGATTTGAACATGACGTCGCCATTGGTAGGACGCACATCCACGACTATATCCGTAAAGCCCACTTCCTTGATGCGAGCGACATCTGTGGCAATCTTTGCCCTGTCATTGGCATAATCATAGAAATTGGCTGCACAATCTATCCAGACATATCGAGGCTTAGGCTGCTTGACTTCAGGCTTTTCGCCCTCTCCGTTATCCGTAGAAGGTGTATTCCAGCTAGGGTCCCAAGGAGCATCCGGCTCCTGGCAGGCCGTAAAGCCGGCCAGGAACAAAGATACTGCTATAATTCTGAAAATCTTCATAAATTCTGTAAATTACCTCTTTATACAATCAGCTGCATATCCTCCGATCACCTGGCTGTTGTGGTCGTAGTAGAAGAGCTGGAATGTAAATCCGTCAGCTGATGGAGCGATGATCACGTCGCCGGATGCGATTGCGTATGATCCAGTCTGGTACCAGGTGATTCCTCTGTTAGAAAGTACTGTACCAGGAACCTGAGTTACATCTCCTCCAGTCACCTGAGCCTTGTCTGTCACATCATAGAGATAAAGTTCAGGACCCATGCCCCAAGCCGGGAAGTGGCTGACAACGAAGAGAGTAACATACTCTACATTATTGAATGTCTTGGCATCAAGACAGTTAGGATTAAGACCCCATCCTGTCATATCTGAAGGGATTGCTGCTCCGAGTGTCACATCACTCTTGATCCATCTGAACTCACTTGGCTCATACTGTGAAGTGAACCAGCCATCAGCCATATCAGCCGAAGCTGCGACAACAGTACCGATGTTTACAGGAGCCTCACCCCATGTACCTACAGCTGAGAGATCTACGACAGTAGTGTTTGCTACAGCACCGTTCTTAACCTCAACAACTGTGATCATACCGCTCTCGGTCACACCTGGCACACCCTCGTTTGTGATAACGATGAGGGCGTCACCGTCAAGGCTTCCATTCACCTTCATCTTGGCTCCCATAGGGAGAGATGTTGTATTGGTGAATGAGTGATAGAGTTCAGGCTCTACATCAACACCTGTAGATCTCCAGATCTTGAATGTCTCGCCACCGTTTGCATGGTTGCAGTAAAGGATATACTTGCCTTCATCGTTAGTTACCGAGTACGCCTCAGCAGAACCAAGCTTGACTGTACCCTCCTTCACACCAGTCTTTGCATTGACGTAGATAGGTGTAGGGCCGTTGCTTGCGATAACGAGCTTACCGTCAACATAAGCCAATGAAGGAGCAATATTCTCAGTATATGCCGGCATTCCAAGCATAGAAACAGGATCAAAGTTGAATATCTGCTCTACTGTGTTGAGGTTGAATCCCTTCTCGATCTTCTCTGGAAGACCCTTGGAAACGATATACTCAGTCTTGTCAACTCCATTATGTGCAGTTACAGTAAACTTGACAGGCTCATTGAAATTGCGTACCTCTGCAGGATCAGGAGAGATTGTTGCATGAGCAGAAATCTGCACTGTAGCAGTACATGCCGCAAGGTCATCAACAGAGATGAGTGTGACTGTCTTTGCAGCCTTGTCAATAATACCTGAAAGTGCAGGATCATTAAGCGAGAACGCGATGAGTTCGCATTTGTTTGACTTCACCCTGTCACCTGTGATGCAGATACGCCTGCTTTCACCCTGAGCGTTGGTATAAGTGAACCAGTTTTCCTTAGTAAGGTCAAGAAGCTGGTCACCGAGGCTCGGATAGATGGTACAGTTAGGCTGGAGCTCCGCCTGAACCCTGACCTTGGTCATATACGGCTCTGTAGAATCAAAAGATGACTCAGGATAGTAGTAAGGGATAGGAATAACGAATCGCTCGGCATCCGCATCCTCGATCTGATATCTCACGATCTCCGAATCGATAAATGGTCCGAATGTGAAGATAGCAGACAGACTGGTGATACCCTGACGTTCAGCAGTCGGCTCAACATGCTGCGGCTTCTGGCAAGAAGCAAACAGCATCAGGGCACAGGCAATCATTATAAATATCTTTTTCATATTCTTCTGTCTTTGTTAAATTATTTCCATTCAGGATACTGATCGACAGCTGCGTTGTTGTTAAGCTCGCTTGTCGGCATTGGGAAACGGTAAAGTTTCGGAGAGAAATTTCTGTCCTGATCGTCAACTGACACATATGTGTACTTGAAGCCGTCTGCATATCTCTCGATCTTGAGACCATGCTGCTGATAGCCTGTAAGTCCCTCAGGATACTGCTCTGCAGCAACCTCCCAACGGCGGAGATCCCAGTACCAGAAGCCCTCGAATGCAAGCTCGACCTTACGCTCCTGACGGATTGCTGCCCAAAGATTCTCGCCAGCCTTGTCAGTATATGGAAGGCCTACACGGCTACGGATAGCCTTGATTGCAGCATTTGCACCGGCTGCATCCTCAGCATGATAGCATGCCTCAGCCTTGTTGAGAAGAACCTCCGCATAACGCATGATCGTGATAGGCATTTCGCTTCCTGTAAGAGCTGTATTCTTCTCATCAACGAGCTTCTTGAGATAATAACCTGTAGTGGTCTTGCCCTTAGGCTCACGCTCTACTCTCCAAGTAGCCCAACCGTCGAGACCATTGATGTAAGGCTCGATCTTACGACCCTTCCAAGGAGCACCGTTATAAAGGACTGTAGCATGGAAACGTGGCTCGAGATCAGCATATGGAGGAGTTACTGTAGTACCCTCTGCAGTATGCCACTGAGACCAGTCTGGGAATCCACCTGTTGCAAGCTCGAAAGACTCAACCATTTCCTGAGTCGGAGTACCATATCCACCGCCGGCAGACTCCTGACCGATGAGAGTATAGTCACCTGCAGGTGTGTAATAGAAATCAAGAGAGTGTGTCACACCGTCAGCATAGCTGAATGTGTACTGGAGGATAGCCTCGTCATTGCCGTTATTGATAGGCTGCTTGACTGCGTCCTCAAAGTTTCCCTCAAGCTTGTAACCAAGCTTCTCGACCTCGTTTGCTGCCGCAATTACGGCATCATAACGCTTTGCATAAAGCATTGCTCTTGTTGTAAAGGCATATGCCATACCCTTGTCGATACGACCCTTGGCCTCGGCCTTTGCAGGAAGATTCTCTGCTGCGAACTTAAGGTCGGACTGTACGAAATCCCAACCCTCAGACTCCTTGCTGACAGCCTTGTTCTTTGTATAGGCAGTCATATCCTCATCATAGATGATGATATCCTTATACCTCTTGAGGAGATCGAAATACATGTTGGCACGGAGGAAACGGAGCTCACCCTCGAGGCGAAGCTTATCCTCGTTACTCATCTGGCCGTAGTTCTTGAGGCTGAAGATAGCCTGGTTTGTCTTACGGATAGCTGTGTACATAGTACCCCAGAATCCCATGTAGACATCTACATAACCTGAAGTGATTACGGTACCGCCGTATGCCATTTCACTAGGAATGTAGCAATGGCTGTTATAGTTGTACGAACCGTATTTGAGCATATCGGTAAGAGACTCTGTAAGTCCGAGTCCGCTCTGACCGTTCACGATATCGATCAGATAGCTGTAGAGATAGTTGACATTATACTCGGCAGCCTCTGTTGTCTCCCAGATTGTCTTATCTGAGACCCTGTCTGTCGGAGTCATGTCCAGAAACTCTGAACAAGCAGAGAAGCTGAAGAGAGCTCCGGCCACAAACAATCCTGCTAATATCTTTTTCATATAATATTATCGTTTAGAATGTTAATGAAATACCACCCATTACGAGACGCTGCTGTGGATAGTAACCGTTGTTCACGCCTGGAGACTCAGGGTCGATACCTGCAGGAAGGCCGTCGATAGTGAAGAGGTTCTGTCCCTCAACGAAAATACGGAGAGCCTCAACGCTTACCTTCTTCATCCATTTTGCAGGAAGGGTATAACCGAGCTGAGCTGACTTGAGACGTACATATTTTCCGTCTCTCCACCAGAATGTAGATGCAAGACCGTTGTCACCGCCATGACCTGTACCACCGAGGGTAAGACGTGGGAAGGTTCCGTCAGGATTGTCGATGCTGTACGCATTCTCAACGAGGAAGAGAGGAGAGTTACCGCCTTCCTTGAAGGTCTGTGTCCAGATAGTGTTATCGTCATATCCGTTGTAGTATGTACCGGTAAGAGATACATCGAAGAGCGCACCACCGGTAAACTGAGCGTTGAAGTCGAGTCCGTTCCACTCGAAATTGAGGTTGAGACCGAATGTAAGCTCAGGACGGTTCGAGCGACCGAAATATCCGCGGTCGTCCCAGCTGATCTTACCGTCACCATTGACATCCTTATACTTGATGTCACCTACGTTAGGACGGGTTCCGTACCATGCCGAGTTGTCGATTTCCTCCTCAGACCTGTAGATACCCTCAGCGATCCATCCTGTAAGAGCGCCATAGGTAGTACCTACAACCTTTCTCCATGCAACTGTATTAGGATCGTCCTGATACTTGAGCCAACGTGTCTTTGAGTAAGTGACGGTACCGCTTACGCCATAGTAGAACGGCTTTCCGCCTGCCATGAAGCTGTTACGGTGAGAGATCATGATATCGATACCCTTTGAATCAATCTCGTTGAAATTGATGTATGCAGGATAGTATCCGCCCATTGATGAAGGATATCCACCGCCGTTACCGGTAAGCATATCGTATGTATAGTTGTAGAATGCGTCAACTTCGAGACCGAGTTTCGAATCCCACATGCTGAGATCTACTCCGACATTGTATGAAAGAGTCTTCTCCCATGTAAGGTCGAGGTTGGCAAGACCTGAATCACCATAGCCGATGTTCAATGAATTTCCGCCCGGAGCAGGGTAAACAACCTTACCACCCCACTGGCCGTAGCTGTTGAGGAACATGTATGGAGATACGCTGTCATTACCGAGGAGACCGACTGATGCACGGATCTTGAGGTCGTCCACCGATGAAGCGGCAGACATGAAGTCCTCGTTTGAAATACGCCATGCAACCGATCCTGAAGGGAAGAATCCCCAACGTGTATGAGTCATACCTGCAAACTTGTATGAACCGTCATAACGTCCGGTAAACTCCGCGAGATATCTCTCGTCATAGTCATAACGGGCACGGAACACATAACCTGCAGAACGTGAAGCATCGCTCCATCCGCCGATAGGATCATTGGTAGGGATAGAGAAGCCAAGCTCAGGAAGGCTTGCGAACGGAAGATTCTTTCCATAAGCAGAAAGACCGTTGCTCTTGTTATCGCGAACTTCGAGAAGGGCGAGGAGGTCGAGGCTGTGCTTGTCGAACTTGTTTGCATATCCGATGCTTGCCTGGCCTACGAGCTGATGATAGTTAGTCTGGCCCTCACCGATCTTGATACCATCCTCCGGAGTAGAAGGATCTGTACCCATATTCCATTTCCATTCGCCTGTATCAGCGCTGCGCTGGCTCCAGATCACCTTATACGGAGTATCAAGGTTCTTATTATATCCTGTACCATAGTCATAAGAACCGCTAGCCTTGAGGAAGAGGCCCTTGACCCATGGAACATTCCATGTAAGCGAGAAGTTGGCAGCAGCATCAAAACCTCTTGACTGCTTGTTACCTGACTCATAGAGAGCTGCGAGAGGGCTGTAAGGATAAGCCTGGTTGTTTGCCTGCACACCTGTGTAGTAACCCTCGTACTGCTCAGGAAGGTATGGATGCATACCGATAACCTGACGTGCGATAGAGAACCAGCCTACCTCACCGAGGTAAGAGTTACCATCAGTACCGCCTGATGCATAACGTGGAGTGAAACGACGTGAAACGACTCCTGAGAGACCTGCAGTGAACTTGAGGCTCTTGGTTATGTCAGTCTCGATGTTAGCACGTACGTTGTAACGCTTGTAGTCGTAATTATCGATGTTACCCTTCTGACCGAGAAAACCGGCAGAAACGAAATAACGTGTCTTCTCATTACCACCCTGAACGGTTACATTATGCTTCTGTGTGAAACCTGTACCGAAGACTCTGTCGATATAGTCAACATTGTCCCAGCCGTCAGTAGGATCACCGTTCTGCATCGCAGCGATATTCTCCTGTGTGAAATATGGGACATACTGGCTGCGGTCTGTGATAGTACCGTTAGCGAGCTGGTCCATCATCTGGGCCATGTTGTACCAATATGCGAACTGAGGACCATTCATAAAGTCTGGGAAGTTGGCATTCATAGATGCACCGAGAGATGCGTTGTAAGAAATTCTTGGCTTACCTTTCTCTCCCTTCTTGGTAGTGACGATGATGACACCGCCGGCACTCTGAAGACCGTAAACCGCTGCAGAGGCACCGTCCTTGAGGACTGATACGCTCTCGATATCAGCAGGGTCGATATCGTTGATGTTATCTACAGGGAAACCGTCAACCACGTATGCAACTCCGTAAACAGATCCACGGATCTTGAGGGATGCCTGGTCGAGACCTGGCTCACCTGACTCCTGAACCGAAGACACACCGGTAAGCTTACCGGCAAGGAGCTGTGATACATTTGTCGAAGGAGCCTTAAGGAGTTCATCACCCTTGATGGCAGAAACGGCGCTTGTCATAGAAGACTTCTTCTGTGTACCGTAACCGACAACGATAGTTTCTTCGAGGAAGGTCGAATCCTCTTCCAATGTTACATTAAGTGAAGTAAGTGAACCGTTGCACTCGAAGCTCTGTGTAGCCATACCGAGGCATGCAAATTCAAGCACATCACCTTTCTTTACAGAAATGTTGTAATTTCCGTTCTCATCAGTCATGGTACCGTTAGTGGTTCCACTGACAATGACTGTGACTCCGATGAGCGGCTGGCCGTTGGCATCGGTCACCTTTCCCTTGACTGCAGGCTGCGCAAATAGTGCTGCCCCCCCCATGAGGAAGAAGGCAACGACAGATACAGCAGCCTTTGAAGCAAAGGACCTGATCAGATTCTTGAAAATCGCTTTCATTGATAGTGAGTTAGTTAATAATTATGGTTGTTATTTTTCAACACTCTTCATAGCAGCCTCAAGCTCGTCCCAAAGCTTGTGCTTGTTCAGGTGTACGATATCGAAGATCATCACACCGTCGGTACTCTTGAGCGCCTGCTCCACTGCCGGACGGAAAGGAGCGAAGTCACCAAGATACTGCTCCACATAGATGGAACCGATCACAGGAACAACTCCCTTGGTGATCTCCTTCGCGAGCTCGGCACCGCCCTCTACACTATAACAGTAAGTAAGGCTGTTGTCCATACCTGCCTCTGAACGCTGACCTACGACACCGGTAGCCCTATCCACATCGCTCTTTGTGATAAGAGTATAATAGAGGCCTGTCATATACACGTCAAGAAGCTCCGCATATCCTGACTTGCAGTAGTCTTCAGTTGCCCACCACTGATACTCAGGAACCATGCTCGGATCGTATGTTTCACTTGCCCAGTTAACTCCGACCTGGAAATAGGTAGGATACCATGCTCCTGTATAATCACCGATGACAAGATCAGGGTTGATCTTCTTCAGAGCGTCGTGTGTCTTGGCAACGAAGTCATGTATGACCATAGCCCTGTACTCCACCCATTTCTTGAAATGCTTGCCAGGAGCCCACCTTGCGCGGAGCTTACCGTCCTCATCGTACCAGCTGAGAATGTCCTCAGGGAAATTCTCGACTGTAACGCCGGCATACTCCTCGAACTGCTTCTTTGAAAGTTCGCTGAAGTCAGAAGTGATTTCGTCATACCTTACACGATCGAAGATAAGTCCGTCAAGCTCAGGATATTTCATTACGAATTCCTCAAGAATCGAGAGCTGATACTCCTGAACCTCCGGATTGCCCGGATTCAGCATACCATTATAATTAGTCTTGATAGAAGAGATAGGAACAAGCTCTCCGTTGGTGTAGCAGATTGACTGCCAATGAGCCTTGTCTCCATAGATGATACCTCTGTCAAAGTAATTGTGTCCTCCGGCAAACACATTGAGAGAACCGAATACTTTAAGTCCCATCTTATGACCGTAGTCAATGAAATAGCCGAGCATGTCGTAATCACGAGAACGCTCCACACCTTCCCAGTCGCCCATATAAGGAGCTATCTTACTATCATAAAGAACTTCTCCCATGATAGACTTCATATCGACAACAACATTGTCGAAGCCCAGATCCTTGGTCTTCTGGAGATAGAAGCGGATAGAATCAGGGTGAGAGAGAGTAGAATAGTTTGCCTCACAGTCAAACCACATGTAATTGTGGTTGGCATCCTTCTTCTCAGAAGGGGCCATTGTACATAGAGAACAAAGGATAGTGGTTGCAAAAAGCGCTAGAATAATCGCAGGTTTCTTCATGTTATTTATCCTATTTTAAATATTTCTGCAAACATATACATATTTTAAATATTTTTAAAATCTTTTGCTCAATTTTAATTAAATATTTAACAAACAAAACCCAAAATATAGAAAATATAAGATATAAAGCGAAACAAATGGCTCTTTTATATCATTTTTACGTATCTTTGCCCGAACAACCAATAAAATCTTTAAAAAAAAACATATTATGACAGATCGTAGAGAATTCCTGAAGACAATGGCAATCGGAGGAGCATCAGCTCTCGTTGCGCCTTCACTCCTATCTTCATGCACACAGTCTGAAAACGAGTCAGCGATCACTGACAGTGGACTTATAGTACCGAAAGACAACGGACTCCGCATCACCGGAACATTCCTTGACGAGATATCACATGACATCCCGCACCAGAACTGGGGCGAGAAAGAGTGGGATCAGGACTTTGCCTACATGAAGTCGATAGGAATCGATACAGTAATCGATATCCGCTGCGGATACAGAAAATTCATCACCTACCCTTCGCCGTATCTGCTCAAGAAAGGCTGTTACATGCCTTCTGTCGACCTTATCGATATGTTCTGCCGTCTTGCTCAGAAATACGGCATGAAATTCTACCTCGGCCTCTATGACTCAGGCGTTTACTGGGACACAGGAGACATGAAGCACGAAATCGAGGACAACAAATTCGTCATCGACGAGGTCTGGAAGATGTACGGTGAGAAATATGACAGCTTCGGGGGATGGTACCTCAGCACCGAGATCAGTCGCGATACCATAGGAGCTACCGACGCATTCCACGCAATGGGCAAGCAGTGCAAGGACGTTTCGGGCGGCCTCCCTGTGTTCATATCGCCATGGATCGATGGAAAGAAGGCTGTAAGCGCAGCTGGCGGAGCCCTGACAAAGGAAGACGCCGTTTCGATCGAGGCACATGAAAGGGAATGGAGTCAGATCTTCGCCGGCATCCATGACGTTGTTGACGCCGTTGCATTCCAGGACGGACACATCGACTACGATGAGCTTGACGCATTCTTCAGCGTCAACAAGCAGATGGCCGACAAATACGGAATGAAGTGCTGGACCAACGCAGAGACCTTCGACCGCGACATGCCTATCAAGTTCCTGCCTATCAAGTTCGACAAGCTCCGCCTCAAGCTGGAAGCTGCGAAGAGATGCGGATACGACAAGGCCATCACCTTCGAATTCCCGCATTTCATGAGTCCTCAGTCAGTTTACGGCTCAGCAGGAAATCTTTATAACAGATATAAGGAGTATTTTAACATCAGATAGATTTCTCGACAAGCTCGAAATGACAGAAGAGAGATGTAACCATACATTATTATGAAACAGAAGAATACAATTGGATATGTCATCTTCATGGCGGTAGTGGCCGCTATCGGAGGAATACTCTTCGGATATGACACAGCCGTCATTTCCGGAACCACTGAAATCGTAAAGAACCAGTTCGCACTGACAGACATGATGGAAGGCTGGTACGTAGGCTGCGCGCTCATAGGATCGATCTGCGGAGTGCTTGTAGCAGGCTCACTCAGCGATTATCTCGGCCGCAAGCTCACCATGCTCATATCAGCAGCGCTCTTCAGCATATCGGCCATAGGATGTGCTGTCTGCGGCAGCTTTGACGCTCTTGTGGTTTACAGAATCATAGGCGGAGTCGGCATCGGTATTGTATCGATTGTATCACCTATCTATATATCCGAGGTATCGCCTGCAAAGATCCG
>JAEIGA010015139.1_pt1 | contig 11746 bp, 8 predicted proteins | sample 9270691 | NCBI WGS metagenome assembly JAEIGA01 (sample SAMN17057246, study PRJNA624740) | gut metagenome | biome: biome; isolation source: fecal sample | host: Bos grunniens | place: China: Xizang | collected 2019
CATCATGCACTTCCTCTTCAACGTATAACGGATTCGAGGGAATTCTTCAGATCGTCATATGAAGGGTTGGGATTGTCGGTATATATATACCTGATGGTTCCGCCCTTTTCGCATATATACACCCTCGGAATCCTCTCCTTCGCAAAGAGTTCATATATATGCCTGTCATTTTGGGCAGAATAAGGCATTTTCAGGCCGTTTTCACCCCAGAACGATATTATGGACGATTCAGATTCAGCACGGCTTACAAGGGCAAATCTGACGCCCTGCGACGAATACTCATCATATATCTGCTGCATCTGAGGCAACACCTGGCGGCAGTCCTTGCACACAGTGCTGAAGAACATCACGACCGACACCGACTCCTTGAGGATATCATCGGTCACGACAGTTCCGTCATTCATCACGACCTCAAAATCCGGCAGACTATCCCCCACATGAAGGTCGGCACCTTTAGGATTGTCCTTGATGCATCCTGTCAGCACAGCCAGAATCGCCACTATTGAAATAACCCTTTTCATAATTCCGAATCTCTGACCTGCAGTGACCGCTGTTTCCGGACGTCAGGCTCCGCCTGACCCCTCCCACACCTTCGGTGCGGGCCCCTCCCTCTTACGGGGCCGAGGGTGGCCACGGTCCATGAAACAGCGGTCACTGTAGGTCTATATGGAACAAAATTATAAAAAAACTCCCGATAATCAGACCGATTACCGGGAGTTTTCATATTGTGTCGTACTGTTATTCTAGAAGAAGCGTGCTCTGTTGTCTACAACCTCAGCATCTGTCATCATAGTTGACATGAGTGCCTGAGTTGAGTACTGAGTCATCTGAGCATCGTAAGCCTTTGCATCATCCTCAGTATAGAAAGCACCTGTATCGCGGCCTGTAACCTTGTATACATATACTCCGATTGTACCTACGAGCGGTCCGCAGATCTTGCCATCCTCTGCTACTGAAGCAGCACCGATGAACTTAGGATCGAGACCCTGTGAAGTAAGTGATGAGAATGCAACGCCCTCTGACTTGCTTACTGAAGTCTCAAGAGCCTCAGCAATAGCCTCCATAGAACCCTTGCCCTCGATCTTGGCAGCAACCTCTGCACCCATCTTCTCACCTGCCTTCTCCATGTAGATCACGTCTCTGATCTGTGCAGCAACCTCCTTAACGTCAGCGTAGCCTTCCTTGTGGATACCTGTGAGGGCAGCAACGATGAAGTAGTTGTTGTCAACTGTGATGATGTTTGAAACGTCACCTACCTTAGCCTCGAATGCCCATCTTGTAACCTCCTTGGTATGTTCGATAGAACCGAGTACGCTTGCGCTCTCGAGCATTCTGTTTACAGGGTGAGCATATACACCTTCCTCAGTGCATGCAGCCTGGAACTTGTCATAGTCACCTGCAGACTTTGTTGCAAGAGTGTTAGCCTGTGCATAGTATCCGTTTACAGTCTCCTTGCTTGCTACAGCATTCTTCTGGAGAATAGCTACTCTCTTCTTTGCTACAGGAGCAGTTCTGTCCACAACCTGGAATGTGATGCCGCCTGTAGTGAACTTCTCGCCCTTCTTTACAGTCATGAGATCCTCGAAACCTGCGGTCTGAGGGAGCCACATTGGCTCAGATACTGTAAGGAGGCTGTCTACGTTCTCAGATGCAGCAGGAACTAACTTCACGTATACTGAATCAGGAACCATAGCCTCTTCGATCACGCGTGCAGCGTAGAATGTGTTGCCGCTCTGGAATACCTGAGATACACCCTTGTTATCCTTACCGAATACGAAATCGTTCACATCCTTTGAGAAAGCTGTAAGCTGGCCCTCAGCATACCATGATGGGTCATATGCTCTGTCAGAGTTTGCAAGAAGGAAGCTCTTCATGTTCTCTGCCTCAGCGAACTCATCGTAAACCTTTACGAGAGCATCATTTGCAGCAGCTACGTCTGAGTCTGAAGGAACAACCTCATAAACAACGTACTCGATGTCTCTGCTTGCCTGCTGCTTGAAGAACTTCTTGTGGTCATCGTAGTACTTTCTGATCTCATTGTCAGAAACCACTACAGTAGTATCCACTGTGTATCCGAAAGGAACCATCACGAACTCAACATCAAAAGTGTTGTTGTTGTCCTCGATGGCATTTGTAACCATGAGAGGGTTTGCAACGTTGCTGAGTGTGAAGAGTGAATAATACTTGTCGTAGAACTGCTGTGTCATCGCTGACTCTACGAGATAGTCCCAGTAAAGCTGGAGACGACCTGTCTCGTCAGTTGAGATATAGCTTACGAAATCGTTTACAAGCGCTGCAGAGAATACTCCGTTCTCATCGCAGAATGCAGGGTTCTGAGTGAATACAGGAGAATCGATAACACCTGAAATGATGTCAACCATCTCTTCCTCACCTACGTTGAGACCTGCTGCCTTTGCATTTTTGATGAAAAGGTACTTGTCCACGAGTGACTGCCATGCTGCATCTCTGATTGATGTCTGCATCTCCTCATTCTGAACTGAAGAGCCAGTCATGATCTCGTTGATAGCTGTAAATCTGTCGATGTCTGCCTGGAAGTCAGTGTATGAAATAGACTTTCCGTCAATCTCACCTACGTCATACTTTGATGACATTGATGATGATACAGACTGAAGTGTGCTCGGATCGATAATGAAAGACAACAGCGCTACTGCGATAAGCACTGTTATGAGGATACCGAGCTTGACACGAATTGTTTCAAGAACTGCCATGTTATTGTTTTGTTTTAGATTATTTATCCTGTTCATTCATGCGCATTTGCACATGAGGGGGCGAAGTTAACAATTTTCTGCCAAAGTGTTGCTATTTTTTTAGCAAAGGTCCTATAAAATTGACAGAATCTATCACAACCTTGGTACTGTCCTGGCTCATGATAGCGTAATTGTTGAATGGATTGAAGAGTTCTGTATGCCTTGCCCTCTGGTCAGATTCCATTCCATATCCCTGCGCAAATCCGTCCGGAGAATACATTCTGACGTAACAATGAGTGTATATCTTCTCATTCTTCTGATCCCAGTAAAGAGTATCTGTCTCCATGGTCTCCTGGTTGATCAGATTCTTGACCACGACATTTCCGAATGCTTCCCAGGTCTCTCTGCCGTCCTTATGGCTGAGATGTCTTGCATTGTCTGCAATTATTTCTGTCTCAAGGAGTCCCTCTTCGGTATATCCGAACACGGAGATACCCTTAGGGAAGAGTTCGTACGAAAGCGTGTCGTTTTCATAACGCTCCATCAGCGGAGCCTCTGCCCTCAGCTGGATTATGCTGTTTTCAGTCTGCACGATGAACATGTCATCGACCGACTGGACAGGTGTTTCTCCCAGATTTACAGAATCCGCTTCTGCAATTTTTCCCTTACATGAATAAACGACGAAAGCAACCGCCGCAGCGGTTGCAATCATCTTCAGAATATGTATGAATCCTTTCAAATCAGATTACTTCTGTGTTCTTACTGTAGTAGTCGCTCTGAGACCGCCGCAAGAAACAGTGTATGACTGACCGTCAGTAACGTCGTACATGAAGGCCTCTGCTGTCTGTGGATAGTATGCAGAGTACTGTCTGATCAAGTTGTTTGCGTCCTCAGCAAGAGACTCGTCAGCAGCCTTAGCCTTGTTCATGTAGTCAACAGCAACCCAGTACTTTGCTCTCTGCTCAACGTCGTTACCTGAGCAAACGAGGCTACCCCAGATTGTTCCGAGAAGCATGTTAGCCTTACCTGCGAGTGATGGATCGAGTTCCATTGCAGCCTTTGCAGCAGCGTCAGCCTTTGCGTTCTGGTTGTTCTTGTAGCAGAATGCTGCAAGCTCATACTGATAACCACCGTCAGTAACAGCGTCAGACTCAGCGTTCTCGATAGCCTCAGTCATATACTTGATAGCGTTCTCAACGTCTGCACGACCAGCGTAAAGCTTGTAGAGGTTGTAAGCAGAAACGTGTGAAGGCTCCATGTTGTGCATTACTGTAACCGCATTGAGGAAGAGGTCGTTGTCTGTACATCCCTCAGTGATACCCATCATCTTCACGATGTTCTTTGCGAGATCGAGGTTCTGTGGATCTGCCTCATATCTTGGTGAGAAAAGGGCGATGAGGTTGTCGCAGCTTGCTACCTGGCTGGTGATGAAGAGGCTCTCGATGTCAGAAACTGTCTTCTCGTTGCTTCTCTTCTCAACGTCGTTCTTCGGAGTCATTGCAGCGATGTTTGCAACTGCAGTCTCATATGCATTGATCACAGACTCCGGATCGAGCTTACCGTCCTTGTAAAGGTCTACAGCAGTGTTCATCTGGAAAAGGTAGAGGTTTGTTCTAGCCTCGGTACCGAGTTCAGAAATTGCGTAAGTAAGACCCTCATAAAGCTTCTCAGGCTCATCCTTCATGTAGTTGTACATATCGAGAGCCTTGTTGTTGAGTGAGCTTGTAGCATACTTTGGCCAATACTGGATACGCTCGTCATAGATCTTCATGATAGAGTCAACGAGTGCCTCCTTGTAGATAGGGTTCTTTGAGTTTGCCTGGAGAACTCTCTTGAGGAGAGTAGTACCGTCAGAGAGGAGGGAGTATCTAGCTGTAGGAGGGCAGAGCTTGTAAGCCTGTCTCCAGTTAGGAAGAGCTGAATCATAGTTCTTCTGCTTGTAGTACTCAGTGTAGTACGAAAGATACTTGATACACTCAGCGCTGTCAGGTCCGAACTTACCCTGTGCCGAAAGTGTTGTGCTGCTGAACAATGCCATAGCAGCGATTGAGATTAACAGTACGATTTTTTTCATAATGGTGTTATGTTTTTATTTTTTATATGCGGTTTTAGGTACAGTCACTAATTATACTGATGCTTTCTGAACCAGAGGTCATGGATATTGAAGCCTATGACGAACATCACATATCTCTCCCTGATCATTCCGTTCCTGCTGTTCGACTTCTGTCCTATATCCATACCGAGGGTGATTCCGTTGTATCTTCCGTATGAATTGTCCGTTTCAATAGGAAGCGTCATTCCGAATGTGAGTCCTACTGCATTGACTGCATTTCCGTCAAGTTTATAGTAAGACTTATCGTAATACAGACCGGCTCTGTAGGCACATCTGTTGAAATAACGTCTGATGTCGTTTCTGTCAGGTACGATTTCGAAACCTGCTCTGTATGACTCGGATACAGTGGTTGAGAACTGTGATTTTCCTACTACTGCAAATCCCGGAGTCTCCGCCATTCCCGAATTGGTCCAGTCAGACCTCAGGTAATTGAATTCAGAAGTCCACTTTTCTCCGGACTTAACCGAAATACCTATACCGAGTTCATCTGCAAATCTTACTCCATTTCCTGCAAGTTTGTTTTCAGAGAACTTCAATGTATCTGTAACAGTCGACTGGTTCGCAAATCTGAAATTCTTTGCATAACCCTTGACATCGGTTCCAAGCTTGTATGTCGCTCCCACGATCATGGAAACATCACCGCCGAGCTTCTGCTCGTACTGGAGACCGAACTTTCCTGTGACACCGTTCAAGGCAAGGTCGCTTCCGCTGTTGAGCGATATGTAGGATTCATCCGAGAAGTTCATGTTGGTGATCTTGTCGATGTTACCGAAATAGTATATCATCTCGGCTCCTACCGAAAGTTTCTTCCAGAATGTTACACCTGCACCTACGAACGCCTGATAGACACTACCTGTTCCGAAGGAATCATAGGAAATGTTTCCTGTGTTTCCGATGATTTCATCCCTTTCTTCAATCGATGAGAAATCATATCCTACATCACTGTAAGGTGTGATACCCACCATGAACGCCGATGATCTCCATATAGGGAACGTCATCACGAAATCATAAATATTGAAGGTATTATGACCGGATCTGAGATCATCCTGGGCAAACATCTTATTGTTCTGTACGAGACCGAAGTCTGCCATGAACGAAAGCGAATCCCTTGCAGTCACTGCAGCAGGATTAAGATAGTTTATGTATCTCTTGTTTCTTGTGGCGATACCGGTTCCTCCCATACTCTTGTTGAATGCAGTACCCTCTTTCGAAATGTCTCCGATTCCGAAGATGGAATATGGAGAGTACGCACCATAGGTACCTTCCTGTGCAGACACAGAAACACCTATGATGAGAAATACTGACAACAGAAGTATCTTTTCAATCTTTCTTATCATATTCAACCGCAATTAGGGCTAACCCCATCAAAACGAGGTTAGAAACTACAAAGATGGAGTTTTTCATCCGTTTTGCAAAATAAATCGCATCACCACCTGTAAAAACAGATATTTTTTGAGAATGACGCGACATATATCCTTCAATTTCAAATATTATGCCTGAGACCACACCGGATTCGATGGAAGTCTTTACATCCTCTCCTTTCTCAAGTTCCGATTCCGGGGCATCTATAAGCGGAAGTGACTTTGTGTATCTGTTAAGGGATCTGAATCTTGTACGGCAGCCTGGAGAAATGTTTCCTCCTTCATACTTTCCGTCCACGTCGAGGAAATCCACACTGAGTGTGGTTCCGAAATCGAAGATCATGCAGCCTTTTCCCTTGAAAAGATATCTGGAAGCCACTATTGCAGCCGCTCTGTCAGGGGTGATGTGTTCAGGAATCCCGTATCTTGAATATAATTCCTGATCCACTATAAGAAGTCTTTCACATTCGTTCTCAAGCTTCCTTACATTTCCTTCGGAGAAATGTCTCACACTGCTGAGAACCATTATTTCAGGTTTGGATCTGGAAGTGAGTGACAATATGAAATCAAGCATCCTTTCACCCTGGTATCTGAATGTCTTTCCTAAAGTCATTCCATCACACCATGAGGCTTTCAATGCTGTATTTCCTATGTCTATTATAAGATTTGCCACTCCTTATAACCGTTATGACTGCAAAAATAAAAAATAATATAATTCAAAGGTATCATAATCTGTTCAAAATCTGATATGCTTTCGACAATGAATCCACGTTTTTGACGAAAATCCTGAGTTTATTGTCATTCTGCTTCAGTTCGAAAAGTTTAGGATTAAGACTTATGTTTTCAAGTATCTTTGAGAATCTTTCGCTTCTGTAATATCTTGACATAGAGTTATAAATGAAGAAGGCTATCATCACTCCGTTCTTCACGATGATCTTTTCAAATCCAAGTTTCTGACCAAGCTGCCTTATCTTCACGATCTCAAAGAGTCTTGCAAGTTCTTCCGGAATCTCTCCGAAACGGTCAGAAAGTTTCTTCTTCATCTGCTCCATCTCCTTGTCGGAAGACAACGAATCAAGTTCCTTGTATATCCTTATCTTTTCAGCAGTGATATCTATGTAATCGTCAGGAATCAAGGCCAACTGGTCTGTCTCGATAGTACAGTCGGAAACATAATTGTCCGAGGAAGCCTTCGAAGATATTCCTGTCTCCATTCCGAGTTCCTCCATTGCTTCTGCAAGGATCTTCTGATAGGTCTCGAATCCCATATCTGTGATGAATCCGCTCTGCTCTGCTCCGAGAAGATTGCCGGCTCCCCTGATGTCAAGGTCCTGCATGGCGATGTTGAATCCGCTTCCGAGGTCGGAGAACGATTCGATGGCCTTGAGTCTTCTGCGTGCATCTTCGGTCATAGATACCAGAGGAGGGACTATAAGGTAGCAGAATGACCGGCGGTTGGAACGTCCTACCCTGCCTCGAAGCTGATGGAGGTCGCTCAGACCGATGTTCTGGGCCTGATTGATGATGATGGTATTGGCGTTAGGGATATCAAGTCCGTTTTCGATGATGGTCGTACACAGAAGCATGTCATAATCCCCTGCCATAAAGTCAAGTATCTTGTTTTCAAGCACTTTTGGTTCCATTTGTCCATGAGCCATGCATATCTTCATGTCAGGGACGAGCCTATGAAGAATGTCATGGATGGCCTGAAGTTCCTCCACCCTGTTATGGACGAAGAACACCTGTCCTCCCCTGTTGAGTTCATAGTCGATGATCTTTCTTATCTCGTCATGGTCGAACAGCATGATTTCGGTCTGGACCGGAATCCTGTTAGGCGGAGGAGTGCTGATGATGGAAAGGTCTCTGGCTCCGAGAAGCGAGAACTGGAGGGTTCTCGGAATCGGAGTCGCAGTCAAGGTAAGGGTATCGACGGATGCCTTCAACTGGCGGAGTTTTTCCTTTGCACCTACTCCGAACTTCTGTTCCTCGTCGATGATGAGAAGTCCGAGGTCCTTGAATTCAAATCCCTTTCCTATAAGTTTATGGGTACCTATCACTATATCAAGGGTTCCTGCCTTCAGCCTCTTCTGGATGTCGGAGATCTCCTTTGCAGTCCTGAGACGGCTTACATAATCTATGTTGCAAGGAAGGTCCTTAAGTCTGTTCTTGAATGTATTGAAGTGCTGGAGGGCAAGGATGGTGGTAGGCACAAGGACGGCTACCTGCTTGCTGTCGGCAACAGCCTTGAATGCAGCGCGTACCGCAACTTCGGTCTTTCCGAAACCCACATCGCCGCAGACAAGCCTGTCCATAGGACAATCGTCCTCCATGTCGCGCTTTACTGCACTCACGGCCTTTTCCTGGTCAGGAGTGTCCTCATACATGAATGAAGACTCAAGTTCCTGCTGAAGGTATGTGTCTGCAGAAAACGCAAAACCTTTCACACTCTTTCTTCTGGCATAAAGCTGAATAAGGTCCTTGGCTATATCCTTGACCTTCGACTTGGTGCTGGCCTTGAGGTTCTGCCATACCTTCGAGCCGAGTTTATGGATCTTTGGAGGCTCGGAATCCTTGGACTTGTATCTGGAAATCTTATGGAGGGCATGAACGGAAACGAACACCACATCGTTGTCCTTGTACATAAGTTTAACGACCTCATGCATCCTTCCCTTGTCATCCTTCATGCGGACAAGACCGCCGAATATTCCCACTCCGTAATCTATATGGACTATGTAATCCCCTATCGCAAAGGATGTCAGGTCGTTCAGAGTGAGCTGCTCGCTCTTTTCCACCGTCCTTCGGATGCTTACCCTGTGGAAACGGTCGAATATTTCATGATCGCTGTAGCAGCAGACCTTGTCTTCATGGTCTATAAATCCGTTATGGATATTGCATCCGGATACGAATTCAGGCAGTATGTTGCCGTTCTGTGAGAGAATGGACCTGAGTCTTTCGAGCTGGGACTGCTTCTCTCCGTATATTCTGACTCTGTATCCCTCATCCATACGCTTCCTTATATCCTCGGTCAGAAGTTCGAAGTTCTTGCTGAAGACCGGCTGAGGGGAAATGCTGAACTTTATGGCATCCTCATCCTGGCGCGAAAGAGGAAGTTCCATGTATATCCTGGTATATTCCTCAAGTTCCTTGAAGAATTCCCTGTTCTTATACATATCGGACGAATCCAGCCATATGAGTGCATCATCAGGTATTATGCTGCATATGCTTGAAAGACTTCCTTCATCTTCGGAAGCCACGATATCGGGATAAATTTCAGCCGTATGAACTTTCTCCTTCGAAAGCTGGGTATTGCAGTCGAATACGCTTATGGAATCAATTTCGTCACCGAAGAAGGATATACGGAAAGGATTGTTGTATGAATATGAGAATATGTCGACAATGGCTCCTCTGATGGCGAACTGTCCCGGCTCTGCCACGAAGTCCACCCTTTCGAATCCGTTCCCGAACATAGCCTCTACAATAGCCTCGTGACTGATTTCATCACCCACAGTGAGATGGAGGACCGATTCCTTTATCTTTCCGCTTTCAGGTATCCCCTCTTCAAGGGCTGATGGATAGGTCACCACTATCAGTTTTCCTTCCTCGTACTCGATGATCTTTCCTATAGCGGAAGTCCTCTGCACACCGAGAGTGGACTTGTAGTTACTCCTTTCGAGAGTCTTTCCGGAATCAGGAAGGAAGAACACCCTGTCCCCTTCTATAAGATTGTACAGATCGGCGGCACAATACTCAGCGGAATCCTTGTCCGGAAGTACGATCATCTGAAATCCGTCATGATCGAGCTGAGATACCGCGAACCATCTTGCCGAAAGAAAGAGACCGCTGCAGAATACTTCGTCTGCAGTTTCAATTCTTTTTGCAAGAGCCTTTACTGAATCTGTACTTATTAACATTTGGCGTGTTTTTCTGTTGAAAAGCTGTTTAAAACCCTGTTGAAAACAGATGAAAACTAAATTAGAAAATCAGAAAAATCGGTATATCCCCAGACTTGAAAATAATTTCAAAGATTTTCTCATTTTTTTTATCAATGACTTCACAATACGGTTTTCAACACTGTTTTAATCATGTAAAATATTGATGCTCATGCGCATAATTGAGTTATCAACATATCAACAGCATTAATATCATCATCATATTTTAAAATAAAAATATATATTTGTATATAATTATTTTGATGACGACATGGCTACTGACTTCGATCCGCACAATATCAACGAGGGCAAAGATAAGGATTTGGACGGAATTATCCGCCCTCAGGACCTTCAAGACTTCACAGGACAGGACAAGATCGTGTCAAATCTGAAGATTTTTGTCGCTGCCGCCAAAATGAGAGGGGAGACCCTTGACCATGTGCTTTTCCATGGTCCTCCGGGTCTTGGAAAGACCACCCTTGCTCATATCATCGCAAATGAACTTGGGGTCAATATGAAGGTAACCTCCGGACCTATCCTTGACAAGCCGGGCGATCTTGCCGGACTTCTCACCTCGCTGGAGGAAGGAGATGTACTTTTCATTGATGAAATACATAGGCTTTCGCCTGTGGTAGAGGAGTATCTATATTCGGCAATGGAAGACTATGTGATTGATATAATGATAGATAAGGGACCTGGTGCAAGGTCGGTGCGCATCTCCCTCAATCCTTTCACCCTTGTCGGTGCCACAACCAGAAGCGGTCTTCTGACCTCGCCTCTCCGTGCCCGTTTCGGCATCACATGCGCGATGGAGTACTATGATACCATGACCCTTGTGCAGATCGTCAAGAGAAGCGCCTCTATATTAAAGGTGGAAATCGACCAGGATGCGGCCTATGAAATAGCGCTCAGAAGTCGCGGTACTCCTAGAATCGCCAATTCGCTCCTCAGAAGAGTACGTGACTTTGCTCAGGTCATGGGCAACGGAAGGGTGGACATTGCAATCGCCAGATATGCCCTTGATGCCCTCAATATAGACAAGAGGGGATTGGATGCCATTGATAACAAGATACTTAAGACCATCATAACGAAGTTCAAGGGAGGACCTGTCGGAGCCAATACGATCGCTACGGCGGTAGGTGAGGACCAGGGTACTCTCGAAGAGGTTTATGAGCCTTTCCTCATCAAGGAAGGATTCATCATGAGGACTCCAAGGGGTAGGGAAGCGACTGAACTTGCGTACTGCCATCTCGGACTTGTAAAGGGGAATATAAACCTTGATGATCCGACGTTGTTTTAGAGATCCTTCACTTCGTTCAGGATGACATGGTGAGTTCAGGATGACAATTCTGCTCATTCGGGATGAAAATTTACTTCATTCGGGATGAAAATTCAGTCTGTCATTCTGAGCAAAGCGAAGAATCTGTATAAAGATACCTATCATAAGTGATAGGTATTTATTGTTTAATATAGTTTAAATGTGTAGATTCGCGTCGAAATTTCATTTAACACTCTATAAAATGGCCGAAAAACTTATTTCTAAGATTCCTGAGGGACCTTTGTCAGAGAAATGGACAAAGCACAAATCTCAGATCCGTGTTGTCAGCCCAGGCAACAAAAGAAAACTCGAAGTCA
>JAEIGA010015140.1_pt1 | contig 11745 bp, 8 predicted proteins | sample 9270691 | NCBI WGS metagenome assembly JAEIGA01 (sample SAMN17057246, study PRJNA624740) | gut metagenome | biome: biome; isolation source: fecal sample | host: Bos grunniens | place: China: Xizang | collected 2019
CCCCACACTTAACCATCATATCATAAAGATATCATCGCGTTATCCGCCTGCTGAATGTTATGCTGCAAACGTTGGAACATCGACACATTCGCGGCTCTGCTCGCTACGCATTATTAATGCAGTGATCGATCGCTGTATAGAAAGGCAATTGACAACGCCTGGTGTAAAGACGCGCTTTAACAAGCTGTATAAAGAAGTGCGTAAGTTCTGTTCACCTAACGATTCACGCGCCACTTCTACCGCTACTATCGACGTTGATGATAACAATGGCAAAACTTCCGATTCACTTCAAAGGATCGAAGCATTAGAACAGACCGTTAAGCGGCTAACGCATATCATTGATCGTATAGTGGAAGCTCATCCTGAGATAACGCTCGACGAACCAGCTGTTGTTGACAAGGAGCTTATAGACAATTATATGGTCGTTGTATGCAAGAACGAAGACGGATCGTTGGCGGTAGAAACGTTGAGTCCAGATGATGATCTAACCGATAAGGATCCTCTGTTCTCGAAGGAGTTCTACGTGAGCATTAACGATGTCGATAACCTACTCACAAAACTGCGCGATAAGAAGATCATAACCTCACAGGACGAGGAAACGATAATAGTAGATGACGCCGACTTCTTTGTAAGCGCGTTCTCGTACAAGCTATCAAAGATCTCCGATAAGAACAAGGAAAGTGAAGTTGAAAGTACATCCGCGGTTAGTATCTCCAATTAAAAACATAGAAGCTATTTTTGTTTGTATACCATCATCAAACCGATTCGTTCAACGACCACGATCGACCGCAATCCATAACCAGTATGTTACTTGAACATACCGATGGAACCCTCATAGAGATTATCCTTTATCGACAGTTGTTTCTTGGTATCCATCTCAGCGCCTGATTTAATAGCTGCCCATGAGCGTCTGACTAAACCGATAGCATAGACAATGATTACAAGAAAAAACAGCACTCCGATTATCCCGCCGATTATACCTAGAAGACCCATTTCGTTTAATTGATATTATTTTTCGAACGGGCTGTATACGGAATGTGCATCGCTCTTCGCCTGTCTATCGATAACCGCTTGGAGTAGGTCTCTACAGACCAGTTTCTTCACAGCGTCCTTACATTCGGGGAACAACTTAACCAGCTTATCGAGCCCTTTATAGGATATACAGGAAGTACCCTTAATCATCTTACGCCCATCGACTACCTCGTTATCGCGCTTCTCTATAACGACCAGGTTAAGATAGAACGGTGAACTCTCCGTTATCGCGCGACAAGTAATACGGAATAGATAAGGAATGCCGTCCCAGTGCTTCAGATCATTGGGGAACCGATAATCGAGTAGCTTATACGAACCGTCCTTGAATATAATATAGTCGCCGAAGTAACAGCCATCCATCTTGCTTTTATTGCGTTCTTTGGACGCATGGTTCTTAAAGAAGTTAGTGTCATCGTCCGGGTAATGTTCATTGTGTATATCGTACATACAATCCCAGAAGTTAGCATGATCGGCCAATAGATTGTATCGCTTACCGACATATTTCATGATCTGCTGAAGGATCTTGATCTTCGACTGGAAACTCTCGCTTTGTTTTAAGGTATCCAGCAACTTGATTAGCGCTTTTGGATCAGCAGTTGCATCAGCGATGGTATTGAACGGGAAGATGGCTAGTGTCTCTAGCTTCTCAGTTACATTGTCCGATAACTCGATGAACAGTCTATCGCCAAATAGAAGGTTCTCAACTGCCGACGAATCCGTCTTTGCGTGAGTCAATGGGTTCCGTAGTTTGTTGAGTTTTTGCATCAATCGCTTACCTGCACCCTTTAAAGCTTCATCATCTTCTGGGCGCGTATAACGGAAGATCTTAACCTTCGGTAAGGATATGATCAGGTTCTTCAACGTTTCGGGGTTCATCGACGATAAATCAAAGAAGTATGTAATATAGTCGCTATCCATTAACCTGCGTATAAACGCTTCGTATGACCATGTTCGTGAAACGGAATCGATGAAGATACGATCAACGACCGTTGAAAGGTTATGTTGAACATCGTTAACAAACATATTCATCAACCGCTTCTGTTCGTCTGGGGTTGGGTTATAGTCGTCCGGTTTATTGAATAGCGTTTCACCGATACATCTCTGAGACAATTGCTTAACGAACCCGTCGATCGCGTTGTTCTCCTTGACATTGATGGCGTAGTATCTTTCACCGAGCGTATAACGCTTCAGTTTAGGGAAGATCCTCTTCTCCTCCGGTAAATTGACCACAAACGTATAGATCTTAGCGATTTGTTTATTGGGCGGTAACGCGGCATGAGATTTGGTACGTACAATCCTAGCCGCGATCTGCTTCCATTTACTGATATCGCTGACGCAAGAGATCATAACGAGATTGTTGGTGTTGAGGAATGAAACGCCCGAATAAGCGACGTTACTAACGAACACACAAGAACATTTAGCGCCGAAGGTGTTCAGTCTAGAGTTAAATGTCATCTTAATACTATCGCGCTCAGCATCAGACGCATCACCAGTAAGAACAGCAAACCGAATAGGACTAAAGTTGTTACAGCAACGGTGCTTTAAGCGCTCTCCTATAGGGAGATTGTGTATATCGAATGTGTTTCTGCATACCTTACAAACGGATTCATCTTTAGGTCTATCGTCAAGGCCTATACAGCCATTCGCCTCCAATATCTTGGCATATTGGATGATGCCGAAGTTCTTGAGCTTGTTATGATAGACGATGGTCTTCTCATTGTGAAACGCGTTCTCCATGATGAGCTTCGTTAAATTGTAACCGATAGTTGAGTAGTTCTTGATGTTCTCCAGCTTAAGGAACTTACCAATGAAAGCTCCACCCGATTCAATAATACCATGCTTTAAGCGATCGGTCTTGGGTATCGCCGCATCCCTTATAGAGATTGTATTCTTGTTATCGTCTTCGTCTATATCCTCGCGTTGAGTGATACCGTCTTTACCGGTCGCTTTAGAAAGGATATTGCTAATGTACTCCTTATAAGCTTTCGATTGTTCACCGGATGTTAGACACTGATAGGTCATGAACGGAACTATATCATCTTCGTCACTGATCACCGTCGAACCGATGTATATTTCCTGGGGCAGGTTAGGTAACCGATCAAACACCATCGCCATCGTGTTGTTCTCATCGTGATAGACATATGTATTTACCAGCTTATCGATAGGCATTACGCGGGGCTTACCTGATATCCTCGATGCTGGACTATAATAGATGAACTGACGTTCGTATGCTTTAATGAGCTCGTTAAGCTTATCCTGCTTAAAGTCCCAGCTAGTAACATCCTCAATCAATGATGTCGGTCGAAGGTAGTACTCATATGGTATTATCTCCTTCTGTGGACGAATGATATTGAGAACATCAACGACCTCCTTGCTGGAGCTATTGAAAACAGTACCGGACATGAGCATGATCTTTATGTTCAGTTCCTTGGCCAGTTTAGAGCAAAGCATTAGACAGAACCCATAACTGTTCATTCCATCGGCGGAGTAGAGCTTCTGCATCTCATCGACTACTATAACTGAGTTTCTTAACTGCTCCTTAAAGCTATCCGATATAGCGATTGTACCGTTATTGTATGCGGCGATAAGGGAATCGATATCCTGTATCAGTGATGACTTACTTAGCGACTCGCCTAAGCATGCATTGAAGAACGCCTGGTAACCGTAGAAGTGAGCGTACTTCTTTAGCTTGATGATCAACTGATGTCTAAGTTCCTGAGCTGCTTCACGTTCTTCCTTTATCGGTGAGTGGATCTTACGGAGAGCGTCTGACGTTTCTTTGTCAACGTAACCGAACTCCGGACGGAAAAACTCGTCTACTATCTGCGCTATACCCGACCAAACGGATACGACAAAGATATTACCACAGGAAGCTCTCGACGTAAATTCGTCCTGGATGAACATTCGATTGAACTCCCTCGTGCGGATGCTATTAAACCAATCCAGTACCATGTTAACGCCAGCGATCGACTTACCTGAGCCGGTCTTCGCATTATAAACGAGAACATTGATGTCTGAGTTAAGGAGATAATACTTAGGGATGACCTGGTAGTACTGCAAGATCAAACGGTGCGTATAGAGCGTATTATCATCGAATTTTGCCGGATGGATCAGTTTGTATACATTGTCACGCTGTTGCGATTTGTCACCGCCTTCAAGGGATTCGTTTAATAGATCCTGCTGTGTTAGGTATCGTTTGTGAATGACGCTAGGATCAGGAGTTAAACGGTACATTTATTAGGCGGAGAAGGATCAACGGTATGGTTGTTTTTAGAGGGATGGCGGGTAACGGGTCGCGTTTCTCGGAACACGAGAATTCCCGTTTCCAAGCTGATCGTTAAGATACCGGCACCCACCTCAAATTTGATGTGGGTCGCGTATACGATAGAATGATCAATAAAAACACGGATTTATGAACCTCCCCAAAATTGGGGAGGTTAGTAGATCGACGTCAATACAACGGAGGATTCTCCGAGGTACGATCAGTGCGTTATAATGGGCCAGGTGATTATTTTTATACGAACAACCGACTAATGTCAACAGTCACTACTGTCCCATTTAACACCAAGATCAATACCGTTCAGCCCATTGAAGGTGCTAAAGGAAACATCGCGTTGTTCTACTATCAGGGGAAGTACCCAATATACAAATCGCTTGACGATGGTCTGTTTCATGCTAAATCAATAATCGATGCGTTTAACGAATCCAATGGCAATACAAAGAAGATCAATCACTGGTATGATTTGGTGGATACTAAGGACTATATCGAGTTCGTTTCTTTGAAGTCGGGAATCCCGACTTCAAAGCTAATCGTCAAGAAACGACAACAAACCCCTCAAATGCGGTACCTCGATGGTACATATCTTCATCACATGCTTATGCTGGATCTCGCTAGATGGTTGTCCAAAGAGCTTCACTATGAAATGATGGAGGTGTTCGGTGATAAAGCAGAGATCGATCGCTTAAACGCCGACATCGATCACAAACAATCAACGATCGATGAACTGAAAGCGGATGTCAAACGGTTATTACAACAGAACGAGGAAACGCATCAGAAGCTAGACGAAACTAAACAGCAACTGACTGACGCCAACCATAAACTGGACACCATCAAAGCAGATATGCGTTCTATCGCTCCTGTAGCGTCCGGGTTAACCAATCGTGTATCGTCTCCGTTATCGGAGGAGTATCTACTGATCAACTATACCGAACACGACAACGGCACCGTCAACGTTACGTATAACGCTGTCAATCCAACTACCATCAAGAAGCTCAAGATCAACGTCGATGACGCTTGGCTCCATCAACGATTCGCTAATTCGGTCGATGCACAGAACCGTTTACTCGAGTTGATAGAGCAAGATCACCTAAACGTCGGCCGCATCAACCGACGTGCAAAGTCTTTCGTCATGAGCATGGTTGACCTAGAAAGTCTAACGAAGCTAGTAACAGAGACGCTTCCTGTGCTACTCAATAAGGAATCAGCCCATATCAAGCGCAAAGCGAATAAGGATACGGAACCTACACCGTCTCCTCCTCCAGATGAACAATATATGGGATATCCATTGGAGTACTGTAAACGAACGTGCAAACGCTATTCCATCACAATGGAAACGCTAACAGAGATCATCAACAGAGATTACACTTACGGTCCAAAGGAGTATCCTATACGGCTCCATCCTACTGATGGTATCGTTTACGGCAAGTCGATCAACGGTAAGCGTAGGTGGTATATCCTTAAGGATGATGCGTTCAACGATGATTAAAAAACGAATCGTCTATTTTTGTATCGTCAGCGAATACCATCGTCACACGAGCCAGTTTCCCTACTATTCTATCAACTAAACCATGAAATATAAGTTACTCCTCTGTATCATCTGCATCGGGCTCCTGATAGGCGCGATTGCCTATGCATCATGCGTTTTGCATCGTTTAAAGCAACCGATGAGCTGCTCTAATTGCAACACACATACTATCGGTAACCGTGGAAAGCGCGAGTTCTACTTCAACACCAATAGCACACTCAAACCGATCCATGGTGGGTTCAATCAAAGTGATACCATGTATCCTGAGAACCTTCAAGCGATGCAAGAAACAGAGAACTTCAAAAATAAGATACGTAAACTTGTAGGCGCTAACCCGGACGATGATGTGATATTCATGGCGTCGTGTTCAGAAGCAATGGCAAGCGTTATGCACTGGATCTCAACGACCGCCCCTTACGGTATCATCTGCGGTACCGATTACGATCACAAAACGGTACAGGAGAACGCTGAGCTCTACAACCTTAAGTACGACAAAGAATCGCTTAAGCAGAAAACACTACCGGACCTCACTGCAGGTATCATGCTGACGCACGTTAACCCGACTACGGGTGAGATCCTCGATATCGAGACCTATATGAACCTACTCGTCCAATACAAGTACATCGACGAACTCACAGATAACGATGAAATTTACGGTACCGATAAGCTGCTTCAGCATAGACCGGTAGTTATGCTCGACGCCACACAATCTATCGGTAAAGTTAACATCCTCATGCACGGGCACAAGCAACCGATTGATGTTGTTATGGCATCATTGCATAAGCTCGGCTTCCCATTGAACTTCTCCGGTGTACTTATATTGAACTCCAGTATCAAGGAGCAATATGTGCCACTTGTCGCAGGTGCTCAACAGGATGGTAAACGCGGAGGTTCTTATAGCATGGACCCGTTGCTGAACAACTTTAAGTTGTTATCCAAGATGGATCCAAGAGAACAACGCAAGAACGAATGGCAAGGCGCTTATGACTACTTTAGATCGCGTGGGCTGAACGTTTATACGCCAAAGGGAGATCACCTATACAACACCCTGCTGATCGATACAAACAACCACTGCACGCTCAATACAATCAAGAAGTTGGCCGATAAGTATGGTATCTACGTCGGCAATAAGACGGCTTGTGCAAACGAAATCAATAAGAAGACCGGCGAGATCATCGTTCATAAACCCATGAGAGGAGGATCTAAAAGTGAAGACCTTAAACCCTTCGATAACTCGGTCCGTATAAGCTTCGTCGAACCGGGAACCCTTAACAAACACGCGCTTAAGGTCATCGCCGACGAAATAAGCAAAGCGGTTACAGAGGATGACGATGAGTGATTTTGCTTCGTCCAAATGGAACCCGTTCGAATAATCAAGTGGATAGGGATGAGCGTTATATTAGTAGCGTCCATCATAGCCGCCGTATTCGCCATCCTAGCGTATCGCAATACGAACAACCCTAAGAAGTACGTCATTGAAGCCGATGAGAAATTCGCTAATAGTTTATATGAGTCGTTCGCTGGCCGACTCGTCAAGGATCCAGCGTTTACGACGAGAGCAAAGGAAGTACTCATCAACGCCTACGTTTAACGAATCGATAGGATATCGCCTTCGGCTCAACGTGCGAAGTATTTTTAGTGTAACGTTTAACGCTGTATCCTTATCATTTTCATAAGGGATGGGGTCTTTTCGACGGATCCATTAAACGACTCATTATAAAACATCAGCGAAACATGTCTACAGACGGAACTTCCATATGATTACTCCATCTGGGAACCGTTTATGGGTCGTTTAATGGCCATTCATTGTCTATCCTTGCTATTTTCACAACAAACCACTGACTCAGCGGGACATTTAACGCTTCGATACCTGCATCCACTCACACCGATATTTTTGTGGCCGTATAATAAGAACTATAGCGTCTAAAATGCTTCGCTATACGAATGCACTTCAACATGTCGACAAGAAGGATATCAAGCCAGACGAATCCACCGTAAACGATGGCAAGGGATATCATCTGCTAAACGATGATATTTACCAGAAGCATATGGTGTTTACTAAGATGTACGAGTCCGATAAATTTATCCAGGACAACTACCGCAAACTACGTATCATCCTCCATCCGTTCGAGATCATACAGACAACTATTACGCCGCAGATAATAAAATCGACCGACCGCATCAAGATCACGAACGCATTCATGAAGATGTATGAGTTTCTCGTCTATATCTACCCGTACATCGAAAAGCAGTTAAAGCAATCAGCCGACCCGACCTCCTTAACAATGTACGATGTTGCCGGGGCTCCTGGTATGTTTGTCCTTGCCGCGGACTTCTTTTTCAGGAAACGCGGAATCACCCTCGACTGGCACGCCTGTTCGCTAATGAACAACGAAACTAACCACGCACTTGAAGATACATATAAGTTGTTCGCCGATAACCCTGATCGCTTTACTCCTTGCGATGTCACGAACGAGGACGATATAGAGCGCTGCCTAGCTGACAATCGCCAATATCTTCTCGTTACTGGCGATATCGGCGCCTGGTACGAATCATACGATATCCTTCAAGAATTCCAGCAACTGGATCTTGAATGGGGACAGATGATACTCGCGCTTAACTTATGCGCCGAACATGGGATCATGTACCTGAAGATGTACACCGTCATCACAACAGAAACTGCGTACTTAATGGATACGCTTACGCGATTCTTTAAGGAGGTTTACATTACCAAGCCCCGTACATCGCGTATCCTTAACAACGAATCGTATATCATCTGCGTTGATCGTAACAGCGAATCATGTAAGGATGTACCCCTCAAACGTCCTATCGTCGGTAACTATCAGTCGAAGAACCGTGACGTTCTACTGACCTTCGAGAACGCCAGGGAGGACTATAAGCTACAGATAGCTGAAGCCGTGATCGATGTCCTCAGAAACAAAGACAATCGCATCCGTATGAACGAGCTCATAAAGGTATCCCCAGTATACGCCGAGTTCTATAAGACGATCGAAAAAATTTACAATATCTTAGTCAACCGCATAAAGGATCATTCGGTCGTCAAATCGTACCAGTATGTGGTCAAGTAAAGCGGCGTAATCGAAACGATTCGTCTATTTTTGTTTATTAAATGGCATCCATTTCTACTGATAGAGTTTTAGCTAACATTTACGGCCCAACCGCTACACAGGAAACGCGTTCGATCATGGGCGGTAAACGCAGCGGTGTAGTCTATCTCGACAACACGATCGGTGGAAGCCGAAAGCCAAAACAGACAGTTAAAGCGACCCCCGTCAAAACCAAGGCAGTTGCTACCAAAGCCAAGGAGTCCGTCACCATCTACGCCGATCTGATTCATTTTCCCAATCGCGATGTAAACGAGTACGTTGATCGCTTATACCTTGAGTATTATGTCGCTAGAGCGGCTCCGAATACGATCTTCATCATCCCGCCAGATAGTGTTCGCCAGTCGATGTATGCGACTATCAGGTCCGTCACTAATGGGACTCAAAAAGGATCTATCGAAGAGAAGAAAGCGATTATCGAAAACGCTGAGAAGATCGGATTCAAACGATACATCTTTAGCAAGTTCGGTGACAATAAGCGCGATCAGCTTTATAAGATAGGTCCGCTTGATGATCCGGATAAGGAATACCCTAACGCTAAGTTCGAACCGATCCGTCGAACGAATGCGGCTAATGAGGTCATGTACATGAGTTACAGAACGCCGACCGAGATTAATGTATCACTTCACGCTGATCTCAAGGAACCAGTCGTTTGCAAGTTCCTCGGTCGTTGTGGTCACGGTATCTATATTTTCGGCGGTGATCTTCCTCCTGGATCCCCAGAAACATACATCCCAACGTACAACAAGAAATCACATACCGTTGTTGGCGGCGGTACACGCAAGCAATCCTACGCTACCCGTTTCAAGCAGTTCGTTAATGGTTTCGACTCGATTGAGCAAGCGGCTTATGCTTTCTGCATGAAGCGATTCGTTAACGATAAGTCCTTCGCGAGCCAGTTCATTAACGCGGACAATGTGTACAGCATGTTTGCTATGGCGCTAACCGATATCGCTAACGATGCGGAGTTTGACGGTGTTTTGTCCAACGTCTCGCAAGAAGATGCGGTTAATGCTGAACGTGAAATGGAAGCGATATCCTATTCTCGTTTGACTGATAATATTAGCCGCCGCATCAATAGCGCCATCAATAAGCTCTATAACCGCGAGGACTTTGATGTAGTTGAACATCTGAGTTCGCTTTATAAGAACGGCGATAAGAACATCGTTAGAGCGGACCTGATGACGGCTCTATATAGGTCCGGCGTGAGTAGCATCAATGATCTGTTCAAGTTAACCGCTCAGTTCATGGATGGCGTTTCTGGTGGAGACAGATACACGGATACCCTTATGGAACCATATAAGATGTATCCAATGACAAGCGTTAATGGTAAGGCGTATCCTTATATCGGACAATGGAGTTCAGGAAGGAGGATGATTAGTGGTGGCGCTAAGATGCCGCGTGAGGTGGTTATCGAGGAGGAAACAGAAGACGCTGTCGTTGAACCCACGCCAGTCGAACCTAGACAGACAAAGGAGAAGAAACCAAAGCACGTCAAGCGATCCATTAAAGAACTCGCCGAAGAAACGGATGTTAATGGAGAAACGTTTGATGATAGTATGTTCTACTAACGTCGATTGATCCGTTTGACGATTCAGATCTGGTTGGTCGTGTTTACCGTAACCATCAGTCGTGCGCCATGAATGAACAATCCAAGTTATTTTTATTATTGGATTAACAAATGTCTATCAAATACTCCACCCAGCACATCACTATCGATAAATCTCAGTTCGCCAAAGAGGACTACAATTACATCGACCCCGATATGCTTTCGGAAACTCACTATCGCTTTGAGTTTCCGACTGACAAGCCAGATGAAAACGGCGATGTGATGTCTAATGATATGTACATCGCTTTGGCGAACATCCTTAAGCTTCAATATCTGTTGCCCATTAAGTACTTCAAGGTCAACGAGCAATCGTTTAGCTACGTCGCTCAGAAGTCAAACATCATTGGTGAGAACAAAGGGATCGAGAACGCGGCTGTTCAGATCGAACCATTAAACGGTAACTTCTGCAAGCAGGTCCGTTATGTACATATCAACCAAGCGATCCCCGTAGGTACAACGTTTTATATCCACGCTGAGATTCCTTATAGAGCGGAAGGTGAATCGACTCCAGTTTCACGCAAGCTCTTAACGTCAGCGTCGATCAAGACAGAAGAAAGTGATCTCGATAAGAAGATCCTCGAAGAATCCAAGAAGATGGGTATCGCTAAACCGTCTACAGCGTTGTTTAATCGTAGGATCGCTTTCGGTGCAATCGATATCGGTTCACGCTTGGACATGAAGATGACGGTCGACTATACCGACATACACGAATCATTAACGCTGTTTCGGTTTAGGACACCGGATGTTAACGTACTTGAGTTTGTCGTCTATGATCACTGGAACGTGGACATCAAGTACATACTCCGTTTAATGAAAGACGATAAGCGCTTGACTATAAGCGATCACGAACGTAAGTTCCTCAACGAGCTGCTCGATAAGATGATAGCGGTAGCGAAATAAAAATATGGTCGTTATTTTTGTATGAGTTTTGAACGAAAATTATCGTATTAAAAATCAATGAAAAGTACAATCAATGGCGATTTAACACTGTCTGGAACGATAAATGAGTGCGTCATTTTGAACGACGTATTCACGGATATACAGAAAGATGGGGGGGGAAATAACAAAGCTATACCTGTAATCAAAGAGGATCTCTCCATGGACGTCGGTAATGCGTTGTCGTTTAATGATAGCGATTGTAACCGAGCGTATACACTATATCATATACCACAAA
>JAEIGA010015141.1_pt1 | contig 11745 bp, 30 predicted proteins | sample 9270691 | NCBI WGS metagenome assembly JAEIGA01 (sample SAMN17057246, study PRJNA624740) | gut metagenome | biome: biome; isolation source: fecal sample | host: Bos grunniens | place: China: Xizang | collected 2019
GTTTGATTGAACAACCTCCAGTGAAGGTCTGGCGGTTTTTGTTTACAGTGTAGGAAAACTTAGGGATAGAAATAATCTCGGTGCGAACTCCGTTCATTTCTAACTGGTTACAAACGTTGAGCATTACTGCTCCACTCTCTAAGAGTTCGTCGCTGTCTACTGCGTGTCCTGCGGTGTTTACAATAAATACCTTGCGTGTCGGTGTAGGTTTAGCAACCTGCTTCATAGCCCACATAGAACGTGGGTAGCCGATGATTGCATTTGCAACGATTGGTGCTGAACCTGTAACCGATGCTGTCATTCTAGGCTTCGGGGCTTCGTTGTGAATTGACAGAACCTTCTTCATAAGTTTTTCAGCCCCTACGTCGTAACCGTTTTCTAACAAGGTTTCTGCTTCCTCGAAAGTTTCTGTACCACTCCAGTAATCTTTTTTATCGCTCGAATGGCTTTCAGCAAACTTTCCTGTTCTTGGTCTTTCAAGTCCTGCCTTGAAATCGGCAAGGCTTGAAAAGGATTCAAAATAATTCAGTTCATTCTTAATAACCTGCATAATCGACCTCCTTTCCTTGCCTGCTTCCTTTACGCTGTCTTAACAGCCTTCTTAGAGAAGTCTACGAAGTAGCCATTAAAAGCCTGTGTGTAAGGGTTGTTCGGGAGTTTGTTTGTAAGATGTCTCTTAATGATGTCTACATCGTCGTCAGAGATTAAACCCATTATCAAGCACTCTCTCAAAACATCTCTCATATCCAGTGCTCCCTTCATACAAGCGATTCTTTCAATGTCTCTGTAAGAAGGAACGAAACGCATTGTCTCGCCAGCCTTGCGAACCTCGTGAATAAACTCAACCAGTTCCTTGTCTCCGCCAGCCACTGCCAGTTCAACCTTTGGGTCGAACTTGATTTCAACCTTTGCAAATCTGTTATGGAAGGAAGCGTCGAGACGGTTGCCACAATACTGCATATCAGCCCCTGTGCCGTAGGTGTTACTTGCACAGATAATTATGAGGTCGGGGAACTCGAGGGTTTCACCATTAGGGAAGGTAAACTCTCTACTAGCAACTGCTTCATTGAAGATTTTCAAAACCTCTGGAATCGAGCAATCTACCTCGTCGAACATAAACACTGTCGGGTTGCCCTCCGAAGCGTTCTTGCAAGCGTTGTAGAATTGAGTTTCAACATAGTAAGAGTTTGCATCAACGAAGCCTGTAAGTTCAAACTTATCCTGCACAGCGTTTACTTCATAGAAGTCTGCTTCAAAGGCTTCTGCAATCTGTCTTGAAATAGTTCCCTTTCCTGTTCCTGCCGAACCTGTAAGCCATAAGTTTTTCTTTGTAAGGTTTGCAACGTAAGCAAGACACTTGTCAAACTCTTGGCAAACAGAACCTTTAATTTTCTTAGGCTCATAGTCACCAACCTTGATTGTGTGTGTAACCTCTGAATTGAAAGAAACGTTTTCCAGTTTCTTGTCCACCATAGAAGCGATTGTGCTTTCGAGGTTTTCTCCAGTAACCTGTGAGATAAGGTCTAAAACCTGTGCTCCAACTTCTTCTTTTTTCATTTGTAACTCCTGTGCCTTCCCTTTTGGGTAAGGACTTAATAAGTAATTTTTTTACCTACCTAACCAGTAGGTTCTGCCCTTTTTTCTGGGCTTTTATTTATTTATTATATGTAAATTATACACTATATAACGTACTGAGTCTATAATTTTTTGTTATATTTGAAAAAATCTTACTTACCTTTTGTATAGTAGTATTTGGGCTGTTTTGGACTGGCTTTGTATCAGTTGAATAATACACTTTTTGTGTAGAAAATACCTTGACCGCTGGGCTTCTATCCTGTACATTATTTGTGTATGGAACACTTCTTTTCAAGGGTAGACACCCTGCTGTCAAAAAATAATCTTTCTCAATCTGGGCTTTGTAGGGCTATAGGTATAACTCCGCAGTCGTACACCAATTTTAAGTCTCGAAAAACCTTCCCTCTGGAATCAGCCGTAAAGGTTGCTGAATACCTTAACACGTCGGTTGAGTTTCTAGTCTCTGGAAAAGAACCTGTAAACTCGCAAGGTAAGGTAGAACAGATTAAGGCTATTCTCTCTGGTGTAGAATCCTCCAAGGTGGAAGATAAAGACTACTGGGTTTGTGTAAAACAGTTATGCAAAGAACGTAGGATTTCCCAGAAGGATTTGTCTGGTGCTCTGGGCTGGAATCCCAGAACGATTGAGACTAAGATTAGAAACAAGGTACAGCCAACTGTCTCTGAACTTATCGCTATTGCAAATTACTTTGAGTGCTCTATTTATAGTCTGATAGAAAACAGTAACTCTGTGCAGGATTCTGCTTTCTACAAAAACCAACTGAAAGCCATAGAAAAGATAATTTACACCTAGCCCCAACACCCCTGCCCTTAATTTATCTCTAGCGGAAAACTTTTCTCTCCTATTTGATTATTAAGCGTGTCACCGTAATAATCTGAATAGTTAGAAATAATTTCTAGTCTGGATTGATTACTGATTAAGGTTGCAAGGGCTTCGTGTAAAACTCCGTTTATGTCCTGCACGTGTTTAATAAGGGCTTCCCACTGCCTTTCTGTAAGGCTGGATAACGGCATAGCAGTTTGAATCAACTCACGGTTCGTCATTTCTTCACTTCCTTACTAAGTTCTTCAATCAGTATCTTCTTTGTTTCTTCGTATAACTTAGAACCTTTTGGAAGTGTCTCGGCATATTCCCAGAGTGCTTTTAATTCCTGCTTATTCATAATAGACCTCCTTTGTCACCGAGGTCTATTATCGGGTCAGTTTAGTGCGGTAGCAACTTGAAGTGAGTTGAATTGTACTTGAATCGTTACTTGAAGCGTTATTTATTGACTAAATCGATGCTGAATCCTTTTGCATTAAAAGAATCAGTCATAATAATTACTCTGTTACCAAGCATTTGTGAACTTTCAATATTCATTAGAATATTTCCTATTTCGTCTTTAAGACAGAAGTTTACTCCGTCTTTTGTTTTATACTTTTTGAGAGTAAATACAGTTTTTCCTAGTTTTAATTTCATTGTTCTTTCTCCTTTGTATTATTGTGCTTTCGGGTCGTTTTCCCACGGTGTCAGCACGGTCTTGTTTTTAATCAACTCAATAAACTTGTCTAACAACTGTATCTGCAATTCAATATGTACCTTGTTTGCCTTAGACATCCAAACACTACCAGACAAATCTTTTATTGAAGTTTCAAGATTCTTCTTCTGCATTTCGAGAAAGTCCAAACCCCAAGCAAATATACCTTGTTCAGTTTCATTTATCATTGTTCCTTCTCCTTGGCGTATTTCGCCATAAGTTCCTCTGTCGTTTCACAGAGATTTCTTTCTCTTGCTGACTTCATCTTTGCGGTGATAGTCTGCGGTGAGTACAAGTCGATTTCTTTCTGCATCTTACCCTGTAATTTTAAGTCGAGAATCTGTCTCTCTGAATCGGTCAGATTAAGTTTCTCTGGCTTGTGAATTGCGAATACATAGTTCATCTTGGTATAAAACATCACGCAGTAAATCAAGTGAATCGCAAATGGTGTTATGCCTAAGCGTTTCATAGTATAAGCAACAAATACGTTTACAAGATAAATCCACGGAGCAACCTTCTTCAACTTAGGGTCTGCACCCATAGCAACCAACATAAAGAAAATCGTTGCGTAGTTGTAGAAGTTGTTTATATAAACCAAGACACAGGCAAAAATCATTAAACTCCAAGCAAGTCCTTTTCTTCCGAAAAAGAAGATGCCGAGCGAGATTAAAGCACATCCACCTGCACGGAGATACCAGTAGTATTCAATATCTCCTACCTTCCATTCGTAAACGTGTAAACCGATTAGAACGATATGGAGTAACATAATCAAGAGCAACTGTTTGTCATTTTTCAAAAGTTCAATTCTGTTTCTAAGCCACTTAAACATTACTTCCTCCAATTCTATTCCAACCGTCATTCATAACCTTTTTTATAAGTTCTTCTGGCTTCTCGTTTGAATACATATCATCAGAACATACACAACAACCAGATTGCAAATGTCTTTCAATTTGGTAAATAGTATTCATACTAACTCCGTGCTGACGTAAAATACTTTCAAACTCATATATATTACGAAATGAAGTAAAAACAGTTTTTAAGAGTTCTTCTGCTTCTTTATAATATGCTTCTTGATTATTTCTTTTTAGCCACTTAAACATATAATACCTCAATTATTTATCGGCAGATTTCTCACAGTCAGCAATAAATATCGCTTCCCATAATGCTCTATCTCTTACTTCCTTCCTGTGTTTCTTGTGACATTCATCACAGTTAATTTCAAAGTGTCTTGTAGGATATGAATAATCTCTACGAGTACAAGGCTTTATCTGTCCGCATACTTCACAACGTTGTGTCATTACCAATCTCCTTTTTCTATAACCATTTCGGCTTTAATTTCCAACGGACTTACTTGATAGATTCTCTGCTTCATCGAAAGTATAAGTTCACCTTTGTACCAGTATCTCAATACTGCACCGTCATTTTCTTCTACTCCGAAAGGGTGATTCTGAACTGCAACATTTCCTTCTAAATCTGCAATCGTCAAACCTTTCTTTTTCATATATTCAAGTAAAAGTCTATCCGCTTCACTTGCACAGTTTAGGCAGGCTTTAGAAAGTTTATCGTGAATATATTCACCTACTTCGTTCATACACCCACCTCAAACTTACTGTCATAGTACCAACAACACATCTTGCAGGAGTTACTGTCATCCCATTGTCCGTCACTGTCAAAATGTCCTGTGTCATAACCACCTTTTGCCTTGTAAATCTTACACATCTTACAAGGGTCTATCACTAAAGGAATATCATTTATATATCCTTCAAAACTTTCTAACTGGTCTTTAAGTTCTGTCTTTTTTACCGAACCGCTGATGCCTACAACTCCACCTTCAATCCGATTCTCTCCTGCGTTCTGTTCAATAATGTAATTTTCACTCATTCTAATCCTCCTTTCTTTTACGCAATATAACAACACAAATCCAATCATTCCCTTTGCAAAATCATATTCAAATTCACTTGGAAAGAAATAAATCCAAGCAATTACTCCGAATATAATCAGCAGTTCTAAAATTAACCAATGCCACCATTTCATTTTTCTCCTCCGTTCAGTCCTCTATCTAACACCGATAACTGATGTTTCATTTCTCTAATATTTGCCAACATACTTTTCTTGTAATAAGGACTAGGTTGTGTACAAGCAATTTTTTGTAACCACTTGAAACAAAATCTTGTAATCGGATTGTTCATATATTTCATTTATTCCTCCTCACTAAAATCAGTTCCCATAGTTGCGTGATATACAACGTATACAGCCATATCTAACAGCCATTTGAAAGTTGCTCTGTCTACTTCTGTTCTTCCATTATTTCCATATCTCTTGTAAACATTATGAAAATCAAGAGAACCAACGTTATCTGGAACATTCGCCCAACCTACTGACTGAACGTAGCAAATAAGGTTTTCTATAAGATGTTCTTCATCACTCATTTATTCAATCTCCTTAGTAGGTTTATTGCACCATTTTTCTATTTCCACAGAAACATAAGTTACCTTTTCATCTTCAATTACAAGTTTCTTCCAATTCTTGTCTTTATAGTCATAACAAACTATATCACCTTTATCTGAAATAACTTCAAGTGTATATCTGTAGATTTCTGCTTTTTTAGGAAGTGGAATACTTATTCTAGCGTCAAACCATTCTATAGCAGAGTTATAACCGTCTTTGAATCCGTCTTTATAGATTTCTAACTCTGGTTTCATTTCATAACCTAAAGGCTTTTTCTTGAACTTTTCTTCTGCTCGCTTTTCTAAGTCTGTCATTTTATATCTCCTTTGGAAGTTCTGGAAGTACAATTTCTTTCCAAGCGATAATTTTGCAGATAGTAGACCATTCCTTTGTATCTGGATAATAACTTTCTAAACCTTTATATTTGGTTCCGTCAGATTCAAAAATAACAAGATACTCACCTTCAACTTTTGGATATTCACCCTTCGACGGATAATGCCATTCATTAGCCTTGTTATAGCCGAACTCAACTGCTTTACGAAGATACTTTTCAAACTGTGAAGGAATAGAACCGTGAGCCGATTCATAATACTTCGCCATATCCTGTGCATATTCTTCTGCTTCTTTCTCAAACATAGTTACTCCTTCGACTGTATTCTCTTTTCAATATAATCGTGTCTACTTGATGACAACTCTCTTGCTTGTTCTGGTGTTAAAGTACACCACTCACATTCAAGACCGCAATAACACCACTTAGCAATTCCGTCTTTCCACATTTTCCTATTCTCTGGTGCCTTTTGCATCTGCATACACAAAGCAGGACAAACATCATATTTTTTCAGATAATCTTTTTCATAAAGCCTTTCTGGTTCTTCTATTACATTGAATGATTTGAATGTCATTTCTCCACCTCGCTAATCAATGTAGTTATATTTCGCTTTCTGTATGCATTCATAAGTACTGTTCTCTTTTAAGAATTGCTCTGCTCGTTCTACATCTTTTACAGGCTCATAACTTCGGTTTCTTAAATCCCATAAAAGAAGTTTTATAATTTCTTTTGCTTTGGCGAGATTGTCATAAAACTTTTGTTCCATTTTGGAATAATTGTCTGCCATAACTTTGTTATCGTCTTTCAGTTCTGCGTTTTCTTCTTCAAGGTCTGCAAGTTTATCGCACTTATCACACCATTTTACAATCTTCTTGTAACCTTCTATTACGTCTTTCAGTTCTGCATTTTCTTTTTCAAGCCTTGCAACTGCATTACAAGCATCTGCAAGTGTCATTTGTCTCATTACGTCTGCCTTTGACATTTTCTGTTATCTCCTTAATTCCCATTTATCCTTACAGTTTATACAATCGCAATAGGTAAACTTACATTTTCTATCTTCTTGATACAGATATGAATGTTTACAATTTTGTCCACACTTCATTTTCTCAATCTGTGCTTGAAGCATTTTATTTCTTTCATTCAAATCGTGTATTGTCTTTAACATTTCACACATAGCGTCAAGTTTTGGATTTACGCTAGGTACTTCTTCTTTAGTCATTCTTCTTCCTCCTCATTCTCCCACGCTCGTTCTTTCATCATTCTCTGTGCCTGTCTGATACAGCCCTGTTTGAACGATGAGTAACTTCCGCACTCTGGGTCATACTCTTCTAATAAACTATTCAAGATAGAGTTGTATCTCTGCTCATCTTCCAAGTCGGAAGGGTCTTTAATCTTCTGATAACTTTCTGCTGAATACATTACCTACCTCCTACCTATCGTCAGCATAACTTTCATAACCATCGCTTCGGCTCTTGCTTCTGCCAGTGCTTCTGCCCGACAATCTTCTTGCCAGTCAAGGTAAGATTCCCATTCAGATTCCAAATCAACTTCTTTCATTTCTTCGTCTGTTTTTTTAAGCCAGTTTTTAAGAATCTCGTACTGTTCGTCACAGTCATAATCTGGACAATCTTTATCTGCCTGTCCTATCAGCCAAGCATCGTAATCTACTTCACTAAACTTCTTTCCTGTCATTGTTCTTCTCCTTCAAAACCATTGGTATTGATATAAGAATCCATTTGCAGAATCCGTACATCTTTCTCTAGTTCTTCCAGACGTTTATCTGTCATAACTTTTTCAAAAGCCAGTTTATTGTTATCCTCCTGCCTTGTTGTAATTAAGTCTAAATAAAGAACTATAGGCAGGAAGTATAAAGCAATCAAAAGAATCGCTAAGATTTTTCGCATTTCTTCCCTCCCTTCTTCAAGGTCTCATTACCAACAATTATTCCCATAGCAACTCCGAACATAATCGCAAGGAATAAAAGAACCAGCAAAATACCTGTAATAATTAAAAATGCAATTACTCTCATACAGCCCTCCTTACTGCATAATGCACTTCCTGTTTTGTAGTTTTCATCGCTTCGTTTTCTTTTTTTGCCTTTACACAACAGGAAGCACACTGGCATTGTGAATAATCTCTACAAACCCAGTCCTCCTGCCCGAAGTGCTGGCAATAACTCATTTCTTTGTATGGGCAGTCATAGCAGTTTACTTCCTTGCCGTCGCCTATATATTCTTTATTAAACTTGATTACACTCATAGGCGGTTGAAACTCACTTTTCTTTACAGCGTGAGCACGACACTCAAAACCTTTTTTATAACAGGCTGGACATAAAGGAAGTCCGTAAGCATACTCTGTTCCGCACTCCAGACATACAGCCCAGATATAGACCTTTGGCTTCTTGCCTTCTATCATAGCCAGTGTTTTTGCAATCGCTGAAACATCTGGAATCTTCTTACCTGTCGGATAGTCAGTAAACAGTTTTTTTGCAAAATTGTTTTTCTGTTCTTCGGTAAGTTTTTCCACGTTCTCTCGGATATAACGCTGTTCTTCGTCTCCGAGCCTGCCGTAATAGTTTACAATACGCTCTAAAATCATCTTTCGTATTCCTCCCAGATATGTGCATTTGCTTTTGAATAATCTACATTGTTTATCTCGTCTTGCTTTTCCCACTCGACTTGAAGTTGATAATACTGCTCGCCTTCTGGTCTACCTATTTTCAGCCAGTCTTTATGGTGATAAGCAAAAACAGCAACATTTATTCTGATAGGTGTTTTATCCAGTTCTCTGTTAATAAAGTCTTGGCATACTGCATACGGATTCACGTCACTACGCTCGTACTTCTCGACAGAAAAATATTCTGGTAAATACTCTTGATAGTTATTGCAGAAAGCGTTGAATGAAAACCCTCTTTTCCAAGTATCGCAATCCATAACTTTAAGATAGTTCTGGAGGGCTTGTTTCAGCCTATCTACTTTTTCATATCTGGCAATCTCTACCAGCCTTCGCCCTTCCTTCTGGGAAAAAGAAATCATATTTGTGGAAATCGGAATCTTTTTAGAATTGCCGTGATTGTTATTATGAGTATGAATAATTGCGAAACACTCACGCAGAAAATCTTGAAAATCTCTAGGGCTAGTTACATTTTCAGCAGGTTCATTTATATAAGCAGGAACGTTTTGAGCACACGCATTATATGTGTCTTTCTCTTTTTCTTTATCTATATCTATCTCTATATCTGTGTGACTTTCTTGTGACATCGGTGTGACATTTTCCCACTCTATCTGTGACATTGACTGCTCTCGGATTCTCTGTTTTCTTTTACGCTGGGCAGAATCAGTTTCCTTTCCAACAAGTTCATTCAACTGTGTAAGATAGATTTCACCTGTCTCTAATCTTTTTATTAACCCGATTTTTGCAAACAAGGTTAATGCTGAACGTACAATATCAACATCTGTTTTTGTAAGTTTAGCAATACCTACTTCGTCATACGGCAACAATAATTCTCCTACATAACGAATCAATTTACCTTCATTACGGAGGGCTTTCAAACATAGTTTGAGATAGAATAAAACATACTTCTCACCATTTTCCTGCCCTTCGATAAAATCAATAGTATCGTCGTCAAAAAAGTTCTCTTGTAATTTTAACCAGTAATAGCGTTTTTCACTCATAGTCATTTTCCTTCCCACCTTAATTTTATTTTTCCAAAAAAAAAAGTCCTTCTAGTCACTTATCACCCTTTCGGGTGTCGTCTTTATAAGTGCCTAGAAGGACATTATTATCCTAGTAAATGCGACAATTATTAAAGACGATAAAAATAATTCTCACGTGTGAATTATAGAATGATGTGTGAATTATTGTCAAGAAATATTTCACACGTTTTTCAATAAATCACTTCTTTTCAGCATATTTTTCGTATAATTCCGCAGAATATAACTTAAAATACTTTTCAAAATCGTGATTAAAGCCTAATTCTACCCAAGTAGAGTTACGGATAAACTCTCTTAGTTCGACAAACTTTTTCTCGATTTCCTTTGCCTTGTAAAACTTTCTGGCTGTTACCGATAACTTTGAAAACAACATTGTATCTAAATTATCAGCAACATCTAGCGTAAAGAGGTTGTTTAGAGATTCTGGCATAGTCAAGATTCCATAACAACCGTGGACAGTTTTATGAATTACCTTTGGAAGTAAAACCAGATTATCTATCTCGTTGTGTTTATGGTTTCCGTCTATGTGGTGAACCTCGTACCAGTTCTCATTCCACCTAAGTCCTCCAAGTTCCTTAGAGTAAAGGTCTCTATATATTTCGTTTTTCGGCATAGTGCTTCTTCCTTTTCTTAAAGTGCGTTAAATGATACGTTCCGCAAGCCTTGCAGTAATAAGTTCTCATAGGTATCGTTTTATTAGTTATACCTATCCGATGTCGTTTTAATCGCCTTACGACGTTACCTGCTTCCTTCTGGGAATAACAAACCTTCCCTGTGAATCTACAGTAATTACGTTCTAACACATTTTGCCCTCCTTCTTTTCAAAACGTAGTTTTTTATTTTTAATGACAGCGTACATATACTCTCTTTGTGCTCCGTGTGATTCCTCCCAGTTACTAAGAAAGTACACCTCGTCAGAAACATCAATCATCGCATAATCAATAGCCATATACTGCTCGTAATGAAGGTTTAAGACATTTAAACAACAAGGATTGATTATATGTGTATAACCTTCTTCTTTGAGTTTAAGAACAGCGTTTGCGAAGTCGTCTTGATACGTTGGGTTATCTGTCATTTTTCCAGAAATATAAATAGTCTTGTTATTCATTACAGCACTCCCTTCTCAACTCAACGTCAGCAATTAGGGTAGTTACCTGCTCATTCCTTGTCAGCATTTGAAACTGTTCTACCTTCTTTATGAAATAAGGTGCGTTATAAAGTTTTATAACTACCAACTCGTTTGCGTGCCCTTCGTGGCATAAAGTCTGTAATTGTGTTGTAAGTTCTCCCAGTGTCATTTCTACTCCTCTAAGTCTAGTCCGTATTCAGAAGCGATTGCATACATTTCGTCTATAAGATAACTCGCTTCCACAGTAGTTATCGTTCTCATACTCTCTGGAACTGGCTTCCCTGTCAGTTTGTTAAGGTGAAACGGATAACCTCGTTTTATAGCCCTTTCCTTTACAGCGTTCTCTACGTCGGGAATCTCGTTGCCTGTCTGCTGTGCTATTTTAGTTATCAATCTCCAAATAAGATTGTTCTGTGATAACTCACCAGTAGTCCTAGCCCGATATGGCGGTGACATTTCAAGTCTTACAAATCCGCTGTACTTTGCTTTACACAAATCTACCAAGCCTTGAAGCATAGCCCTTACACCATAATCTTGTGCATAAAGCACCAGAAAACCTTCTTTGTTTGAGAAGGATTCAATTTTCAGTATTGCTTTTTTCTTCTCCATTCTTCCCACCCATTATTATTCTTTCGTGCCACGGTTTCTCCATTGGAAACGTAAAACTAATTCCCTTAAACTGTTTTCGTTTCATTTTGAAGTATTCCTTTCGGTCTTTCTTCTTCTGATTTTTACTTCGGGTATCTGGAAACAAATCATCAATAGAATCAGAACGAACTACTGGCTGACCGTTTAAGGTGATTTTCCAATCATTCAGATTCATTTCTTACTCTCCTTTACATCACATAAATGAATTGCATATACAGGTTTATCTATTGCAAGGTCTGTATCTTTACCGTTTATCGTTTCAATTTTCGTGATATTGGCTATCAGATATTGATTTGTGTAACCTAGACGAAGTTTACAAGGGCAAGGTTGGGTTACAGGTTCTTCTGTATATATTCCTTCGTTGCAA
>JAEIGA010015142.1_pt1 | contig 11744 bp, 11 predicted proteins | sample 9270691 | NCBI WGS metagenome assembly JAEIGA01 (sample SAMN17057246, study PRJNA624740) | gut metagenome | biome: biome; isolation source: fecal sample | host: Bos grunniens | place: China: Xizang | collected 2019
CAGGCTCAATACTTTTGCGGATGTTTGTTTCTACTCTTGCGCCATTGACTGTGATACGCATACATACTGAAGCCTCTCCGTTCTTCAGTAGCTTGGTTTTCTAGATAAAGAAAAGCACATTAAATGAATCTCGTCTCATTTTCTCCTACTTTTAAGTTAAACCTTTATTTGACAAAAGTAAGAATCCGAGCCCGTTTTGACGCTATGCAAAATGTTGTGAATCAGCGAAAAGCACTCTTTTAAGGTGGAGATGTTTGGAACACCCGTTTGCTCCACCTCTTGCTCCACCAAAGGCGGTCGTGAACCGCACTTTTTTGCGTTTTTGGGGAAAATAAAAAATCCCGATTTTCGTTGAAAATCAGGATTTTACGTTGTTTTGCTATTCTTTGCTGTGGTGCCACCAGGAATCGAACCGGGGACACAAGGATTTTCAGTCCTTTGCTCTACCAACTGAGCTATGGCACCATCTTTTCAATCTTCCAAGCGGGGTGTTCCCGATTGGGATTGCAAAGGTAGGAATTAATTTTAATATTCCAAATTATTTTTGTCAAAATTATAGTTTTTTTGAGAGATATTTTGCCATAATTTTAAAAGTGGCTGATAATCAACACCTATTATTTATAGCTCAGTTCATTACAAGTATGTATCCGTTAAGGTATGTTGCCAGCACAAGCCACAATATATAAGGGACAAAGAGAAATGAAGCTGTTTTGTTGAGTCTGTAGGCCTGTAAAGCGTAAAGAACTACTACCATATCAAGGGCAACTATATTGATGAAGCCCAGGGCCGGATTTTGCAGTTTGAAGAAGAGTATGCTCCAGGTAAAATTGAGCAGGAGCTGTAGTACAAAATATCCGAGGAGCAGATTGAAACGCCTTGGAGGCAAATGCCATACTATTCCAAAGGAAATTCCCATGCATAAATAAATTATACTCCATGCTACAGGAAAAATATAATCAGGTGGGGTCACCGACGGTTTGTTCAGGAACTGATACCAGCCGTCAATGGAGTCAGCCTGAAAATAACTTGCTGTAATTCCTACACTGAAACAGACAAGTACTGAAATTAAAATTGACCAAAAATACTTCATACTGTGCTTTTTTCTGTATAAACGCATTTTTGGCCAATTTGGTTTAAAATTTAGCCTCAATTTTCAATACCGGGAGAAATTAAAAATGGATTCCCTGCCATGCAGAAGCCGACCACTAATTCTTCAAGGAATAGTTTACAGAAGTTACTACACGAATCTTCTTTATGTGGGGTGTATTGCTGTCACGGTCAGTAATTGTAAACTGCCCCTGGCTGGCCCACATTATCTTTCCAAGTTTGCTTTCTGAATCCTCTGCAAATTGCTGTGCCGCCATTCTTGCATTTTTTGTGGCCTCCTGAATCATTTTAGGCTTGAGGTCATTGAATGAGGTGTACTCATAAGTGACACGGTCATTATAGTTATAGTCACTGCTGCCCAAGACAATCCCCTCCTTGAGCAACTCACCTTGTGAAGCGATAAGTTTGCGCACAAGATCAACTTGCGAAGAGGTTACTGTTATAACCATAGTTACAATATATCTGTAGGGTTTCTGCTGTGACATATAGCGTTCGGCCTGCAGGTCAACAGCTTTTGGTGCACCGGCAGATATATCCGACTCCACGATTCCATTACTCTTCAGATAATCGGTAACCTTACCTGCGGTAGAGCTGATTCTGTTGTAAAGTGCAGGCAAGTCATTTCCCATTTCACTGAAGACAATTGGCCATATCACCTTATTGGCAGGCACCTCAACCTCAGCCAAGCCCTTTACACTTACAATTCTATCTTTGTTTACAAAGTTGTCAATTCCCCCTTTGAGGAAAATTCCGAGCACTATAATTGCCACTGCAATTACACAAGCCTCCTTTAACCAACTGCTCTTCATAATATACTCTATTTTAAATTGTTTAATTATGTAACTGACCAAAACCCGACACTCACGCAAAACAGATCTCTTTTTCAGAAATCACAATGAAATGGCCTTTGCTGACAAATAGACCTCAGATCAAATGAAGCCCTACTGTATTACCGGAAGCTTCTCCCTTGCCTCACTGGTAGGCATTGCATTGAAGTGCCACCACTCCGAAGGTTCAACTATCCAGCCGGCATGGGTCATAACCTCGCGCAACAATCTGCGGTTCAAAAGTTCCCTACGTGTAATCTCGCCATTCTCAAAAAGTTCCTGCTCCATATCTGATCTTGAACGGTCTCCAAAGTAATCGTACTCAGAACCCATAGGAATAGGATGACCGGTACAGTCTACCAAAGTGACATCGACAGCTATACCAAAGTTGTGCGGGCCACCACCCCTTTTATGTGGGTTTGCCACAAAATCCTCAAGGTCTGTTCCCTCCACTACACTCCACATCTGAGCCTGGATTGAACGGGGACGCGCCGCATCATAAACTACAAGGTGAAGATCCATTCTCTTCTTTCTCAAATACTCATTTGCCTTTCTGAGTTTTTCCATGGCTTCAGGTACAAGATATGCCTCATCAAGATCTTCATACAATACCCTGCCCATAAAATTATATGGTGTCGCATATACCATATACACTTCAATTCCAGGAATTTGCTCAGCAACATTCTGTAGTCCCAACTCCTCAAGATGTTTCTCTATTTTTGATTTTTTCTGTCCCCATACCGATGAGGATGCAGCCAACAAAAGTACAAGTACCGCAAATAGCAACTTTTTCATAATATCTGAGATTTAAAATTATACAATATTAACAACAAACTGAACTCAAATGTACGAAAAAGGGATTTATAAATCAATTAAAAAATTATTAACTTTGATGTTCGGAAATAATAGTTATTATGGCAGAGTTTGGATTCATAAAAGTGGCGGCAGCCGTACCTTCAGTCAGGGTTGCAGACTGTATATACAATTCAGAGAGAATAATGGGCCTTATAGAGAGGGCCGACAGTCAGGGTGTTGAGTTTATAGTATTTCCCGAACTGGCCCTTACAGCTTATAGCTGCAAAGACCTGTTTCATCAGAAGCAGCTGCTGGAGAGTGCAGAAGAGGCTCTTGCACAACTTGTGGGAGAGACTGCAGAAATGGATATTACTGTCATATTGGGAATGCCCGTAAGGAGAGGAACACAGATTGCCGATGCGGCGGTTGTCTTTGGCCAAGGCGAGATTTACGGAGTTGTTCCAAAAAGTTTTTTGGCCAATAGCCGTGAAGCGGGAGAAGGCAGATGGTTTACTCCGGCATGGCAGCTTAACGATGATACCGTAACTCTCTGCGGACAGGAGGTTCCAATGGGTGCTGACCTGATATTCAAATCTGAAAAGGTTACTTTTGGAGTGGAGATCGGAAGCGATCTCTTTGCACCTTTCCCTCCAGGCTCATACCACGCTATCAATGGTGCCGAAATCATATTCAATACAGGCGCCGGCAATGAGCTTATCGGCAAACATGACTACCTGCACGCATCAATAGCAAACCATTCAGCCAAAACATATTCGGGATATGTGTATGCCTCAGCCGGTTTTGGTGAGTCAACTACAGATCTTGTCTTCTCAGGCAATGCCATAATTGCTGAAAACGGTAAAATTCTTGCACAATCTCCACGGTTTACAATGGAGGAGCAGTTGGCAGTATGCGATATAGACATTGATTATCTGAACCACGACAGAATGGTGGACTCCTTCACAAGCAACGCAAATCTGTCGGGAAGAGACTATAGGATTGTAAAGATTTTCAGCGATGGTTGTGCAGATAAAGATGGCTGTGAATCAGGTACTGCAATTGAAAGGATATACAATCCTATGCCATTTGTTCCGGATGATGGCCAGATGGATGAGAGATGTGAGGAGATCTTCAATATACAGGTTTCAGCTCTTGCAAAAAGATTGCTGCATACCAATTGCAAAAGTGCGGTAATAGGAATTTCTGGAGGTCTTGATTCAACTCTGGCACTGCTTGTTGCTGTGCAGACATTTGACACTCTGCAGATTCCACGAAGCAATATTCTTGCAGTTACAATGCCAGGATTCGGCACAACTGACCGCACATACAACAATGCTGTTGACCTAATAAATGCTCTTGGAGTAACATTCAGGGAGATTTCAATTAAAGAGGCCTGCATACAGCACTTCAAAGATCTGCAGCATGAGATTTCTAACCATAATGTAGTGTATGAAAACAGCCAGGCCCGTGAACGCACACAGATACTTATGGATCTTTCAAACCAAGTAAACGGAATGGTAATAGGTACAGGAGATTTTTCTGAACTTGCATTGGGTTGGGCTACTTACAACGGCGACCATATGAGCATGTATGGAGTCAATGCCGACATACCAAAGACCCTTGTAAAATATCTTGTAACCTGGGTAGCAAAGTTCAGGAGCGACAAAAAGACCGGCGATACCCTTCTTGATATAGTTGATACACCTATCAGTCCTGAACTGATTCCGGCAGATGAACAGGGAAACATCAAACAGAAGACTGAAGATCTTGTAGGCCCGTATGAGCTGCATGACTTCTTCCTGTACCATATGTTGCGCTATGGTGCGACTCCTGAAAAGATCTACTTCCTTGCAAAGAGGAGCTTTGCAGGCAAATATGACAATGAGACCATCAAGAAATGGCTTACTACCTGCATCAGACGCTTCTTTAATATGCAGTTCAAGAGAAGTTGTCTTCCCGACGGCCCTAAGGTCGGATCAGTGGGTCTCTCTCCACGCGGAGACTGGCAGATGTCAAGCGACTCCTGCTCTACCGTATGGATGGAGCAGCTTGAAGATCTCGAATAGAGGAGCAACTGCCATAAAAGATTATCGGTTACCGTACATATTGTTGTAGTAGGACTGGTATTCTCCGCTTGTAACATTGTCCATCCACTCCTGGTTGGCCAGATACCACTTTACGGTCTTCTCTATACCCTCTTCAAATTGCAGGCTCGGCTCCCAGCCAAGCTCCTTCTGCAGTTTTGTTGAGTCTATAGCATAGCGCAGATCGTGTCCGGCACGGTCTGTAACGTATGTAATCAGGCCAAGACTCTCACCCTCAGGATTTCCGAGCAATCTGTCCACGGTTTTTATGATCACCTTTATGAGGTCTATGTTCTTCCACTCATTGAATCCGCCGATATTGTATGTCTCTGCCACTTTTCCTTGATGGAAGATAAGATCAATAGCCCTGGCATGATCCTCTACATACAACCAGTCACGGACATTCTCACCTTTTCCATATACAGGAAGGGGCTTTTTGTGTCTGATATTGTTTATAAAGAGCGGGATCAGCTTCTCCGGGAATTGGTAGGGGCCATAATTGTTGCTGCAGTTTGTCACAATTACAGGAAGTCCATACGTATCATGGTAGGCCCTTACAAAATGGTCACTGCTGGCCTTGCTCGCACTGTAGGGGCTGTGGGGATTGTACTTTGTAGTCTCATAGAAGAAATCTTCACCATAGGCGAGATGGTGCTCTCCAGAAGAGGCCTCTGTTGTAAATGGAGGTTCAATACCGTCGGGATGCGTAAGTTCAAGGGCACCATAAACCTCATCTGTAGAAATATGGTAGAAAAGTTTCTGCTGGAACCTCTCCGGCAACGATTCCCAATAGATCTTGGCAGCCTGCAACAGGGAGAGTGTACCCATCACATTTGTCTTGGCAAATGTAAAGGGATCCTTTATGCTGCGGTCAACATGGCTCTCGGCCGCAAGGTGAATGACACCGGTCACATGCTCGCTCTGCATAAGTTCAAGAACAGACTCAAAATCACATATATCCATCTTTACAAACATATAGTTGGGCTTCTCTTGCAGATCCTTGAGATTTGCAAGATTACCGGCGTACGTAAGTTTGTCAAGGTTTATAATCTTGTACCGCGGATACTTGTTTACAAACAATCTTACCACATGGCTACCTATGAAACCAGCACCGCCTGTTATAATTATTGTTTTAGTATATTCTGCCATTATCTGGTATTTTTCAAATTTGATATACAGAGTTTCAGGGAGTCTGTCCAATAAGGGACATCCACTCCAAATGTCTCTTTGATTTTTGTTTTGTCAAGCACTGAGTAACTTGGTCTTTTTACAGGACTCGGGAACTCGTTTGAGTGGCATGGCTGCACATCACAATCAGCAGTTCCGTTGTATTCAGCAATCATCTTTGTAAAATCGAACCAGGAGCATACCCCCTCATTTGAGTAGTGATATATTCCGGTTTTCGGATAATCTGCCTGGTTAACGGCCACTCCATCCTTAGAATCATGCTTTGCGTGTACATATGATTTGTAATCATCAATTACCACCGAAATGGCTTTTGCAAGATCAAGTGCATAAGTAGGTGTGCCGACCTGGTCAAAAACCACCTTCAACTGGGGTTTGGTTGCTGTAAGGTTCATCATTGTTTTGCAGAAATTCTTCCCGAATTCTGAGTATAGCCAAGCTGTACGGATTATCACATAGTTGCCGCCGACTGCCATTATATTCTGCTCGCCATGGAGTTTGGTCAAGCCATAGACTCCGGTTGGTGTACCCTGCTGCTCCTCTTTACATGGAACATTATATGGTTCCTTGCCAAAAACATAGTCTGTTGAGATCTGGACAAGCAGTCCTCCCCTCTTCCTTATTGCCGTTGCAAGGTTTTCAGGAGCATGAGCATTAAGTTTTTCTGCCAATACCTGATTGCTCTCGGCACCGTCGACATTGGTATATGCTGCACAGTTTACTATTACATCCACGTCATTCACAGTCACCATTTCACATACTGCTCCAGCATCTGTAATATCAAGGTAAAGAGTCTCGGCACCTTCTGTCTGGTTAACATCCGTAAAAATATAGTGGTTGCCACTCTCTTTGGCAATTATTCTCATCTCATTGCCAAGTTGGCCATTGGCACCTGTAACCAGAATGTTCATACTAATAGAGTTTTTGGTTTATATCAAAAAGCCATTGGGCATCCCTCAGTTTTGGATGCAATTTATCCTTCTCACTCAAAATTATCTCTTCTGCAGGAATCTTCCAATCTATCGCGAGATCCGGATCATTCCAGATAATTGCACCTTCAGATTGTGGTGCATAGAGATTGTCACATTTATACTGGAAAATTGCCTCATCACTCAACACTGCAAAGCCATGGGCAAATCCTCTTGGTATAAAGAACTGGCGATGGTTCTCCTCCGTAAGTTCAACGGCTACATACTTTCCAAAGGTGGGCGATCCCCTTCTTATATCTACAGCCACATCAAGCACTGCCCCCTTGACAACCCTCACAAGTTTGCTTTGGGCATGGGGAGGTTTCTGAAAGTGCAACCCTCTCAAGACGCCATAAGATGATTTGCTCTGGTTGTCCTGCACAAAATCCACATCCATTCCTGTCTCCTGACAGAAACGCTCCTTGTTGTAACTCTCATAAAAGTATCCTCTCTCATCACCAAATATCTTTGGTTCAATGATAAACACACCATCAATATCTGTCTTTATAACCGCCATCAGCCACTATTGTTTACTATCTGTTGTTTACACGTTCTATCAGATTCACCAAATACTGTCCGTACTGGTTCTTTAACATAGGCGTTGCCACCTCTCTTAGTTTTTCCTCTGTTATCCACCCATTTCTGTAGGCAATTGCCTCAAGACAGGCAATCTTGAGTCCCTGTCTCTTTTCTATCACCTCAATAAAGGTAGAGGCCTCGCTCAATGAGTCATGTGTTCCAGTATCCAACCATGCAAAACCCCTGCCCAACAGTTGTACCTTAAGCTCTCCACTCTCCAGGAAACTCTGGTTTACAGATGTTATCTCCAATTCACCCCTGGCCGACGGCTTGACATTTTCTGCAATTTCAACCACCTTGTTTGGGTAGAAATAGAGACCCACCACAGCATAGTTCGACTTTGGCACCTTCGGCTTCTCCTCTATGCTCAAACATTTGCCATCGGTGTCAAACTCAGCTACACCATAACGCTCGGGATCGCTTACCCAATAGCCGAACACTGTAGCTTTAGCATCTCTCTCCGCATTTTCAACAGCCTCTCTCAACTTTGAAGTAAAACCGCTTCCGTAAAAAATATTGTCTCCGAGCACCAGACATACAGAATCATTGCCAATAAACTCCTTGCCTATTATAAATGCCTGGGCCAAACCCTCGGGACGCGGTTGCACGGCATATTCAAATCTTACACCATAATCACTTCCATCACCAAGCAGACGCTGGAAGGCTGGCATATCTTCTGGAGTTGTTATTATAAGTATCTCCCTTATTCCTGCCAACATCAGAACAGATATTGGATAGTATACCATTGGCTTGTCAAAAACGGGAAGCAACTGTTTGCTCACCCCTTTGGTAATTGGATACAGGCGCGTACCCGAACCTCCTGCCAAAACTATTCCTTTCATACTCGCTGCAATTTTAGTAAACTATTAAAATCTGTAACCAAGAAATATACCACCCTTATATAAGGGCAACCACTCGGCACTGGCATTCCTGTCAACATACATTTCATACGGATCCTCTTTGCTATCCCTCCGGTATCCCTGGTAAACAGATTGCTGAAATCCACCGCCCCAGGCAACTTCAATTGACCAGTGATGATCTATATTCCATTGATATCCCAAAGTAATACCAGCCATTACATTACTTCCATGCTGGTAACAATCCCCTTTATACTCATCTGTATACCTCAAAACTAAGCCTTTATTGAGTTTATACACACCAAATCCCACATTTGGAGCCACATAGAAACCACTGAATGCGGCACGGGGATAGTACCTGAATTCCAATGATCCCGATCCCAACACAAAAGGTTTCCCTGTGCCAAGGAAATCTGTGGTATAAAAAGAACCGAAGGCCTCCATCTGCACAGTAAAGTTCTTCATAACCTTAAACTCAACAGCAGGATTCACAATCCCTATAAGCACAAGAGAGTTAAGCTTTACATTCAACCTGTTCTCTTCAACTTTGGCTATTCTGTACAACCGCTTTGTTCCGTTGTAAATATCGCCATCAAGCTCCTTGGCAGACAATGAAGAGCAAACAGCAACAATACCTATCAACAAAAACAAGAAATGTTTAAGTTTAAATAGCGCTTTCATCATTAACATCTCCAATAAACTTTACAACACCTCTGTACAACTCATACTTTTCATTGGTCTCACTACAAAATGCATATGCAGGTACCTCCTCTCCATTGCCGTCAAACTTCAATTTACATCCGTTACGGCTCATCCACCCTGCAAAACGTGCAGGATTCCCCACAAGCATCGCGTATGGTTGCACATCCTTGGTCACTACAGCTCCAGCTCCTATAAAGGCATACTCTCCAATATCATGTCCGCATACTACAGTAGCATTTGCACCAATAGTCGCCCCCCTACCTACATGAGTCCTGGCATATTGGCCTCTTCTGTTGACTGCGCTTCTTGGATTTGTAACATTTGTAAATACACATGATGGTCCAAGAAAGACATCATCACCGCAGGTGACACCTGTATAAATGCTGACGTTATTTTGAACCTTTACATTTGTTCCCAATGTCACATCTGGTGAAATGACCACATTTTGTCCTATATTGCAATTCTTCCCGACAACCGCGCCGCTCATAATATGAGAAAAATGCCATATACGCGTTCCTTCTCCTATTGTACAGGCTTCATCAATAACTGCTGTAGGATGTGCAAAGTAACTCTTCTCTTCCATGACTACAGACTCCAGTAATCCATATCCTTAATTCTGTTTCTGTATAATCCCTTGATGTCAGCCAATATTGCATTCGGCACATTGGCTACCAAAGACTTATAAAAATCTTCATCCAGATTCTTATACTCATCATGAGCTACAGCAACAATTACCGCATCATAATAGTTTTTTGGCAATTTATCGAAATCAACCAATTTGACTCCATATATCTTTTCGACCTCTGCCGAATCTGCTCTGGAATCAGTAACATCAACATGGCATCCATAATCCTTAAGTTCATTGACAATATCCATTACTTTTGTATTGCGGATATCAGCAACATTCTCCTTGAATGTTATACCAAGTACAAGATATTTGGATCCTACACTGCCTACGCCTAACGAAATAAGACGTTTTACAAGTTTTTTTGCTATATAACCACCCATTGTATCATTTATGAAACGGCCGGCAGATATAATTTGAGGATGGTATTTCTTCTCCGCAGCCTTATGGACAAGATAGTATGGATCCACTCCAATACAATGTCCACCCACAAGTCCGGGATAGAATCTCAAGAAATTCCACTTTGTGCCGGCAGCTTCCAACACATCGTAGGTATTGATGCCTATACGGCTGAAAATGATGGACAGTTCATTCATTAACGCTATATTGACATCCCTCTGAGTATTCTCTATAATCTTGGCAGCTTCGGCCACTTTTATGCTTGGAGCCCTGTGCACACCAGGTTTTACAACCAACTCATATACCTTTGCAATAACATCAAGCGACTCATCATCGCAACCCGAAACAATCTTGATGGTATTTGGAAGAGTATGCACCTTCTCGCCAGGGTTAATTCTCTCTGGTGAATATCCTATCTTGAAATCCTCACCGCACTTCAAGCCGCTTATCTGTTCCAGCAATGGCAAGCAATCCTCTTCTGTACAGCCAGGATAGACAGTTGATTCAAACACAACATAATCACCCCTCTTCAACACCTTTGCAACACTTTCGGTTGCTGCCAAAAGCGGATTGAGGTTGGGCTTGTTGTGCTCATCTATAGGGGTAGGAACCGCTACAATATAGAAATTGGCTTCTGCCAGTCTCTCCAAAGAGGAGGTAAACTCTATATCACGATTTTCAAAAGCATCACTCTGCAGTTCACCACATGGATCAACTCCATTTCTCATCTTATCAAGCCTCGCCTCATTTATATCATATCCTATGACTGAGACTTTCCCCGCAAATTCCAATGCCAGCGGCAACCCGACATACCCCAAACCAATTACTGCCAACTTGCACTTCTTGTCAATCAATTCATTATACATCATATTGTGATTTTATAAAAAACTCCTTTATTTTTTCAATTATGAAATCTTGCACCTCTTCTTTCAATTCAGTATGCATAGGCAACGACAATACACTCAAAGACAATCTTTTTGCCACATCCAACTTTTCCGCTGGAACTGCAATATCCTTGAAGGCCTCCTGCTCCTGAAGCGGAAGCGGGTAATAGACCATACTCGGTATCCCATGTTCTGAAAGATAATTTTTCAATTCATCTCGTACAGATACAAATTTACTCTCCTGAGATGCCCCGGTGCTATGATTATCCCTAATAATGAGTGTATACTGATGATACACATGACCTCCATCTCCAACTTCTAAAGGTGTTTGAAAATACTTTTCTGTAGGGTCAAATTCCTTTAACTTGTCGGTATAATATTGAGCTGCTTTATATCTCAGAGCACAGTATTCATCCAGATGCTGGAGCTTTACATCAAGAATTGCAGCCTGAATGGTATCCAACCTTGAATTGCATCCTATTACACTATGATGGTACTTTATCCGTTGACCATGATTGGCTATCATACGTAACTTCTCTGCCAAATCATCATTATTGGTCATTATGGCACCGCCATCACCATAGCACCCAAGATTCTTTGATGGGAAAAAAGAGGTACAGCCAATATCTCCAATGGTACCATTCATTCTTCGGTACTCACCGACATTACCATCTTCGCCATTGGTTTCCTTGATTGTGCTCCATCCTCCCAGTGCTTGGGCATTATCTTCGA
>JAEIGA010015143.1_pt1 | contig 11744 bp, 7 predicted proteins | sample 9270691 | NCBI WGS metagenome assembly JAEIGA01 (sample SAMN17057246, study PRJNA624740) | gut metagenome | biome: biome; isolation source: fecal sample | host: Bos grunniens | place: China: Xizang | collected 2019
GCTCCGTTTTTAGGTTTACAATAATGAACACTACTGTTATTTGCTTAGGCAAACTCAAAGAGAAGTATCTAAGAGATGCTATTGATGAATATTCTAAAAGACTTTCCCTATACGGAAAACTGGATATAATTGAGCTTAACCCTGTAAGGCTTTCAGATAATCCTTCGCAAACAGAAATCAATAATGCTCTTGAAAAAGAGGCAGAAGATATAAAAAAGAAAATCCCCAACAACAGTTATACTTTTGCTCTTTGTATTGAGGGCAAGGAAAAATCAAGCGAAGATTTTGCCAAGGCTATTAAAAATACAGCTATTAGCGGTAAAAGCAATCTTGTTTTTATAATAGGTAGTTCATACGGGCTTTCTCCCGAAATAAAAGCGCTTGCTGATAACAAGCTCTCTTTTTCTCCGATGACATTCCCCCACCAGCTTATGAGAGTTATGCTCCTTGAACAGATTTACAGAGCATTCCAGATTAACAACAACGGAAAATATCACAAATGAGGTAATACTATGGCAATGTGCGATATGTGTGAAAACTACCGCTATGACGAAGATTTAGAAGAATATTTTTGCGATATTGAGTTAGACGAAGATGAATATTTAAAATTCCTCACCTCTTCTAACTATGCCTGCCCATATTTCAAAGCAGATGATGAATATAGAATTGTAAGAAAACAGAATTAAATTTTATTATAAAAACAAAAGCAGTAATCAGTTTTTACTGATTACTGCTTTTTTCATTATATACAGATAAAAAACTACCGATAGCACTGTTGCGACAGTCCATCCTATAGGCCAGGAAACCCATATTCCTACATAACCTACAAAAGGTGAAAGAATATAAGATAAAATCACTCTTAATATAAGGTCAGTGAATGTGGCAACCATAAAAAGATTCATTCTGCCCATTCCCCTTAAAATACCATCTCCCACAAGTTTTATGCCTATAAAGCAATAAAACAAGGAAACAACCTTTAAAAATTCTGTACCGGACTTAATTGCACCCGTGCTTTTTTCACCCTCCATAAAAAGAGAAAGAAGTTCTTTACTGAAACCGAAATACACTACTGCAAAAACGCAACCTGTTACTATTGCCATTAAAGAGCCGTATTTCATACCTTCTTTTATACGGTTGAATTTAGCAGCACCTACATTCTGAGCTGTGAAACTAGAAACGCCATTACCGAATGTATAGAGCGCATTTATTGTAAATGTATTTAGTTTCATAGCTGCGGAAAAGCCTGCTATTACAGAAGAGCCATAGCTATTTATAAGCCTTTGTATAAATACATTTCCAACGGAAACAAAGCTTTGCTGACATATGCTTGGAATTGATATACTACAAATTTTTTTAAATATTTCGAAAGAAAATAATTGGGGTCTGCTTTCAGTTTTCAAGGCCTTAATTCTTTTTAATAGCGTTAACACAGAAAGAACACCTGCTGTACCCTGAGCTATAAAAGTAGCCCACGCAACGCCTGTAACGCCCATATCTAAGTAAACAACCGCTATATAATCAAGAGCAACATTAAAAACAGATGAAAATATCAGGAAATACAGAGGTGTTTTAGAATCTCCGAGAGATGTGAAGATACCATTAGCTATGTTATAAATAAATAAAAACACAAATCCGCCTATATATATTGCCATATAGGCAACTGCATTTTCAAAAATATTCTGTGGTGTATTAATTATCTTCATAAGTGCGGGAGTAAATAATATTCCTACTAAAGTTAAAAATCCGCTTAACACTCCACCTGAAATCAAAGAGGTAAAAACTGCAGTTTTAACTTTATTATAATTTTTAGCGCCAAAAAACTGAGAAATAACAACACTGCAACCAATATTGCAGCCAAAAGCCACTGCATAAAAAACGTTTGTTACAGGATAAGAGGCTCCTATAGCTGCCAAAGCGTCTTCCCCTGCAAAACGGCCTGCAATAAGGCTATCTGCTATATTATAAAACTGTTGAAATATAACACTTATAAAAAGGGGCAAAGTAAACCTTAAAAGAACTTTTCTGCTTTTCCCTTCTGTTAAATCCTGAACCATTTATACTCATATCTTTCTTTAAAAATCAATATATTTATTATAGTCATTTTAAATAAAAAGTAAAGAAGGTTGAGGAATTTTGCAAGGTTTTTTAAACGCTGTTAACGGTGTTGTATGGGGCGCACCAATGCTTATATTTTTTGTGTTTACCGGTTTACGTTTTAGTTTTAAAAGCCGTTTCTACCAGATAAGAAACTCATTAAAGTCATTAAAAATATTTCTCAACTCCATCTGCGGTAAAGTTGAGGACAAAGGCATTTCACAATTTTCTGCCTTTTGCTCTGTTCTTGGTGCTTGCATAGGTACAGGCAACATTGTTGGTGTTGCAACTGCTATCTACTCAGGTGGTGCAGGTACAGTTTTTTGGATGGTTATCTCTGCTTTTCTTTCAATGATGACTGCATATACAGAAAACTATCTTGGTGCAAGTTATAGTAAAAGGTATAACTTTATAAAAAACTCCTCCGGAGCATTACTTTATATTGAAAATGGACTTAACATGAAAGGATTAACAAAAATCTATGCTTTTCTCTGTCTAATGTCCGTTTTCGGTATGGGCAATATGACTCAAAGCAATTCCTTAACTGACGCAATGAAGGTAACCTTTAATATATCCCCTGCTATAACATCTTTTTTAATAGCTCTGCTCGCCTTTTTTATTATAAGAGGCGGTATAAAAAGAATATCATCCTTACAAACAGTTTTAGTTCCAATAGCAACGCTTTTTTATTTGGTTATAAGCGCGGTTATTCTTGTGAAATTCAGAAGTAATATTATGCCCTGTATACGTCTTATTTTTTTTGAAGCGTTTTCTTTTAAAGCATTAAATGGATTTGGTATGTACAAGGCTATGCGGTATGGTATAGCGAGAGGTGTTTTTTCTAACGAAGCAGGGTTAGGGTCATCTACATTTTTTCACGCCCAATCGCACAATCTCAACGGTAATATTCAAGGAATATCAGCTATGGCAGAGGTTTTTATTGACACAATATTTATGTGCACAATAACCGCTCTTGTTATTTTAGTAAGCACACCATATGGTGATACCTCTTTATATGGTGCCGGACTATCCTCCCTTGCATATAGTTCAATAGGTTCAATCGGAAAAATTGGAGTTGGAATTTTAACCGCAGTTTTCTCTTTTTTATCATTAATCAGTTGTTCTTTTTATGGTGAAAATGCATTTAATTATCTTTTCAAAGGGAAATATCCTAAAGCTTACATTATTATCTATGTTATTCTTGTTTTTATAGGTGGTTCTAATTCACCTGAAGCAGTATGGAGTATTGCGGATATTTTCAATGGTTTAATGGCTATACCAAATCTTTTTGCAATAAATTGTCTTAGTAAAGAAGTCGCATATGAGTGACGCTAATTCTCACGAACATAGTAGCTGTCAGGCACCTTACCTACAATTATCGTTTCAACAAGAACAATAGTTTCGTCAACACTTTCATTTAAATGGCAAAGCCCCATATATGCGTGGGCTGAGGCCTTCACATTAAGATAAATTGTATGACGTGTCTGGTTAATTCCTGCACTTTCGAATTTCGATTCCACATCTGTTACTGAGAAGCCATAAATGGTAGCAGGAACATCAATACAAGCGCCTCGTCCGTTAAAGAAAGCACCACCAAGCAGTGAACCTATAGGAACAGGAACAACTGTTTCTGTAAACTCTCCCAATTTATCGGAACACCCGTCTGATATATCGGTTTTATATCCATTTATACAGGTGCTATCAAGCGTAATCGCTCCTATTGTTCCATCAGGATTTTTCTCTATTTTTACCATATCTCCATACTTAACACCAATCTCGTCAACCATTTCATTTACTGTGCCGTCCAGTACGTTTGAAAGAGTGTTTTTTAAAGCATTTCCGCCAACTGTCTGTATAACAGGCCTCATTTTTATATCACATAAAACCGATACAATACAAAAAACGAGAAATGCCGCAATTATCTTGAAAACAATTGCTTGCTTTTTGCTTGAACTAATAAATCTTTTTGCTTTGAGTGGAATTGTTCGTCTAAAATGAGGTTTGAAATACACCCGCACCATATAACATCACCTATACATTATATGAGTATATTTAGGTATTGATAATAAAAATGGTCGAAGTCTAAAGACTTCGACCATAAATTTATTTATGATTATTTCTTAATAACCAAGCCTGATTCGTATGCGCTGAAGCTACCATCTACAGCTCTTACTGTGTATCTGTAGTAGCCTGAAGCAGTAGCTGCGGTATCAACATAGCTTGTGCCTGTAACTGTTGTTACATATACCCAAGACTGACCTGCTGCACGGCGGTATACTCTGTAAGAATCCGCACCATTTACTGCATTCCAGTTAACTTTAACGCCATTTGAAGTATTAGCGATACCTGTTAAGTGAGGTGCTGCAACATACTTTGTAACAAGGCCTGTTTCGTATGCACTGTAGTAGCCATCAATAGCTCTTACTGTGTATCTGTAATAGTTACCAGAATTTGCCTTAATAGCTGTATCTACGTAGCTTGTGCCTTTTACTGTTGCAATGCACTTCCATGTTTCGCCTGCGCCGCGACGATAAATCTTATATGACTTAGCGTTGCTTACAGCGTTCCAGGTAACCTTAACACCATTTGCTACATTAGCAATTGATGTTAAATGAGGTGTTGCCACTCTCTTGATGTAGATACCATTTTCAAATCCGCTAAAGCCTGCATCGTTTGTTGCACGAACAGTATATCTCCAATATTCGCCGGTTGTTGCAGTCTTATCAACATATGTACAATCTTCTACTGTTGCAAGATATGTCCAAGACTTATCACCAGCTGCACGACGATATACTCTGTAGCCCTTTGCACCTTCAACCTCTTTCCATGTAAGAACGAGACCTTCGTTTCTGTTTACAAGAAGAAGAAGCTTTGGTGTTGCAGGAACCTTAGCAACTGAACCTGTACCTGTTGAACCACCTGTTGAACCTTCAGGAGTAACAACTGTTCCACCTGGTGCTGCTGGTTTCTGCTGTGAACCATCTGATGCGCCGCAACCGCTACAAACACCATTTTCGTATTTATGGCCTGTTGCAGGGATTTCTGTTGTTTGACCTATAAACTGACGGCAAACAGCACACATATCGCCCTCTTTACCTGCTTGTGTACAAGTTGGATTAACTTTAACAGGAGTTGAGTACATTACATGCTCACCCTTGGTGGTTTCTACATAAGAATCACCGCAGTTTGTACATACATGCTGAATTTTACCATCTTCGAGGCATGTTGCTTTTTTTATTTCTGTGGAAACATAGCTATGGTCAAGCTTTGTGAGTACTTCCTCTTCCTCATAGAGACAACCTGTATTTGTACACTTATAAATCTTAAGTCCATCAGCTTCGCAGGTTACAGGAGTAATCACTGTGCCTGCATCTAAAGCATGACCAAGAGCCTTGATATCTTCGTCAAAGGATTCAAGACAGCCTGCATTCTGACAAGCGTAACGCATTGTACCCTTCTCTTCACAAGTAGGAGCAGAAATAACCTTACCCGAATCAAAATTGTGCTTTGTAGCAGGAATTGGCTTTGTATAAGAATCTGTACAGCCGTCTCTTTGGCAACTATATGTCATTACACCATCAGTTTCACATGTAGGATCTGTTGTAACAACACCTGTATTGTAATTATGACCGAGAGCATCTGTATCTTTTGTATCCTCAACCTCACCGCAACCTGAACAAACAAGTTCATCTAAACCTTTATCGAGGCAATTTGGCTCTACCTTTGTCTGCCATACAAGACCTGCAACGTGCTCAATTTCTGTTGCTATACCACGAGATTTTGCAAACAAAATACCCTGTGAATCGCAGTTACCCTTAATGATAAGGTCTGTTGCGCAATTATTAAATGCATTAGCTGCAATCTGCATTACACTGTCAGGAATTATTACTTTTGTAACATCTTTGCAACCAATAAATGCATCATCTGCAATTGCTGTTGTAGAATTCCAAACTGTAACCTCGCCTTCTTTACCTGCAGGGCAAAGCATAAGTGTATTAAGCTTCACATCGTAAAGTACGCCATCAACGCTGAAATAGAAGTCATTCTTATTATCTACATTGATCGCTGCAAGTGAATTACAATTTGTAAATGCACCCTTTTTAATCATCTCAACATTTGCAGGAATATCAATTGTTTTAAGAGATGTACCATCAAATGCAGAGTCGCCGATAATCGTTATACTCTTAGGAAGATGAATTTCTGAAAGAGCGGAGCAATCTTTAAACATTGAGTAGCCTAACTCTAAACAACCATTGCCAAGTATAACGGTCTCAAGATTCCGGCAACCGTCAAAAATGTTGCCACCAACCTTATCATTATCTAAGCCGCCATAAATATCAACGTATTTAAGTGCAATACAATCGTTAAATGCAAAATTACCAATTTCTTCAATTGAACCTGTAACAACTTTTTCAAGTCGGGGACATTCCTGGAAAGCATATGCTTCAATTGTACCGAGATTAAGAAAAATGTTTGCCTCTGTGAGGTTTGGCATCTTTGCAAATGAACCATTTTCAACAGTCGTTGCATCACCGGCAATTGTTGCTACAACAATGCTCTCTCTGTATTTGCCCCATTCTTCTGCAGTGTTATCTGCAAGAACATAAAGCTCGTTTGCATCTGTAATAAACCATGTAAGATTCTGGATACCGTTTTCATCAGCGTATGCATCTTTGTTAGTATCAAGAATACCATCAAAAGCATTAGTTGTTACTACATGAACCTTGAAGTGATTCGGATAATCCTCTGTGCACCATTCGTTTTGACAAGTATATGTATATTCGCCATTTTCGTGTACTGTTGGGTATTTTGTAAGTGTGCCTTTATCATAGATGTGTTGCGTTGCAGGAATATCTGTCTTTTCCACATAGCCACAACCATTTTGACAAGTCTGCTCATAATAGCCGGTTTCTTCGCAAAGAGGAGCTTTTACTATTACCTTTTCGCCAAGCTTATGACCTGTTGCAGGAAGAATCTTTTCATATGATTGTCCACAAGCAGAATCGGTACATGTATATACCATTTTACCTGTAGCTTCACATGCAGGTTCTTTTGTTACTACACCATCATCATAGCTATGACCTGTTGCAGGAATAGGATAATCCTCATAGAAGTAACAACCTTCGTTCTGACAGGAGAATCTTCTTACACCGTTGTTATCACAGGTTGGCTCCTGAAGAACTACGCCACCATCCATATTGTGACCTGTTGAAGGAAGAGTTTCTGTATAAGAATCAATACAGCCATCATGCTCACAGGTAAAGGTTACAATACCTGTTTCTGTGCAGGTTGGTTTTTTTGTAACTACACCAGCATCGTAGCTATGATCGAGTGGATCTATAAGCTCAGGCGCACCCTGGAGTGTGCCGCAAACTGAACAAGTAGGTGTCTTTTCACCGTGGTTTGTACAATCAGGCTCCTTAGTAACAGTCCACTCAATATCACCTGTATGAGTAATATCTATATTAATACCGAAAAGCTTTGCATATTCTGCTGCATATGCATTGCAAAGTGTTTTAATAACAAGAGCATCAGCACAACCATTGAATGCAGTAACATCGATATCAGTTACAGAAGCAGGGATAGTAACAGAAGCAACGTTGGCACAACCAAGGAATGCATTTGAACTGATTTTTTGAGTTCCCTCAGAAATTACAACATCACCTGTTTTTCCAGCCGGGCAAACTATAAGCTCACTTAAATCAGCAGTATAAAGAACGCCATCTTTTGTCTTATATGCTGTGTTGGCTGCTGCAACATTTATTGCAGTAAGTGCTGAACAGTTTGCGAATGCACCTGCACCAATTGTTTTTACATTATATGGAACATCTATTGAAGTAATTGAAGATCCGTTAAATGCATTTGCGCCAATATCTGTAAGAGCTGTACTTAACGTAACATCAGCAAGCGCTGAACAACCTGCAAAAGCAGAATCACCAATTACAGTTACTGTGTTAGGTACAATAATTTCAGTAAGAGCTGAACAGCCTTCAAATGCATGCTCGCCTATTTTCTCAACGCTTTCAGGAAAATCAACAATTGTTTTAAGAGATGTACAATTATAGAACATCCAATCGCTGATTGTTTCAATATTTGAAGTAAATGTTACTTCTTCAAGAGATGCACATCTACCGAAAATATATGAACCTATTTCCGCAACGTTATGTCCGATATAAGCTGTTTTTACTCCTGATTCATAGAAAGCATAAGCCCCAATTGTTGTTACGCTATCAGAAACAGTAATGTCTGTTACAGCTGAACAACCTTCAAATGCGTGAGCGCCAATTTCCTCGATACTGTCAGGAAGATTTATTGTTGTAAGTGCAGCACAGTCCTCAAACATACCATAACCGATTTCAGTAACACCATTAGGAACAACAACTGTTTCAAGAGCTGAACAACCTTTAAAAACATTTGAACCTATTGTATCTAAAGAAGGACTGAGTTTCACATCAACAAGAGCTGAACATCCATAGAAAGCATAGTCGCCCAAGCTCTCAACATTATTAGGCAAATCAATACTGGTAATAGCTGTACACTCATTAAATGCATAAGCATCTATGAGGTATAATTTACTAGCTTCCTTTAAATCTACGGTTGTAAGGTTTTTATAACCATAGAAAGCCTTTTTAGGAATTATTGTTACTGCGCATGGATGAGAATCATCCTTTGCTGTTGCAATAACAGAAGTAATTTGGTCTGCATACTTTTCCCATGCAACATAACCTGCATCACCATAAAGTTTAAGCACACCATCATCGTAGAATTCCCACGCTACAATTTTATCATCAGGGTTTTCAGCATTTGCTGAATCCTGTGTGTAGCCGAAATCTACAATGCTTGCCGCAAATGATACAACTGACAGACAAGACACACTGCTGAGTATCATCATTGCAGCGAGAAGGATCGATAAAACTTTTGATCTCTTCACTAAAAACACCCTTTCGAATAAAAGATTGACGAAATAAATTTCACCAGGACAGTATTATAGACATACTTATAATACTACATAGTCTATTTTAGTATAATTACGCTACTTTGTCAACGAAAAAACAACAAAATTATACGAATTAATTATAAAAAAAGCCCAAGCGTTTCCGCTCAGGCATTTATATAAAATCTTGTTATTATTTTGATGAATATCCAAACTCAAAAGCCTTGAGGTTAAGCTCAAGAAATTTTGTTGGAACACAGGATTTCACTGCATCAAGCCATATTTCTTTGTCGATATCAGTATTTTTAGCCATAGCGCCTATAAGCACCACGTTAACAGCCTTTGCAGAACCTGCCTCGACTGCAAGAGGAAGAGCATCAAGCTCCTGAACCTGAGCACCTGCAGCTCTTACAGAATCAAGTACTGCATCCGGATATGCCTTATCACCGATAACAACTGACATCGGATCAATTTTCTGAGTATTTACGATAACCTTACCATCAGGCTTAAGGCAAGAAAGCCACCTTGCTGCTTCGAGTTGTTCGAAAGCAAGAATAAGGTCTGCCTCACCCTCCCCTATTACAGGAGAATAAACCTTTTCGCCATATTTAACATAAGTAACTACAGAGCCGCCTCGCTGACTCATTCCGTGCACTTCCGACACCTTTACGTCGTAGCCCTTTGAAAGAAGAGCACTACCTAAAATTCGGCTGGCAAGAAGTGTTCCCTGACCGCCTACACCAACTATCATTATAGCTTTATTCATAACTGTACTCTCCTTTCTTATTCTATAGCTCCGAATTTACAAAGCTGTGAACAAACATTACAACCTAGACACTGTGTAAAATCAATTTCTGCCTTACCATCTTTCATACTGATTGCAGGGCAACCAATCTTCATACACATTTTACAGGACTTGCATTTATCCTTATTTACCTTAAGTGGTGGGTTATGCTTAACTGTTTTGAGAAGAGCGCAAGGTCTTCTTGAAATAACAACTGCAGGAGCATTAAGATTAAGCGCGTTACCTATTGTTTCATAGCACTCATCAAGGTTATATGGGTCAACAACAAAAACATTGTTGATACCAACTGCAGCACAAAGCTTTTCAAGGCTTACTGCAGCTGCAGGCTCACCCTTGATATTAAAGCCTGTTGTAGGATTCTGCTGATGACCTGTCATACCGGTAATACTGTTATCAAGAATTATTGTAACAGAATTGCTATTATTATAAGCAATGTCGATAAGACCTGTTACTCCTGAATGGATAAATGTAGAGTCGCCAATAACTGCAACACTCTTTTTAGCATTGTCAGGGTCAGCAAGATTTCTACCATGAAGGCCTGAAACGCTACCGCCCATGCAAAGAACAGTATCAATCATGCCAAGTGGCTTTGAAGCACCGAGAGTATAACAACCGATATCACCACTTACAGTTACATTAAGCTTCTTAAGGGCATAGAAAAGACCTCTATGAGGACAACCAGCACAAAGAACAGGTGGTCTTGCCGGAATATCAACATCCGCCTTAAGAGATGTTGCCTCTTCGCCAAGAATAACCTTTTTAATCATACCCTGTGAATATTCACCCTGAAGAGTGAACTTCTCTTTACCGATAACATTTAAGCCGATTTTCTTGCAATGAGTTTCAATATAATCGTCAAGCTCTTCAAGAACATAAACTGTTTCACACTCTTTGCAGAAATCCTCAACAAGCTTAGTAGGAAGCGGGTAAACACAACCTAATTTAAGATATGATGCTTTGTCGCCAAGAGCTTCTTTAGCATATTCATAGCAGATACCTGCAGTAATAACGCCAATCTTCTTGTCGTTATACTCTACTGAGTTAAGACCATTTGCAACCGCTTCTGTTTCGCAATATGCAATCTGATTGAGAATTCTGTCTTCAACGACAACATGTTTTACCTTTGCATTTGCAGGCACCATAACATATTTCTGTGGATTTTTCTCATATGGCTTAAGACCAGTATCGTTTCTTTCACCTACATCTGCAAGGCTTCTTGAGTGAGCAACTCTTGTTGTAAGGCGGAGAAGCACAGGTGTATCAAATTTTTCAGAAAGCTCAAAAGCAAGCTTTGAATATTTAAGACATTCATCTGAATCTGCTGGCTCGAGCATCATAATTTTTGAAGCCTGAGCATAGTGGCGACTATCCTGTTCATTCTGAGAAGAATGCATACCCGGGTCATCCGCAACTACAATTACCATACCCGCATTAACACCTGTATAGCTTGATGTAAAAAGTGGGTCTGCAGCCACATTAAGACCAACATGCTTCATAGCACAGAAAGAACGAGCACCCGCAACTGCTGCACCAAAAGCAACCTCGCAAGCAACCTTTTCATTTGGCGCCCACTCACTTACAATTTCATCATAAGTTGAAATAAATTCTGTTACCTCTGTACTTGGAGTACCGGGATAGCTTGAAGCAACTCTGCAACCGCCTTCAAAAAGGCCACGCGCAACCGCTTCATTACCTAATAAAAGTTTTTTCATACATTTTAACCTCTAAATCACACTTATTTTTTTATTTCATTCTGCTTTGCAACAACGCTTTCGCCACAATACATTGCTCTAAGCTTTGGTTTTTCTATTTTACCTGTTGGATTACGTGGAACATCTGCAAGAATAATCTTACGAGGTCTCTTGTATCTTGGTAGATCATAACAGAAGTCATTAACATCGTCTTCTGTAA
>JAEIGA010015144.1_pt1 | contig 11744 bp, 16 predicted proteins | sample 9270691 | NCBI WGS metagenome assembly JAEIGA01 (sample SAMN17057246, study PRJNA624740) | gut metagenome | biome: biome; isolation source: fecal sample | host: Bos grunniens | place: China: Xizang | collected 2019
AAACCCACCAAAGCAGATTCCCAACACCACGCGTCCTTTCGCCCCGAGGGACGCGTCCGTTTTGCCAGGTAGATTGCAGGCGCAAAAAATCTGCCACTCGTCGGCTTATAAAACATCTTGTGAGTAATTGACAAACTTCTGCAGAGAAGTTGCCCGACTTCACAGCAGAAGTCGGCGAAGTTCTCTTGAGTGTTTTCTCTATACCTCCCGCAAGGATTTTACATCGAACATTAAGGATTTAGGATATTATCTTCTGTTAGTGGTTCATATGCTCCGTCTTTCATTTCGATAAGAACTGTTCCTGATTCCAATGATTTAAGGCTGTGCCATTGTCCTGGAGGTATGTTCAGCACTAAGCCTCCAGGGTGCATGTCGATTGTTTCTGTTAATCTACCTTCTTCGTCATACAGATATTCTTCGAAGTGGCCACGTATGCAAACGACTGTTTCTGAGGTGTTTTTATGTCGATGTATAGGAACGATTGTTCCTGGTTCGATTGCGTTGAGCATTCGTTGTGAATTGTCTTCGCTGCTGTTGCGAAGGTCGTAGTTCATGCGAAGGCGTGGTGATGCCTTTGCTTTATCTGTCAGTTCGTCGAGTATTTGTGTGTCTATTGTCATAGTTTGATACATTTTAATATATATAATGGTATTGGATTGGGGTCAATAGGTATCGTCGTTGTTTTCCTGGTCGATTATGTTTTGCTGAAACTGCTTTGCTGTTTGTTCCAATGTGCTGTCGTGTCCGGTGAGGCAGGCAAATGGGGCAAACTGGGCGGCACGTTGGTACATGGACATTTGCGGGTGTTTCTTGGAAACGTGGTGTGGCAGGTTGATTATATCGTCATAATTTCCCATTTGTTTTGCTGTTGTTGGCGTTTTATGCTTTATGGCCTCCTATTTGTTTGTGGCGTTCTCTTCCTGTTGCTCCTTCGGAGAAACTTGTGCCTTTCAGGATGGCATTGTTGCCGAAGCGGTGTTTGATTTTGAGCAGGGCTTCTTGCATGCGCCGTTCTTTTTCTAAGTCTTTTTCCTTGGCCTTTTGTGATTGGTTGATATTATTGATGTCGGTGAAGAGGTCGAGTTGTATTGCTTTGGACGTAGAGGGATTGGTGGTGTAGGTTTCTGCTTTTATGTGGTTTGTGCAGATGTTCAAGCGTCGGATGAGAAGTTCTTTGTTAACTATTCTGTCGTAGAGAGAGATAACGGCATTGGTTATTTCTTTACTCGAGGAGGAATGGCAGTTGAGGTTGGCTGTTCCGCGTGTGGGTTTTGGCACGGGACGTCCGTAATGGTCGGTAACTATTTCGCCTTGATAGTGTGATGATATGTTCGGAAGGGTGAGGCTTTCTCTGTCGTAGCCGATGGTGAGTACGAGTTGGTTTGTGGTCACGCGCTTTTCTACGAGGCTTAGACTGATGTCGTCTGCCATTTCCATGATGACGTTTCGGGCTTTGCTGAAGGTGTATGGTTCGGAGAGTACTTGTCCGCTGCTCATGGATTTTGCTTCGGGTCGATAGTTTTTGATGTAGTTGATGGTGCATGGTTCCCAGCCCCATGCGTGGTCTATGAGGAGTTCGGCATTGATGCCAAACAGCCGGTAGAGGAGTTCTTCGTTGTCGATGGAGCAGCGGGCCACTTTGCCCATTGTGTCGATGCCGTAGCGTGCGAGTTTGTCGGCAATGCCGTGCCCTACGCGCCAGAAGTCTGTGATGGGGAAATGGTTCCAGAGTTGTCTTCTGTATGCCATTTCGTCGAGTTCGGCAATGCGTACTCCGTCGCTGTCGGCGGGCATTCGTTTGGCTACGATGTCCATTGCCACTTTGCAGAGGTACATGTTTGTGCCGATGCCTGCTGTTGCTGTGATGCCGGTGTTTTTCAGTACATCGCGTATGATGGTCATGGCCAATTGGTGGGCTGTCATCTTGTAGGAGTCCAGATAGTCTGTGACGTCCATGAAGACTTCGTCTATGCTGTAGACGTGCATGTCTTCGGGTGCGATGTATTTGAGGTAGATGCTGTAGATGCGTGCGCTGTAGTCTATGTAGAGGGCCATGCGTGGCATGGCTATGATGAAGTCTACTCCTTGTGCTTTTTGGTAGACTTCGAACAATCGAGCCCTGCCCCCGATGCCGTGTTTTTTCAGTGATGGCGTGACGGCCAGGCAGATGGTTTTTTCTGTTCGGCTTTCGTCTGCCACGACGAGGTTTGTGGTCAGGGGGTCGAGCCCACGTTCTACGCACTCTACGCTGGCATAGAACGATTTGAGGTCGATGGCTATGTATATGCGATTGTCCTTGTTGCTCATGTTAATTTAAGCCCTCCCTCTTGCGTCCGTTAGTTGTGGAGTTCGTGAGGGAGGGCTGTGTTGTTTATTCGGCAGCGAATTGGTCTTTGCCTACGCCGCATAGCGGACATTCGAAATCTTCGGGTACTTCTTCCCAGGGTGTGCCGGGGGCGATGTTCTTTTCGGGTACTCCTACTTCGGGATCATATTCCCAGCCGCACACTTCGCATACATACTTTGTCATGGTTTCTTTGTTTTAATAGGTTTTTAAAATGTTGTTTGTGCAGAGGTGTGACTCTGTTTTTCTGTGTACAAAGTTAGGTGTTTATTTTTTATTACACAAATTCTGTTGTCTAAAAAAACATAAAAACGATGTCCGAAATAGGCGGCGGCAGGATGCTTTGTTCTGCCGGTTCGGGAATGTTGTTGGGCTACATAAAAAAGAAGCACTGCCTTTCTTGCCATAATGCTTAACCTTTTTGCCCATAATGGTTAAGGTTTTTGGGCAGAAAGGTTGTGGTTGTTGTACGGGGCATGCAAGTTGTTGTTTAATCTTCGTGTTTTATTTTGTATATTCGTGATAATGTTGTACTTTTACAAGGTATTAACCAACAGTTGAATAACATTATGAATTTTCACGGCATCATACTCGGATTGGGGACATTTCTTTGCATCGGTCTGTTCCACCCCATTGTCATAAAAGGGGAATACTACTTTGGCGTCAAGTGCTGGCCCGTGTTCCTTATCTTAGGAATTGCCGGCTGTGTGGGCTCGCTCTTCGTGGAAAACATCTACATTTCCGTGCTGCTCGGCGTTTTCAGTTTCTCTAGTTTCTGGTCGATACTGGAACTCTTCGAACAGCGCGAACGCGTCCGCAAAGGCTGGTTCCCCAAGAACCCTAAAAGAAATAAAGACTAAAGTCTCGACAGCAGCAAGGGATTTTGGAATCATATATTTTGATTTTTCAATAATTTCTCGTAACTTTGCAATGTCGAACATCAAAAGGGTGCCCCATTGGGGCTGAGATTATACCTTCGAACCTGATGCAGCCAATACTGCCGTAGGGATTGAGTCGCATAAACTTAACAAGCAATAAGGAAGGTCGTGATGTATCGCATCATGGCCTTTTATCGTATGAAACACTACAGAACAGTACTCTCAATAGCCGGCAGCGACAGCGGAGGCGGAGCCGGAATACAGGCCGACATCAAGGCAATATCGGCACTTGGTTGCTATGCTTCTACGGCCATTACCGCCATCACAGTGCAGAACACCATAGGAGTGGAAGCGGTACACCCTGTGCCCATCAACATCATAGTAGGACAGATAGAAGCCGTACTGACCGACATCGGAGCAGATGCCGTAAAGATAGGCATGCTTCAGTCGGCAGAAATAGTGCAGGCCGTCAGTCAAACACTCCGTAAACACAAGGCAAGAAATATCGTCCTCGACCCCGTCATGGTCTCAACAAGCGGCCATCGCCTCATAGAAGAATGTGCCATACAAACACTCAAGGAAGAACTCATACCGCTTGCCAGAGTCATCACCCCCAATATACCCGAGGCAGAAATACTGCTCGGAGATGTAACACTGGACTGCCAAAACACCCTCCCCGCTGCGGCAAGACAACTGGCAGAACAATACAACACTTCCGTTTTGCTCAAAGCCGGACACCTCATAGAAGACCGACTCGTCGATTATTTCTACGACATCGAAACAAAAACAATGCTCGAGCTGCCCTCGGCAAGAATAAGAACACAGAACACACACGGAACCGGATGTACCATGTCATCAGCCTTCGCAGCACAACTAGCCCAAGGAAAAACATTGCAGCAGGCTGCCATATCAGCAAAAGACTATGTGGCAAACGCCATACTCTCCGGAGCAGACTACGAAATAGGACATGGACACGGACCCGTAAACCACTTCTACAAGTTATGAATATAAACGTCAACAACAAAACAATAACCACGGACGCAACAAATCTATCTGCACTTGCCCAAGAACTCTCCCTGCCCGAAAAAGGCGTAGCAGTAGCAATAGAAAACAAAATGGTGCCAAGAACACTCTGGGAACAAACACCCTTGGAAGAAGGCACATCAGTAGTCATCATAAAAGCAGCCTGCGGAGGATGATACAATTCATATCACATTTCACCGAACAACACACCTATCTCGACAGCATACGCCTCGCCCTGGAAGGCGGCATCAAATGGGTGCAGTTGCGTATGAAAGATGCAACCGAAGACGAAATCATCAGCGTCGGAACAGAAGTAAGAAGGCTCTGCGACCAACATGGCGCAACATTCATCATAGACGACCACGTCGAACTGGTTCATAAACTCAAAGCCGACGGCGTACATCTCGGTAAAAACGATATGCCAATCGCAGAGGCACGCAACATTCTCGGCAAAGACATTATCATCGGAGGCACAGCAAACACCTTCGAAGACATAGCAGCACACTACCAAGCAACAGCCAATTACATCGGATGTGGACCTTTCCGTTTTACAACTACCAAGAAAGGACTCTCCCCCACCCTTGGCCTTGAAGGCTATCGCAGCATAATGACGAAAGTCAAAGAAGCAGGCATCAACATCCCCGTCGTAGCCATTGGCGGCATCACAGCCGAAGATATACCAGACATAATGCAGACTGGCATCTCCGGCATCGCACTCTCAGGAGCAATACTTCGAGCAGAAAATCCCATAGAAGAAATAAACAGAATACTGAAATATGAATAAGAATAAACTAATAATAGCAGGACGAGAATTCAATTCCCGACTGTTTCTCGGCACAGGGAAATTCAACAACAACGACCTCATGGCACGAGCCATCGAAGCATCCGGTACAGAGATGGTAACAGTTGCCATGAAGCGCATCGAACTAAACGATGCAGATGACGACCTGCTCACACACATCACACAGAACAAAAACATACAACTTCTTCCCAATACAAGTGGTGTTCGTAATGCAGAAGAAGCAATCTTTGCAGCACAAATGGCACGCGAAGCCTTCGGCACAAACTGGCTGAAACTCGAGATTCACCCCGACCCTCGTTATCTTCTCCCCGATTCAGTCGAAACACTCAAAGCAACAGAAGAACTCGTTAAACTTGGCTTCGTAGTACTTCCCTACTGCCAAGCCGACCCAACACTTTGTAAACATCTTGAAGAAGCCGGTGCCGCAACAGTCATGCCCCTTGCCGCTCCAATTGGAACAAATAAAGGCCTTCGCATGAAAGACTTCTTGCAAATCATCATTGAGCAAGCCACCGTTCCCGTTGTTGTTGATGCAGGAATAGGCGCACCCAGTCATGCGGCAGAGGCAATGGAAATGGGAGCAGACTGCTGTCTTGTTAATACGGCAATTGCAGTCGCAGGTGATCCTGTTAGAATGGCTGATGCATTCCGCCAGGCTGTTATTGCCGGACGAGAGGCATACGAAGCCGGCTTGGGTGCTGTATGTGATTCTGCGGAAGCAAGTTCTCCATTAACTTCATTCCTTAACTAAATCTACTTTTATGAAGGGCGATAATAAAGCATATGCGAAGCGTGAGAAGGCTTACATGCATGGAAAACTTTTCCCGAATATTAGGGTTGGCATGACAAAGGTGAACCTTACTCCGACTGTCACAAAGGATGAGCATGGAATACCTCACACGGAACCTAACGAACCGGTTTACATATATGATACAAGCGGTCCTTATTCCGATCCGAACTTTGTTGCTGATCCGAGAAAGGGCTTGCCTAAGATGCGCGAATCGTGGATAGAAGAGCGTAAGAATGGTAATTTTGTCACTCAGATGGCATACGCGAAGGCTGGCATCATTACGCCCGAAATGGAGTATGTTGCCATTCGTGAGAACATGAACTGCGAGGAGTTGGGCATCAAGAGCCACATCACACCGGAGTTTGTTCGTGATGAAATTGCGAGAGGACGTGCTGTCTTGCCTGCCAATATCAATCACCCCGAGAGCGAACCTATGATTATAGGTCGTAACTTTTTGGTGAAGATCAACACCAACATCGGCAATTCTGCAACCAGTTCCAGTATTGATGAAGAGGTGGAGAAGGCTGTATGGTCGTGTAAATGGGGTGGCGACACCTTGATGGATCTATCGACGGGCAACAACATCCACGAGACGAGAGAATGGATTATCCGCAACTGTCCTGTGCCAGTAGGTACGGTTCCCATTTACCAGGCTTTGGAGAAAGTGAATGGCAGGGTTGAGGATCTGACGTGGGAGGTTTATAGGGAGACACTCATCGAGCAGTGCGAACAGGGTGTTGACTACTTTACCATCCATGCCGGCATACGTCGTCATAATGTTCATTTGGCAGACTCTCGCCTTTGTGGCATTGTGTCGAGGGGTGGTTCTATTATGAGTAAGTGGTGTCTCATACACGACAAGGAATCTTTCCTTTATGAGCATTTCGACGACATCTGCGATATTGTCGCTCAATATGACACGGCTCTTTCGCTTGGCGACGGCTTGCGTCCCGGTTGTATTGCCGATGCTAATGATGCTGCCCAGTTTGCAGAATTAGATACAATGGGCGAACTTGTGACGCGTGCATGGGAGAAGAATGTACAGGCTTTCATCGAAGGTCCTGGCCATGTGCCTATGCATAAGATACGTGAGAACATGGAGCGTCAGTTGGAGAAGTGCCACGAAGCACCTTTCTATACACTTGGCCCTGTGGTGACGGACATTGCTCCGGGCTACGACCACATAACGAGTGCCATCGGCGGAGCACAGATTGCATGGCTCGGCACTGCAATGCTTTGCTATGTTACGCCAAAGGAGCACCTTGCTTTGCCCAACAAAGAAGATGTTCGAACTGGTGTTGTGACGTACAAGATTGCGGCGCATGCAGCCGACTTGGCAAAGGGCCATCCGGGTGCCATGGTACGTGACAATGCTCTTTCTAAGGCTCGGTTTGATTTCAGGTGGCGCGATCAGTTCCATCTTTCTCTTGACCCCGAACTTGCGTTGCAGTACTATGAGGAAGCCGGGCATGTGGAAGGCGAGTACTGCACAATGTGCGGTCCGAACTTCTGTGCTGCAAAACTTACTCACGATTTGAGGAAGATTAAGAAATGAAGGCTGATTCATCGCGTTACGAACGGCAGATCATCTTGCCGGAAATTGGCGAAGAAGGTCAGAAACGCCTTGCCAAGTCTCGTGTCTTGATAGTTGGTGCCGGAGGACTTGGTTCACCTGTTGCTCTGTATCTTGCCGGCGCAGGCGTGGGAATGATTGGTCTGATTGACGATGATGTAGTAAGTGTGTCGAACCTTCAGCGGCAGGTGCTCTACGATGAAGGACAGGTTGGCAAACCGAAAGCCCTTTGTGCCCAGCAAAGATTGCAGGCCCTCAATAGCGAGATTACCGTCCTTGCATACAATGAACGCCTGGACGAGACGAACGCCATGAGGCTCATTTCGGAGTACGACATTGTGGTGGACGGCACGGATAACTTTGAAACACGCCTTCTCATCAGCGACGTATGCAAGGAACTCAACAAGCCTTATGTCTATGCTGCCATAGGTGGTCTCGAAGGACAGGTGGCTGTGCTGTGCAAAGGCTCTGCAACCTATCGCACACTCTTCCCGGAACTCCCCTCCCCTTCTGACACCCAAACGAGCAAAGAGGTAGTGGGAGTAACACCTGCCGTTGTGGGAAGCGTGGCGGCATCGCAAGTCCTGCAACTCATCTGCGACTATGGCGAACCGCTCATCGACCGCCTTTGGAGCATCGACCTTCGCACCTTGCAATGTTTTACGATAGACATATAAAAAAACATCTACTGCCAAGTCGGGCAAAAAGGTTAACCATTCCGGGCAACTTGGCAGTAGATGTTGACCAATTAGGCAGTAGATGTTTTCCGACATCCCATTTGGGACTGTTTCAGACTGAACAAATATACCAAAGAAAGACAATAACAACTTTTCAAACCTTATACTCTAATTTTTTCGTACCTTTGTACAACCTTTGAATAAGTCCAATGTTTTCAGAAGAACTAAATAACATATCCTGGGAAGAAACAACCGAGCGAATAGCACGTATGACCGATGCCGACGTGCGAAGAGCCTTGGGCAAAAGCCGATGCGACGTCAACGACTTCATGGCATTGCTATCGCCTGCGGCAGAGCCATACCTCGAGACGATGGCACGGCTGTCGCGCCGATATACGGAGGAACGCTTTGGCCGGACAATGTCGATGTTCATTCCACTCTACATCACAAACGCCTGTTCCAACTCGTGTGTCTATTGTGGTTTCCACAGAGAAAACCCGATGGAAAGAACAATCCTTACCCCCGAGCAGATAGAGAACGAATATCGTGCCATCAAAAAACTCGCACCGTTTGAGAGCATCCTGCTCGTCACCGGCGAACACCCCGCAAAGGCCGGAGTGCCATACCTGGCCAAAGCCATCGACATTGCCAAACGTTACTTCTCGAACATCAAGATAGAAGTCATGCCACTCAAGGCAGAAGAATACAAAGAACTCACCCAACACGGACTGAACGGCGTGATATGCTTCCAGGAAACCTATCACAAAGAAAACTATAACCTCTACCACCCCCGAGGAATGAAGTCGCGTTTCGAATGGAGATGCGACGGCTTCGACCGCATGGGGCAAGCAGGCGTCCACTCCATAGGAATGGGAGTACTCATCGGACTGGAGAAGGAATGGCGAACAGACGTCACCATGATGGCCTATCATCTGCGTTACCTACAGAAACACTACTGGCGGACGAAGTACAGCGTGAACTTCCCCAGAATGAGACCGGCACAGAACGAAGGCTTCCAACCCAACTGCATCATGACAGACAAGGAACTGGCTCAAGCCACATTTGCCATGCGCATCTTCGATCACGACGTGGATATCTCCTACTCCACCCGTGAGCCGGCATACATCCGCGACAACATGTGCACACTGGGAGTCACTACCATGTCGGCAGAATCGAAGGTCAATCCTGGCGGATACCACACCTATCCGCAAGCACTCGAACAGTTTACCGTGTCGGACAACCGTACGGCAAAAGAAATAGAACTGCGCCTGAAGGAACTCGGACGCGAACCTGTATGGAAGGATTGGGATGCCTCGTTCGACCTCTTTTGCAGCAAGAAGTAACAGAAAGGGCAAGGATGAACATTATTCTACTGACCAAAGCCGACTTCTTCGAAGGCGAAACCGACATCGTCAACAAGCAGTTTTCCGACGGCTTGCAACGCCTTCATCTGCGCAAGCCCATGGCAACAAAGGAAGAATTGAAGGCGTGGATAGAAGACATCCGCCACCCATACCGCAAACGCATCGTGCTACATGACCACCACGACCTTGCCCAAGATTACGGACTTGGTGGCATACATCTCAACAGACGAAACGCAAAAGTGCCCGATTGGTTTAGCGGAGATTCATTCTCTCTGTCGCGTTCCTGCCACACAATTAGTGAGATAACGGCACATCAGGATGGCTTCGACTACGTCTTTCTCAGTCCCATCTTCGACAGTATCTCTAAGGAAGGATATCATTCGGCCTTCTCGAGAGACGAATTGCTCGAGGCGAAAAGGAACGGTATCCTCTCGAAGAATGTGTATGCCTTAGGCGGAATTACCTTCGACAAATTAAATGAAATACAGAATTTAGGCTTCTACGGTGCTGCAATCCTTGGAGCATTCTGGAATAATGAATTGCAAACTAACAGACACATAATATGGTAACGGATATTATCTTCGACCTCGGTGGCGTTCTGCTCGACTTGAATATGCCAGGTGTAGGCATTGCATGTAAACGACTGGGTATAGACCCGGAGTTGTTTTTTGTTAAGGCAGATGCCGACAATACCTCTACGGTCTGCCAGGGTATCTCGGCAAGTAAGGCGATAACGGACTATCAAGTTGGCAAGATGACCTCGGAGGAGTTCCTGACACTCGTCGTAAGTCAGTGCGCCGAAGGCATAGGTCGAGAGGATGTCATCGAGGCTTGGAATGCATGCATCGGGCCCTTGCCTACCGAAAGACTCGACATGATAAAGGCTTTACGCAGGAAAGGCTATCGCACGCACCTGCTTTCCAACACCAACGACTTGCATTGGGAGGAGATAAAACGCCGTTTCTTCATGGCAAACGGCTACACCTGCAACGACCTGTTCGACAAGGTATTTGTTTCTCATGAAATGCAACTTGCCAAGCCCTCGCCCGAGATATACCGCCAAGCAGTGCTGGGAACAGGTGCTCAGGCAGGAGAATGTTTCTTCATAGACGATGCGGAAATCAACGTAGAGGCAGCCATTCAAGAGGGTCTGCAAGGTGCCTGGCTCGATGTGAACAAACCCGATGCACTACACTCCATACTGGAGGCATTTCTACAAGGTTAACCTAATTGGCAATAATGGTTAACCTTTCCTTCGATAATGGTTAAGGGTTTTGCCAATAATGGTTAACCATTCTGAGCGGCAAGGCAAGGCACATAAAATGTCGTGCTATAAATCTTTTGGCAAAGTGTACTGCCCTTTCTTTTGGGTCATCTTGCCGAAGTTGATGGCATGGTGCGGACAAGCATGGTAGCACGCCAGGCAACCGGAGCAATCCGATTGCCATTGAGGCAAATCATCCTTCATGACGATGTTGACTACGGGACAGGTTTTGATGCATTTTCCACATGAAATACATCTTGAACTGTCCACATTGAAGTACTTATCTGTCACCAAGTAACGATTGAACAAAGGACGAATTGCGTAAGACTTCAACCATGGGAATGGACCTCTCTTCAGGCAACGCAGAGACTTCCGTTCGGATACGCAGGCAACAATGTCTTTCACCGTCTTTTTCTCCATGGTGAATTTCTCTCTGCACTCCTCTTCGCCATCTACATCAAAGCCCGGCAAACATATATACACATCGGGCATAAGCACGGAAAAGGCTGCATCGAGTTCTCTGCCAAGCTCCTTCTCCAAGACTCTGTCGGCATAGCCCATATCGTCGCCACACGTCATAACCGCATAAAGATAGCCTCCTTTTTTTGCACCTGCAGCAAGGCAAGAATCACGATGTTTGCGGACAAATCTTTCAACAACATTCGGTATGCCCCATGCATAGACAGGAAAAACCAAACCGATAACGCTATCGTCTGTCGGCACAGGCGACGTCATGGGGCACAGTTCTTCACCAAGTGCATCGGCAATATGCTCTGCCACATATAGGCTATTACCCGTGCCTGAGAAATAATATATCATTGTAAATGGAGATAAAAACCTGTGAAATGTTGCCACTCTGTCGTATTGTTCCCCCGTATTCTACTCTTCCAGCGCCTTCAATGCACGATAGACAAGAATGTCCGACTGCTCGGTAATCTTGAAATTACGCAGGTCGCCCTGAGCGATATGCAACGGCATAATACCCAATTCGCCAGCCAAAGTGAAGACGCTTTGCGATTCTTTTATGTC
>JAEIGA010015145.1_pt1 | contig 11743 bp, 8 predicted proteins | sample 9270691 | NCBI WGS metagenome assembly JAEIGA01 (sample SAMN17057246, study PRJNA624740) | gut metagenome | biome: biome; isolation source: fecal sample | host: Bos grunniens | place: China: Xizang | collected 2019
AGCTACTACTACATGATAGAAAGGAGCTTTTTTCTTTCCAACTCTTTGTAATCTTATTTTTACCATAATATTTTCACCCCCTGAAAATTTTTAAAATTTATATTAAACTTAAAAAAGTTAATAACTAGTTAAAATTTGAAAAATCTTTTAAATCATCCATATTTAGATTTTTCATCATCTTTCTCATCATACCTTTATTTGATGTCATTTCTTTCATCATTTTTTGTGTTAATTCAAAAGATTTCATAAATTTGTTTATTTGTTCTACTGTTGTTCCACTACCTTTTGCAATTCTTAATCTTCTTTGTCCATTTAATATTTTTGGATTTTGTCTTTCTTGTTTTGTCATTGAACAAATTATAGCTTCAACTCTAACAAATTCTTTTTCATCAATGTCTATATCTTTTAATTTATTTGCCCCTGGAAGCAATTTTAAAATAGAAGAAAATGAACCCATTTTTTTCATATTTCTAAGTTGAGCTAAGTAATCATCTAAATCAAAGCTTTGTTTCTTTAACTTTTTCTCTAATTTAGCAGCTTCTTCCATATCAAATGTTTCTTCTGCTTTTTCTATAATTGAAAGTACATCACCCATTCCTAAAATTCTTGATGCCATTCTTTCTGGATGGAATACTTCAATATCACTTAGTTTTTCACCAGTTGCAGCAAACTTAATTGGTCTTCCTGTAATCTTTTTAACAGATAATGCTGCACCACCTCTTGTATCACCATCTAATTTTGTAAGAACGATTCCATCAATTCCTAATTCTTTATTAAATGTATCGGCGATATTTACAGCATCTTGACCAGTCATTGAGTCTACAACTAAAAGAATTTCATGTGGTTTTACACCAACTTTTAAATCTTTTAATTCTTGCATTAACGCTTCATCTATTTGAAGACGTCCTGCAGTATCTATAATAACAACATCATTTAATTTTGACATTGCTACTGACATAGCTTGTTTTGCAATTAGATTAACATTCTTTTCTGTTTCATTTGCATAAACAGGAATATCTAATTGTTTTCCAACCACTTGTAATTGTTTAATAGCTGCTGGTCTATAAACGTCACATGCTACTAATAGTGGTTTCTTTCCTTGTTTTCTAATTATATTTGCAAGTTTTCCAGCTGTTGTTGTTTTACCAGAACCTTGAAGACCTACAAGCATAATTACTGTTGGAGGGTTTGGTGTGAAATTAATTTTTGATTCTTCACCACCAAGTAAGCTAACAAGTTCATCTTTAACGATTTTAACAACTTGTTGACCAGGTGTTAATGATTTTAAAACATCTTGACCAAGAGCTTTTTCTTCAATTACTTTAATAAACTCTTTTACAATTCTATAGTTAACATCAGCTTCTAAAAGCGCAAGTTTAACTTCTCTTAAAACTTCTTTAAGATCGTCTTCTGTTATTCTTGCTTTTCCTTTAAGCTTTCTAGTTATTTCTTGTAGTCTAGATGATAAACCATCAAACGCCATTATAGCCTCCCTATCTCAGTATATTTAATCTATACTATCTTATTTAATTTTTCTTTAATACTTTTAAACAATATAATCGCAGCTTTTTCTTGAATTTTTGATTCTGCTTTTTCAATAACTTCAATTATATCTTCGATTATTTCTTCTTGCTTAATCCCTTTTTTCATGAAGCCTAATTTTTCTTCATATTCTAAAAGATTATTTTCACCTTTTTTTAAATTATCTCTAACAGCTTGTCTTGTTATTCCTTCATTTTCTGCAATCTCTGATAAAGATAAATCATTATTATAGTAGTCGTCTAGAAGTTGATATTGTTTATCAGTCAATAATTTTCCATAAGTATCTAAAAGCATACCTATCTTAATATTTTTCTCCATTTGACCACCTCTTAATTTGTAATGCTAATATACTTTACACCTTTTTAGACCGTTTGTCAATACTTTTCGTCAAAAAAAGTTTATTTTTAGGCAAAAAATAGGCACAATCTATAAAAAATTGTACCTACTTTTTAATATTATTATTTTTTTATTAATCTTAATCTAAATCTACCTTCATCTTCATCACTATTTTGAGTTATTTCTGTCTCTGAAGTTCTTAGATCAAATACCCCAAAAATATTATTTGTTGAAGAATATTTAGTATTATTAATTATCTCTTTTTCATTTGGTGAACCACCAGCATAATGAACTAAATCATTTGCAATTTCTATTCCATAAGCTTTAGCTATTATACTTGCTGCTTCTAATTCTTGATTAATACAAAGATCAGCAAATCCTGCTAACGAACTATCTATTAATTTATTTGATATTTCTTTTGCTCTTGTTTTATTTACAATAGTTAAAGTTTTTCCCGGTTTGAACGATAATTTATTTTTATTTACATTACCTTGATATTTTGCAATCCAAAATCCTTTTGTATCTATATCAAAGGCCTCATATAATTTATATGTATTTGTTGCAACATTTCTTGTTGATATCATTGTATTATCTTTAACAAAGTCAACATTTATATTCTTTGCTGTTTCCTCATATATAAATCTTGGTATCCAAACCCAATAATTTCCATTAGCATCTTTAGCATTAGCCATTTTAAAATTATCTTTAGAATAATTATACCAATTACTATCATAAGTATTAGCTATTGAATATTCTGTACCTGCATCATCCCAATATACTCCAATAAATCCAGGTAACATTTCTGGTGAATTACATAGAGTTATATCAAAATCAATTTTTGGATATTCTGTTGAATTTGAATCTTCAACTATAAAAGAATATTTTGCAGTTTTATCAATTGTAAATGTTGCGTATTTTTCTTTACTATTATAAACATAATCAATTAGATCAGTACATTTTTTTCTAATCTCTTCCTGTGTTCCAACTTTATAATAATAAATTTCTTTAATGTTAGGTTTTAATATATTTTCTTGTGTAGATTTTAAAGCTACTTTTATTTTTTGACTAAGGCCATAATTTTCTAAAATAGAAACTTCTACTTCTGTTTCTTCATTAATTATTGGTACAACATCTAATTTATTACCAATTACAGCATCATATTGTCTATATACCATTTTTCCTGTATTAACATCTTTAACAGGATTTTTAGCAATTATATTTCCAGTATAGAAGTTAATAATTATATAATTATCAAAATTTTCCAAACCAAATTTATCTTTTAAATCTTTAGGTTCAAAATAATAATAATTTGTTAATATATGATCTGTATCTTTATCCCAATATTCTAATTCTTCAATTGTTAAATTTTCTATTACTTTGTTAAATTCATCTACATATATATTTTTTGATGTATTTGCATTTGTAAATCCTAGTGACTCTAAATACGAATGATAATTTCCAACTTCATTTGGATCATATCCATCCCATATTTTATATTCACGTCTTATTAAATTTACTTTTTCTTGTAACAATTCCATTTGTACTACAAATTTTTGAATTTCTGTTGCTGCAAAAGAACTTTTTAAAGCAGAAAATATCATCACGAATAAAATAGCTACTATAACTATTAGAAAACATAATTTAATTAATGTAATCCCTTTTTCTTCTCTCATTTTCTACCTCTCAATTTAATAAATGAGACAAAATATAATTTTGCCTCATTTAATTATTTACTATACTATATATTAGTTTTCTCCATATTGTGAGTTAATTAAATCATACATATATGATTCATAATCAAATGCTTCTTGATATACTGGCATTCCAAATTCTACTCCAAAAGTATCAACTGTTGCTGATTTTATAATTGGTGCAGATTTGAACTTTTCAATTGGTGATTCTTGTACTGTTCCATCTTCATTTTTCTCTGGCTCAGCAATTTCGTTTTGTTCATAAATTTTTTCTAAAATATCTAAACCTTCTATTACTCTACCAAATGCAGCATATACACCATTTAAATTACTGCTATTTTCACCCATCATAATACCTATTTGTGAATTTCCTGAATTATAACTTTCTTGATATAATCCAGTTACTGATTGAGTATAATCATTTCTTATTAAAGAAAGTACACCTTTTTCATGTCTTAAAGTATTATCTTTATATCCATTAGCATGAAATTCTCCTGGAATTGTATATTCAAAGTTTTCATCACTATCTTCTGCTACATTTTGATTAATTAAACTTACTGTTGGATTAACAACATTTCCGTCTTTGTCTCTACCTAAATATAAACAAATTGGATCTTTTCCATATATAATTTTATTCTCATAATATCCACTTTTTACAAGCGCAATTATATTTGTAACTGTAGTAGGTGCATATTCTGGGTATAATTCTGCTTTTATTTTTCCATAATTCTCTATATCAAAAGTAACTACTGGATGCACAGTATCAACTGTTTTTGATTTTATAAATCCTGTTCCAAAAATTCCTATTGCTATAACAGTAACCACTGCAACAACAATCCATAGTATAAACTTTAACTTTTTACTCATGTTTTCCTCCCAAATCTTATGTATTATTTTAGCCCTAGATACTTCATTGCATCGACTATATTTTTCACACCTATTATATCTAATTTGAAATTTTCTTTCAATAGTTTTTTATTACTTTCAGGTATAATACAAGTCTTATATCCTAGCTTTTCTGCTTCTTTTATACGTTTTTCAATCATATTAACACTTCTAACTTCACCAGTAAGTCCAACTTCACCAATTACTACTACATCTTCTTTAATACTAACATTTTTAAAGCTTGAAGCTGCTGATAAAACTATACCTAAATCTAATGCTGGTTCATTTACTTTTATTCCTCCAACAAGATTTATATAAACATCTTGTGATGAGAAATTCATTCCAGCTCTTTTTTCTAGTACAGCCATTAATAATGTTAATCTATTATAATCTATTCCATTAGCATTTCTTCTTGGCATACCAAATACAGTTTGTGTTGATAGAGCTTGCATTTCTAATATAAGAGCTCTTGTTCCTTCTAAACTTACAACTATTACAGATCCAGCTGGATTTCCATCTCTTTCAGAAATTAGCAATTCTGAAGGATTTTTTATTTCTACTAATCCTTCACTTTGCATTTCAAACATTCCTATTTCATTTGTAGAACCAAATCTGTTTTTTACTCCACGAAGAATTCTATATGAAAAATATCTTTCTCCTTCTAGATATAAAACTGTATCTACCATATGTTCTAATACTCTTGGACCAGCTATGTTACCATCTTTAGTAACATGTCCAATAATAATAGTTGTAATACCAGTTTGTTTACACATCTTCATTATTTTAGCTGTAATTTCTCTTACTTGACTTACACTTCCTGGTGCTGATGTAATTTCATCTGAATACATTGTTTGTACTGAATCTATTATTACAAATTTAGCGCCAGTTTTTTCAATTGCTAAATCAACACTATCAATATCTGTTTCTGCTAAAAATAATAAATTATCATTTTTAATGCCTAATCTATCTGCTCTTATTTTAATTTGTTCGGCAGACTCTTCTCCAGATACATATAATATCTTTCCATCAACTTTAACATTATCACAAATTTGAAGAATTAATGTTGATTTTCCAATTCCTGGTTCACCACCTAGTAATGTAAGTGAACCTTGGACAAAACCTCCACCTAGAACTCTATCTAATTCTTCAACACCTGTTTTTAATCTGTATGTTGTTTTCTTTTCAACATCATTTAATTTTACAACTTCTGATTTTACTTTTGCTTTATCTTTTGATGAAGATCCAGAAGAACTCGCAACTTTCTCTTCAAAAAAAGAATTCCATTCTCCACAAGCTGGACATTTACCAAGCCATTTTGGTGATTCATATCCACACTCATTACATACAAAAACTGTTGTATTTTTCTTTGCCATAAACATCCTCTTTCTTAATCTTTAAATTAAACCTTTTTGAATTAGTTTATTTAAAGTAATTAAAAACATTGCATGACTCCATGTTAATCCAATAACCCATACCGGTTTCATTGTTTCATTATCAACTTGCTCTCCTAGATATCCTAGTTCTGAACATGAATTAACAACAAAGTTAAAGCACTCTAATGCTTTATCATTCTCTCCTACTTCTAAATAATACCACGCCATCCATAATGTTGCAATAGGCCAAGGATATTTGCCATTCATATAATGATCGCCTTCATATCTTAAATATCCTCCAGTATATGTTCTTAATGTCATATTAATTCTTTCAATAGTATTTTTTACTCTTTCATCATCTAATTTTAACATTTTACATGGAATTATTGCTCCAAGCATACTTGAATCCATTTTACCATCTTCAAGATTTCTTACATATGATTTCTTTGATTCATCATAAAATGCTTTTTCTGAATATTCACGTACAATTGTTGAATACTTTTCAAGCATTTTTAATTGCTTATTAGTATAATCTATTGTTCCTTTATTATTTAACATCATTTGTTGAAGTGCAGTATAAATTCTATGCATAGCAGAAAATGCTGCATAGACACTAGCCATTGAATATAATGCCACACCTTCATTTTCTTCCCAAAGATTATAACTTTTTGGCATTTTTTGTTCTTCTGCCATTAAATCATCAACATATTTTTGTAAAAATGATATAGCACTTTCGAACATTTTTAAATTATCTTTTAAAAATTTCTTATCTTTAGTTGTTTTATAATGAGCGTACGCTCCAAAAACAACACTAGCTGTCTCATCAATTTGATATCCCCATGATGGAGCAAGTCTACCATCTGTATAAAAACGTTGTTCCCACATACCATTTTTATTTTGTGTCATTTTACAAAATACTGAATAAAATTTTTCAGTTTGTTCTTCCATTCCAACTATATCTAATGCTTCTGTAATAAAAGCTGCATCTCTTGGCCAACAGAATGAATATCTTCCACATTTTGATTTAAATTCATCAACCTCAAATCCTGCTGATATTCCTCCAGTTTCACTATTAGATAATAATGGAAATAAAAGAATACTTCTATTATAAATCTTTTTAATTTTATAACTTAATTCTGATTTATTTATTTTTAACTTATCATGTTCTTTAATAAATTTTTGCCAATATTTAATAGTATCTTCTTCAACTTTTTGAAGTTCTAATTTTTTAATTCTATCTATTTCTTGATCTAATTCTCTTATTAAAGCTTTATTACTATTATCATTAACCATTACATACAATACAAATTTTACTTCTTCACCTGGTTTTATCACACCAAGTTCATAAGATATTGCTGAATCAGGTGACATTCCTACATAATCTTTTCCCCATACTTTTCCTGTTGGGAATGATTCCAATGAACCATTAATTTGTGCTGATAATATCTTATTTTTTGAAAATGTACATATTGTATAATCATGATTATATTGTAGTAATGCATCATTTTTTATATAACCACATGTATCATTATTTAAATTAGAATATGCTTTAGAATATGCAAGCATATTAATATTTAAATCTATATTATTTTCATTTATTAAAGTATATTCTTTTATTAATACATTATCTTTAAGTGGTACAAAATCTTTTTGTACCACTTTTAATTTAAAATATGAATTATATATATTAGTTACTACTATATTTGTATCTTCTATATATTCTTGTTTATATGAATTATTTATATCATCATGTAAATATATTAAAGCTGAATTATTAACTTTAACTCCTACATGATATGTTTCTATAAATTGCTTAAAATCTATTGTTCCATAAATTAATCTTACAAGTTCACCTTTATCTGTAAATGTTACTTTTAATTTCTCATTACCTACAATAGCATCATTATAGTATTTATTTCTCATAGAAACTCCTCTTTCTTATTTCATCAAACTTTGAATTTGTTTTTGAATTTCTTTTACTCTATCTTCCAAAGTTTTAAGTTCATTATCTTCTGTATCTATGTTTTGTTTCATAATTACATTTTCAATATCAGAAATGTTTTCTTTTAATTCTTCAATTCTTTCAATTAAATCTAAACGTTTAAATTCTTTTCTAAACATTTCGATTTCTTCTGTTTCTTCAAGTAATGTTGGACCATTTGCTCCAAGTTCAAAACTATCACCAAAATTTGGAATTGAAACTTTACATTCACTTGTTTCTTCAATTTTTTTCTTTAATGCTTCTTGTCCTTCTTCTTCACCATGAACTAAGAAAACATGTTTTGGTGGATTTGTAAATGACCAAATAAAGTTTAAAAGCCAAGTTTGATCAGCATGTCCAGAATATCCTTCAATATATTCTATTCTTGCATTTACTGCAATTTCTTCACCAAATATTTTAACTTTTGTTGCACCATCAACAATACTTCTTCCTAATGTTCCAGGAGCTTGATATCCAACAAATAATATTGTATTATTTGGATCCCACAAGTTATGTTTTAAATGGTGTTTAATTCTTCCTACTTCACACATACCACTAGCAGATAAAATAATTGCTGGTGATGTATCCATATTTAAAGCTTTTGACTCTTCAGCTGTTTGTGTAAAATGTAGTTCTCTAAACTCTAAAGGATTATCTCCTCTTTTAATTTTCTCTTGAATTTCTTCTTCAAATAGTTCTGTATTTTTCTTAAATACTTCTGTAGCTGAAATAGCTAAAGGACTATCTACATATACAGGTACATTCATTATTTTTTCATATTTTTTATAAAACTCTTCATCTTGACCTAAGTCTTCTTTTAACTTATCAATTTCATAAAGAATTTCTTGTGTTCTACCAACAGCAAATGATGGAATTACAACTTTCCCACCTTTTTCTAATGTTTCAGCAACTATATCTAAAAACATTTTTGCTTTATCATCATTTCTCATATGAAGTCTATTTCCATATGTTGATTCCATTATTAAATAATCAGCATTACTAATCATTGTAGGAGAATCTAAAAGAGGTAAATCATTATTTCCTAAATCTCCAGTAAATACTGCTTTAGTTGTTTTTCCATCTTCAGTCACCCAAACTTCAATAATTGCTGATCCAAGCATATGCCCAGCATCATTAAATCTTACGCTAATATTGTCATCTATTTCAACAATATCATCATATTGTACTGCTCTAAATATTTCTAATGAATTATATGCTTCTTCTGCTGTATAAAGAGGTGGTAGTGGATCCAAACCTTCTCTCATTCTTTTTCTATTTCTCCATTCAATTTCAACTTCTTGAATGTGTCCACTATCTGGAAGCATTATCTCACATAAATCACATGTTGCTTTTGTTGCATAAATTGGATTTTTATATCCTTCATTATATAATTTTGGAATTCTTCCTGAGTGATCAATATGAGCATGTGTTAAAAGCATAAAATCTATATCTTTTACATCATAAACAAATGGATCTGAATTTTCTAATTCTTCTGTAATTTTTCCTTGATACATTCCACAATCTACCAAGAATTTTTTTCCTGCAGCTTCTACTAAAAAGTTAGAACCTGTTACTGTTTTTGCCGCTCCTAAAAATGTAATTTTCATGCCAAATTACCTCCGTTAATTAAATAGTTTTATCTTACGTTTTGGTTTTATTTCAAAAGTACCTTTTAATACTTTTAATTGTTTTCTACCTTGTTTTTCAATTGTATCTTTATCGAATATTCTAATAATAATAGAATCATTATCAATTTCATATGAAATCTTAATTTGCTCAAGTTCAATTATTTTTGTTGAAAGTGCATATTTTATAATTTCGAAATTTAATCCTATATCCATGCTTAAAATCTTCATTGCACCGATTTTACAAAGCATTGTTATAGTTTTTTTCATAATTTTATCTATTAATATATCTAATTCTTCTATTTCACAAGTTGTATGATTTTTATCTATTTTAAGTTGTCTATAATATCTTAATTCATATAAAACATCAATCAACTCATCACGAGTTTTCATTTTAGATAACTTTTTATCCAAGAATGTTAAAAATTCTTTTTGTAATTCTATTATTGCTGTATTTATATCATCTTTAGTTTTGTAATGTTCTAAATTATCTTTTAAATCATTTTTTCTTTTTTGATAATTACTTGATATTAATAAATAAGTTATATCGTTTATCTGATTAAATATCTTCTCACGTTCTGCTATAATTCTTTTTTTATAAGTAACAATACTTTTAATTTGTTTATCTTCTTGAACTTTTGCATTAAATCTTTTAAATTCTTTTTCTAAAACATTAGAGTCAGATAAAGCAAAATCTATTTTTTCTAATTTCTTTTCTAATTTTTCTTTCTTTTCTTTAGATGTAGAAATAAATTTTTCTTTATCTTGCATCATCTTATATTCTTTCATCTTTTCAGCAAGAATTAAATCGATTTTATCGCGTTCTTTTGCATTTAATTTTACATATAAAAGTTTAAATAATGCTTTAAAAAACTTATCATTTCCTGTAAAAATTTTTATATATTTTTTGGCTTCATCAATGAAATCTCTTCTTGTAGAACCATAAGTTCTCCATTCATATAAAAATTTTTCACCAAAAATAACAAGTAAGTTTTGATATATTAAATTGTCTATATAATTGAAATTTGTACCACAAGAAAAATCCCAAGACCAACCGTTAAAATCTCTTAAAATTTCAACGTTATTTAGATTGTATCCATTTACAAGTGTATTTTGTAAAACACTCTTTAATACAATATCTTGATTGATATAAAAATATTTTGGAGAAATGTCTGAAATAGCATAAAACAGTGACATTTCTGTTGGATAAGTTAATATACTTCTTTCATTTTCATTTGTTAATGCTTCAACTTTATGTTTAATAAGCATTTTAGCCTGATCGGAATCAGGCTCTGCTATTTTAATATTTTCACAATATAATCTAACCGTCTCAACTATTTCATTAAGAAGGTCTTCTCTATTTCTTACACATCTTTTAACTTCTTTAAAATCTGGATAAGAAACTTCTACTTTATAAATCATATTAAGAAGGAGATTCTTTATATGCGATGAGAATGTTTTCTTATCAAGCACTTCATCTAACTCTAAGTTATAATCTTTTAATTTTGAGAATAACCCCATATTTTCTCCTCCTTATCATTTGTTATTGTTGAACATCTCCAGCTGGTGGTTGAGCCATATTTAGTTCTTGCCATCTTTCTCTTGTAATAAGAACTTGTCTTGGTTTACTTCCTTCGTAACCAGAAATAATTCCTCTAGCTTCCATTTGGTCAATAATTCTTCCTGCTCTTGCATAACCAACTTTAAATCTTCTTTGTATAAATGAAGTTGATGCTGTTCCTACATCTATTACTGTTTCAATTGCATCCATTAAGAATGGATCTGTATCATCATCTTCATTTTCTTGTTCTATTTGTCCTTCAGATTTATTAGATTTTTCAATTTCTTCTAATATATCTTCATTATAATTTGCAACACCATTTGATTTAACAAAATCAACTATTTTTTCAACTTCATCATCTGATACAAATGCACCTTGAACTCTAACTGGTTTAGAAGCACTTGCTGGATAATAAAGCATATCACCTTTACCTAAAAGTTTTTCTGCTCCAACTTGATCTAGAATTGTTCTAGAGTCAATTTGTGATGAAACTGCAAAGGCAATTCTTGATGGAATGTTAGCTTTAATTAAACCTGTAATAACGTCAACTGAAGGTCTTTGTGTAGCAATTACTAAGTGCATTCCTGCAGCTCTAGCTTTTTGTGCTAATCTACAAATTGAATCTTCAACTTCTTTTGCTGCAACCATCATTAAGTCTGCAAGCTCGTCTATAACTATTACTATTTGTGGTAATTTTCCAATTATTGAATCTTCACCACTTTTTTCAATAGCAGCATTATAACCTTTTA
>JAEIGA010015146.1_pt1 | contig 11743 bp, 9 predicted proteins | sample 9270691 | NCBI WGS metagenome assembly JAEIGA01 (sample SAMN17057246, study PRJNA624740) | gut metagenome | biome: biome; isolation source: fecal sample | host: Bos grunniens | place: China: Xizang | collected 2019
AAGGTAATAATAAGCGGTAGATGCCAATCAATTACAGCATGGATATCACTGCGTACTTACCCCCTCGCGTCGTGCAGTAATTGTGGCATGACAAAAGATAAAAGAGCAAAGATTAAAGATAAAAGAGCAAAGAGATTCTCACGCAAAACTGCGTTTTGCTCGGAATGACGGTTTGTCTACCATTTTTTCGTCACTCTGAGGGAGCGCAAGCGACCGTGAGAGTCTGAAGAATAATTGTTCAGAATAATACCCCCCCCCAAAAAAAAATATATAGCAAACAGGGCTACTTGAACTCAAGTAGCCCTGTTGTTTTTACTCTAAAAAATTTATTACATTGCGGGTGTTGTTGCAACAGCGTTCTCGGGGATACCCAACTTCGCGCGTACGGCAGGACCCAAATCGGTTACGGTAGCCTCATCGACATAGACCATAGCACCCGATACAATATCGTATACAAATGCATAGCCACCCTCCTTGGCAACCTCGTTAATGGCGTTTGTAGCCTTCTCGCGGATAGGAGCGAGCAACTCCTCCTGCTTCTTCATCATCTCCTGCTGTGCGAACTGCTGATACTCGCGGATGCGGTTGTCGAGGTCCATCAACTCCTTGTTCTTGAGCTGCTTGAGCGACTCGTTCATAGTAGCCTCATTCTTCTGATACTCCTGATACTTTGTGTTAAGCTCAACCTGAAGAGTCTCAATCTGTGCGCCCAACTCCTGAGCAAAAGCCTGCAACTGTGTGTCAGCCTCCTTTGTCTCGGGCATGTTAGCAAAAATCTCCTGTGAGTTGATACGACCAAACTTCTGTGCGTAAAGTGATGTAGACGACATCACGAGCAAAACCGCAAGGGTTAGTTTCAATACTTTTTTCATAATGTTTTATTCGTGTGTAATTGTTATTTCTTCTATTTTGTTTTCAAAAGTTCAATAATGGCATTTGTGTGGTCGGCCTTTGCCGAGTGATACAACATTGTGGCATTTTGTGCTGTATCTATAACCATATCCAAACCTTTGGCTGCGGCATACTCCTCGATGGCAGCAAATACCTTCTTTTGGATAGGCTGGATAAGCTCCAGACGCTTTTTCATAAGTTCGCCATCTGTACCAAAGAGCGACTCCTGATACTCGGTAGCCTCCTGCTCCAGGCGCAAGATATTATCTTCGTTAGCCTTTTGTGATGCCTCCGAGAGAGATGCGCGACGCTGCATATAATTATTATATAAGGTCTCAATCTGCTCGAACTTCTCATCTACCTGCTTCTGGTACTGCTCGGCCAGCTGGTCGAGTTGCGCAATAGCCTCGTTGTATGCGGTGATAGACTTAAAAATCTTCTCGCTGTTTACTACGGCATAGTTCTGTGCCGAAACTGCTGTCAGGCTCAACATGAGAGCCAATACCAATACTAATCGTTTCATAAGCCACATTGTTTCTTTGACAAATTTAACAAAATAATTCCAAAAACCTCGCCACGCTATGCTACTACCTCTAAAGGCGTCGGCCTTGAGATATGCACGCCTCGGCGCATGGCGTTAGAATGTTTGTCCCATGGTGAAGTGGAACTGGCTACCACTACGGTATGTCTCACCCATAGGAGCGTCGAATCCCCAACCCCAATCCAATCCGAGCTGTCCTACGACAGGCAGATAGATTCTCACGCCAAGACCTGCCGAACGCTTAATCTTGAAGGGCGAGAACTCGCGCCATGAGTTGAAACCGCAACCACCCTCCAGGAATCCGAGTACGAAAATCTGTGACGATGGCTTTAATATAACGGGATAACGCAACTCCATAGTATATTTGTTGTATGCCATTGAGTAATTACTGTTGATAGGATCCAATGCTCCATCGTCGTAACCACGCAAGCCGATAATATCCACACCATACATTGTGTAACCGCTCATACCGTCACCACCAATCTCGAATCGCTGGAAAGGCGAAAGCTTATGCTTGTTGTAATGTCCGAGGAATCCCATCTCGGCACTTGCCATCAATACGAGGTTGTCGTTGCGCGTAATGGGCTGGAACCAACGGGCCTTGAACTGCCAACGATGGTACTCAATCCACTTGTAACGCTCTCTGTCGGGCATATTTACATCGCTATAATCCTTGCCATCCCAAGCCGAATAGGGCGGAGTAAATGTTCCGACAACAGAGAATTCTGAACCTCTACGCGGGTAGATAGGCTGGTCGATAGTAGAACGAGAGAAGGCAATCTTGATTGACGCTTCGTTCGCCACACCATCCTTCATGATGAAGTAGCCCCAGTTGTTCAATGCATAGCGACGATATTGAGCCTCCATATAGAGTGTGAAGTTCGGGTCGGGCCACTTAAGGCGCTTACCCAGACCTGCGGCCAAACCAAATGTACGGAAGTACATTGTTGCCGACTGCCAGATGTAATATGCGTCGTTCTGCTCTGACCAGTGTGTCGAAATCGTGAGCGAGTTAGGCTTGCGACCTCCCACCCAGGGGTCAGTGAAGCTTGCTGATATAGCCTTGTAATATGTACCGTTTGTCTGTCCCGATACCGAGAACTTCTGGTTCTGGCCCATAGGATAGGGCATCCATTTGCCCTTCTTCAGGAAGTTGCGTGTCGAGAGGTTGTTCAGTGTGATACCGATAGAGCCTACAAACGAGCCCGAGCCCCAACCTCCGGCGATATTAAACTGGTCACTTGCCTGCTCTGTAAGCGGGAAGTTGATGTTTACCAACTCATCACTTACGGGCTGCACATCGGGAGCCAATGCCTCGGGGTCGAAGTGTCCCATGCTCATCAACTGACGCAAGGTGTACATCAACAGCGAGCGGTCGTAGAGCTGTCCGGGATAGATGGCCATCTCGCGACGGATAACCTCGTCATTTACACGAATATTTCCGGAAATACCTACCTCGTTGATTGTGAAAGGCTTGCCCTCGAAGATTTTAATCTCCATATCTATCGAGTCCTTGCCTACAACAACCTCCGTAGGGTCGATTTGCGACATCAGGTAGCCGTTGTTTTGGTAGAGGCTTGCTACCGACATCTCCTCGGGGTCCATTTCGCGACCGATACCCAAACGCTTGTGCATCGATTTCTTGTCGTAGGTGTCACCCTTCTTCACTCCGAACATGCGCTGCAACTGGTCGGTTTCATACACCGAGTTACCCACCCATTTTACATCGCGGATATAGAATTTCTCACCTTCGATAAGGTCGATGTGGATACCTATGCCATTGTCGCCGACTTTATATATCGAGTCCGAGATAATGGTTGCATTACGATAACCTCGCGAATTATAAAAATCCAACAACAGGTTCTTGTCCTCTTTGTAATCCTCCTCCTTGAACTTTCTGCTGCGCAGGAAGTTTATCGACTTCTGGTGAGTCTTCTTGAATGTTTTACGCAGACGCTTGTCGTCAAATGTCTGGTTTCCGAAGAATGAAATCTCCTCGACTCTGACTTTATCATTGCGCGTAATGTTGAAAGTGACATTTACGGCGTTGTTGATTATCGAGTCATTCTCGATAAATGTCTGTACCTCGACATTGCGGAAACCCTTCTCGGCAAAGTGCTTTTTGATGAGCTTCTCGTTCTTGTCAATCACATAGTCCGAAAGCTCGGTACCTCGCTTGAGCTTCAGCTGGTCGGCCAAATCCTTCTGCTTCGAGCGACCGATACCCTCGCCGGTGAAGTACCATTGATATACTCGAGGACGCTCCTTGAGGAAAATTTCGATATCAAGACTGTCACCCTCGATTGTCGCACCAATCTTCACATCCGAGAAGTAGCGCTGACTCCAGAGGCGAGTGATAGAGTGCGAGATGTAATCGCTCGGCATATAAATCGAATCTCCGGGAATCAATCCTGCGGTGATGCGCAACTGATTTTCATCGAGATACTCTACGCCATTCACATTTACATCGCGGATGTAATATAAGCGCGGTTCACCCTTCAGTTGTGCCATAGGTGCATCCTTGTCGAAGAGCATCTTCTTTACCTCCTCACGACGGGTAGTGTCCTGTGAAGTCTGCGCCGAAGATGAGTCTGCTTGCTCTGTCTCCGCTATTGTTGTGTTTTGAGCCATAGACGGCAATACCGCAAAGAGCAGCATTGCTGTTATTACCATGAGTCTGTTAATTAGGTATTTCATCTATCTATAATATGTTTCCAATCGTTATTTTACCAAACCGTAGCGTCTGTCACGCAGTGTGTATGCTTTTAGTGCCTCGTCCAATGCTGCGCGGTCAAAATCGGGCCACAACACATCGGTGAAGTACAACTCGGCATACGAAGCCTGCCATAGCAGGAAATTGCTTAAACGGCACTCGCCACTTGTGCGAATAATCAAGTCGGGGTCGGGTATCGTCGAGGTATAAAGAGCTTCCGAAATACTCTTTTCGTCAATATCGTCGACCTTTAACTCGCCATTTCGAACTTTGTCGGCAATTGCTTTTACAGCCATCGTAAGCTCGCTGCGTGAGGAGTAATTAAGCGCCAAAACAAAGGTCATTCTCTCCCCTTTGGCTGTCAGCTCCTCAATGCGCTCCAAAGCCTTGCGTACATTCTCCGAGAAACGACTGCGGTCACCGATTGATACAACCTTTATCCCGGCCTCCACAAGTGTCGGAGCCTCCATCTCCACACCCTTGCATATCAAGCCCATCAAAGCCTCTACCTCCTCCTGGGGGCGTCCCCAATTCTCTGTCGAAAAGGCGTATACCGTGAGATACTTGATTCCTACCTCTGCGGCGTGTTGCACCGTGCGGCGTAGAGCCTCCATACCGGCAACATGTCCTTCGCTGCGTTCCTTGCCGCGAAGCTTTGCCCAACGACCGTTTCCGTCCATTATCAGGGCAAGGTGTGTCGGTATTTTTCTCTCTGCGTTCATATAATCGGCAAATGTAGGTATTTTTAGTGGGAAAATAAAGTTTTTCTCCGTTTTTATACATAAAAACGACTTTAGGACAAGAATATTATTACGAAAAAGCCCTTTTGCATAGTATTATGAGCATTTTCGTAATATCTTGACTAAAATCCTGAATCTCGGTATTATGCACGATTTCTAATATCGGCATCCCACATCATTTTACTATGTAACGACTCGTAAAAAGATATATTGTGTGGCAGAGCCAATAAAACCGACTCTTCGGCGCGGCGTATCGTCACCTTTTCGCCCTCCGAAATGCGGTATGTACGATTGTCGATAGAGAGCATCGCCTCGCCATGGCGTGTGCTGATGTCGAGTACTATTTCTGCCGTATCGGGGACAACCACGGGGCGCATGCCGAAGTTGTGTGGAGCCAATGGTGTGATAAGGAAACATGCACAAGCCGGAGCTACAATAGGGCCTCCTGCGCTTAGGGAGTAAGCTGTTGAGCCTGTGGGTGTTGCAACTATCAGTCCGTCGCCGCTGAAGCTTGTTACTATTTGGCCGTTTACCTCTGTTACGACCTTCAGCATTGTGGCATCCAGACGATGTGCCGCCACCTCGTTTAGTGCCGTCACTGCGTGACCGGCCTGGCGTATGCCTTCAACCTTGAGCATCGTGCGTGGCTCAATACGCATGCGGGCATTGGCAATATCCTCGAAAAACTCCTCCAGACCATCGCGTGTTGTGGCTGTAAGGAATCCCAGATGCCCGAAATTTATTGCCGTAACGGGTATTGACTTATTTTTTAGACGATGTACCGCTTCGAGCAATGTTCCGTCGCCTCCGCAGCAGATGACAAGGGCATCTTTCTCCTCGCACGATATGTCGTGGCCATAGATTTTCTCTGCCGGAATAGGGTAGTGTGATATACCCTTCACAACCTCGGCAAACTCACTATTTATGGCATAATCGAAGCCATATTTTTCAATTAGCGAGAACAGTCGCTCTATGTCGTCGGCAGTGAGTTTTAACTGCGGACGGGAAAAAAGTAAGATTTTCATCCTCTTCGTCAAAAAAAATAAGTAACTTTACATCGCCAACTGCGATTTTCCGCTTTTCGGGGTATGCATAAGTGGCATACGAGGGGTGCGAAAAATCTTTAAGTTGCGAATTATGATGCAAATATAACTATTTTATGACAAAGTTAAGTGTAAACATAAACAAGATTGCTGTATTACGCAATTCGCGTGGTGGCAATGTCCCTGATGTGTTGCAGGCAGCGTTGGATATTGAACGATTTGGAGCCGAAGGCATAACCGTACATCCTCGTCCCGATGCTCGCCATATTCGCTATTCGGATGTTAGAGAGTTGAAGGCTGCGATCTCGACCGAACTGAATATTGAGGGCAATCCCATTCCGAGCTTTGTCGATTTGGTGATGGAGGTGCGTCCTGCACAGGTTACACTTGTTCCCGATGCCGAGGATGCCATAACCTCAAATGCCGGCTGGGATACCATTCGTCATGCCGAATTTTTGCGCGATATGTGCGCCCGCTTTAACGATGCGGGAATCCGCACTTCAATCTTTGTCGATCCCGTTGCCGAGATGGTCGAGGGTGCTGTGGCTTGCGGAGCACAGCGTGTGGAGCTTTACACCGAGGCCTATGCTGCGGGATATAAGGCTGACCGTGAGGCCGCTATCGCTCCCTATGTCGAGGCTGCCGAGGTGGCTCGCAGAGTGGGTTTGGGTCTGAATGCCGGCCACGATTTGAGCCTCGAAAATCTGAAATATTTCGCCGAGCGAATCGCATGGTGCGACGAGGTGTCGATAGGTCATGCTTTGATTGCCGATGCTCTCTATCTCGGTCTGGAAAATACAGTTCAGTTATATCGTCGTTGCCTCGATTCAACCAAGTAGTCCATCCAATAGAAGCGAATATTAAAATGGAAGAGAATAGCATAAAAGCTCTCGAAAATCCTGTTTTCCGCAAAATATCAGCTATCGTCGATAAGCTGGGCGTCGAGGCGTATGTCGTGGGCGGATATGTCCGCGACTACTATCTGCGTCGTCCCTCAACCGATATCGATGTCGTAGTTGTCGGTAGTGGCATAGAGGTCGCCGAGGCTTTGGGCCGCGAGGTGAAGGGTAAGGTGTCGGTTTTCAAGACCTTCGGAACAGCTATGGTGCGTGCCGGAGGTACCGAGGTGGAGTTTGTCGGTGCGCGCAAGGAGTCATATAGCTTCGACTCGCGAAAGCCGACGGTTGAGCCCGGCTCGTTGGAGGATGACCAGCGTCGTCGCGACTTTACCATAAACGCTATGGCGTGGTGTCTGAATGGCGAGCGATTTGGCGAATTGGTAGACCCCTTCGAGGGAATGTACGACCTGGATGATTGCATTATCCGTACGCCATGTGACCCCGACATAACCTTCTCGGACGACCCCTTGCGCATGATGCGAGCCGTGAGATTTGCCACGCAGTTGGGTTTCGATATCGAGGAGGAGACTTTCGATGCGATAGTGCGTAACAAGGAGCGCATCAAGATTGTATCGAAGGAACGCATTCAAGTGGAACTCAATAAGATAGTTCTTTCGCCCGTGCCATCTATCGGCTTCGATTTATTGCATCATACGGGTCTTTTGGAGTTGATTTTCCCCGAAATGGAGCGCCTTTGTGGTGTCGAGCGAGTGGGAAATCATGCGCATAAGGATAATTTCCGCCACACTTTGAAGGTGCTGGATAATGTAGCCCGCAAGAGCGACGATTTGTGGCTGCGCTGGGCTGCAGTTCTGCACGATATAGCAAAACCTTTGACCAAGGCTTACGACAAGAAAATCGGTTGGACATTTCATCAGCACGAGGTGGTCGGCTCGAAGATGGTGCGCGATATATTCCGTCGCCTGAAGTTGCCTATGGGCGAGCCCATGAAGTTTGTGCAGAAGATGGTCTATCTGCATCTGCGACCCATCATTTTGTCGGAGGATATGGTTACCGATTCGGCCGTAAGGCGCCTGCTGTTCGAGGCGGGCGACGATGTCGAGAAGTTGATGACGCTGTGTGAGGCCGACATCACTTCGGGTATCGATGCCAAGGTGAAACGCTATCTTGCCAATTTCGAGTTGGTACGCCAAAAGATGAAGGATTTGGAGGAACGCGACAGGGTGCGCAACTTCCAACCCCCCATTACGGGCGATATTATCATGCGCTGCTACGCCCTGCAACCTTGCAGCGTTATAGGCGAGATGAAGGAGATAATCAAAAATGCCATTTTGGATGGCGACATCCGCAACGACTACGACGAGGCGTATGCCCTGATGGAGCGGTTGGCCGCCGAGCGAGGACTCACGAAGGTTTGTGATGTCAAGCCGGAGGAGAGGGAGGATTCATAATTCATAATTCAAAATTCATAATTCAAAATTCAAAATTCAAAATTCAAAATTGACCTTCGGCTCAAAGATATGGAGTTTAGAGAGTTGTCAAGAATCTTTTTGTACAATCTCTAAATTCCCTAAATTCTTTAATTCTCCTAATGTCGCTAATAATTCTGAATTTTGAATTAAAGGAGCGCTGCTCTTTTTCGGCTCGTTTATTGCCATTGATGTAATAAACGGGTGTTATGAAACATATCTTTTCTCATATCGTTGACCTGCTTGCGAGGGCTTGGGCGCGTGTAAATATCGTGATGCTCATCATCTCGTGTGTCGGCATTCTTTTAGCTTATATTGTCGGAGTTTATCTTACAGGCCCTTTTCACCAGGTATCGCAGTGGATGGGGGCGCTACTGGCGTGCACTTCGGTCGTTATTGTTCTTCAAACGGGTAATTTCCGCGAGGCGTTGCGTCCGGCGTGGATGCGTATTTTGGGCACCTTTATCGGCGTGGTGATTGGCTATGTGTATCTGAAAAACTTCCATTTCTCACTCTTCGGAATGCTGTGTGCAGTGTTTTTGCTCGAATTGCTGTGTATGCTGTTGGGCATATATTCAAAGAGCCGCATTGCTACAATTACATTGATTATTCTTCTGCTTATAACCCAACTTGAGCCGAATATGAACCCCCTGACCAATGCTGCACTGCGATTTTTCGAGTCGGTGGCAGGTGTGGGTGTCGGCGTAGCTCTGTTGTGGGTGATAGAAATATGGACTCGCCTGCGCACGCGCTTGTCGCATTCGGGATGTGAAGAGGGTTGTCAAATAGATATGGAACAGATGCCTCTTCGCTGGGGGCATCTGCGAGTGGTGGCGATAGCCTCGGCCGAGCAGTTTATGGGAGGTGCGCTTGCTACACTGGTGGGTATTGTGATACCGATGTTCCAACTTGTTGCCAATCCATCATTGTCGGCGTTTATGCAGGGCTTGGTTGCCTCGATGAGCCTTGTCGGAATTATGGTCGGCTCTTTGGTTATAGGGGGCTTGAGCGATAGCTATGGCTATTTGCGGTATTTTCGTTTGTGTCCCTTTATTGTTTTAGTCGGAGCTTTGCTTGTGATGTGGATTGATGATGTGTGGGGACTTGCTGTGGGCTTATTCATCATGGGCTGCGGTATAGGCGGTGGTTATAGTCTGGATTCGGATTATATCTCCGAAATAATGCCTCGAAAATGGCGCTACCAAATGGTCGGCGTAGCAAAGTCCTCTTCAGCTTTGGGAAACATTTTGATGGCTGCGGCCTGCTATTATCTGCTCAGCGTCTGGAAGAGCCCCGAGGCGTGGAATAGACTGCTGTTTCTAATGGCTATTTTAGCTGTTGCAGCCATGCTTGGCCGTGTGCGGTTTGCCGAGAGCCCGGGGTGGCTTATGGCCCATGGGCTACGAAACCGGGCAGAACGGAGTATCCGCTATTTTTTAGGGCCGGATGTGGTCTTGAGGGGTGAAATCGAGCAGCGCAATGCTTCGGAGGAGCATGGCAAAAACGAGTGGTCACAACTGCTATCCAAAGGAAATATATCCAAGGTTATATTGAGTGGAGTTCCTTGGGCCTGCGAAGGCTTTGGCGTATATGGTGTGGGCGTTTTTCTTCCGGTTGTCATCATGGCATTAGGTCTGGGTGATGGCGATTCTAATGGCATGCAACATATCACCTCGGCGGTTAAAATCTCGGTTTATATCAACTTGTTTGTCGTGTTGGGTTTTTATATGGGGTTATATTTTATTGGCCGTGTTAATCATATTCGCCAGCAGGTTTATGGCTTTGTGGTTTGTGCCATGGGTCTTGTTATTTTGCTTGTGGGTTATGCTTTTCACCTTCCCCACGGCGTGATGATACTGGGATTTGTTATATATGAGCTATTTATGAATGGTGGGCCGCATCTTGTGACATATATACTCCCACCCAAAATCTACCCCGTATCCGATAGAGGTGCCGGTGTAGGTTTGGCTGCGGCGTTTGGTAAAATTGGCGGAGTATTGGGGGTGTTTCTGATTCCAATGTTGCTGAAGTTAGGAGGGGTCTATCTTGTTATGTGCGTCACAATTGCATTGCAAAGTGTTGGTGCAATAGTGACCGCTGTGTTTGGTCGCAAATTGTTGCTGTCATAACAGCTTTGCGCTATTGGCTTATTGGCGAAATCGCATAGAGAGGGGCTGTTCCAAGCCGCATGTTTCAAGCAGAGCCAAATCCGAGAATACCTCTTCGGTTGAGGAGTCGGCGACAATGGCTCCTTGGTTTAATATGAGCGTTCGAGGGCATAGTTCGGCAATGAGTTCCATGTCGTGTGTGGCTATGAGCATTGTGTGTGGAAATCTGCCGAGAAGCTCGATAAGTTGTCGCCGGGAACGAGGGTCAAGGCCTGCTGTCGGCTCATCCAATACCAAAATTGAAGGCGTCATTGCCAACACAGTAGCGATGGCAATGCGGCGTTTCTCGCCACCCGACAGAGAGTGTGGCTCACGCTTACGCAAGTGCTCGACTCCGACGGCTTGCAGTGCCTCTGTAATACGCTCTGCGACCTCCTGACGCGAAAGTTGCATCAGTGATGGGCCAAATGCAACATCCTCCTCTACCGTAGGCATGAATAGCTGATTATCCGAGTCTTGAAATATAAATCCGACATTCTGCCGTATAATGCCTGCGGTTTGAGCCGAGAGCCTTATTCCTCCAATATCGATAGTGCCGCTTGTCGGCATCAGCAATCCGTTGGTATGAAGCAAAAGTGTAGATTTGCCTGCGCCATTGGCCCCTGCCAAAGCTGCATGCTGACCATGTGAGAGCCTGAATGATATGCCTTTCAGAGCCTCATTACCATCGGGGTATGCAAAATGTACATCGTTGAATTGCAGGTAGTGATGCATGTTGGTAAAAGGATTAAAATATTCGTTCTGCAAAGTGTAAAATGCGTAATAAAATCAGCGTGAGGCTCCATGCCGAGATGTAAAAAATATCCCGCCCTCGCCAATGTTCTTTCTGAGAGAGTTGTATGTGGGGTAGTTGCGAGTGAAAACCCCTTGCCTCCATTGCATAACCGATATTCTCGGCACGCCTTATCGAGCGCAGGAGTAGTTGCCCGATAAATGTGGCCCACATCCCGAGCGGATAACTCTTCTTGCCGAAGCCTCGTGCCGCGCGAGCCCGTTGCATTGCCAGGGCTTGCTCGATGAGGAGTCGGATGTAGCGCAATGTCATATAAATCTGCGATGCCAGCAGTGAAGGTAGGCCCATGCGTTGCAGGGCGTAGCATATTTGATAAATTGTCGTCGTTGCGATGAGTACCATTATCGCCTGTAGCGATAAAACTCCGCGTACGATAATCGACAGAAAGGTTATCCAACCGCGAGTGATAATTATATCCCCGACGAAAAATATTGCTTCCCGTTGGTAAAAGATATTTGGGAGGGCTATGAGTGCCACGATAGGAACAATCATCAGTGAGCGACGCATTATGCCCCAATATCGCAC
>JAEIGA010015147.1_pt1 | contig 11742 bp, 2 predicted proteins | sample 9270691 | NCBI WGS metagenome assembly JAEIGA01 (sample SAMN17057246, study PRJNA624740) | gut metagenome | biome: biome; isolation source: fecal sample | host: Bos grunniens | place: China: Xizang | collected 2019
AAGATAAAGTTCCTCAGCATTTTGCTCATAGATGTTGTAGAACTCGTATACGGTTGCGTTGCCGAATACATCTTCTATTTGTGAAGCATTCATATCGAATGGCAATGTGAGTGTATAGCACTTGTTAGGCTCGAAGTTACGTTTAACGAATACCTTCTCTACTAGTTGACCCTCGTAAGGAGCAAGAACGGTGGTGTTATCTGCTTCCTCATCTACTACTATTTGGTGCCATTTAGCGTAGAGTGTACCAGTGGTATTCTCATCGATGGTAGTTAATTTAGCACCTGAGAAATCAGAAGTATTGTACCAACCTTGGAACTCGTAATCTTCTTTGTAAGGATTATTGAGAGTTACCTCAGTAAAGGTATAACTTGGGTTAGGGAATGATTGACCCCAGTATGACTGGAATGCAGCCACGTCTGCCATTGCTTCGTGAGAAGACGATGCAGGCCAACTGCTATTAGCAGGAGAGCAGAGGAAGAATGCAGATAACTCTTTGCGATATATTGCTTCACTTAATTCACCTGTTACACTTTGCGCAGTACGGTTTGCCTCAATAACATCCTTCAACCAACCATATTTATCCACCATAGTGGTCTCAACAAGTTTCTTCAAATTGTCTGTTGTGTTATATGTACTTGCTTGGAGGAAACCTGTTACTGTTGCGGCTTGTCCCTTAGCCTCTTCTTCTGACATCCAAGTTCCGTTGATATTATATTGAATTTCTCCATCTACCTCTTGCACCCAATCCTTGCTTGTGCCATAAGTAGCATTGTAGTCGGCTTCCAAAGCAAGGCAGATGTCGCCTTTACTTTCCCAACCATACTCATTGTATTGACCACCATTGAGTTCGTAAGTGAGGAAGTTGATAGGATAATCTAGAATGAGAGACTTCTTCGCAGGTACGAGGCAAGTGTTGTTATTAGTAGGAACGGTGAATTTTTGGAATTTCTCTTTTGAAGAGTTAACCACGTACAAATCACCTGCATAGTCAAATGCTATACCATCAATATTGTTTCCTGCAATGCTTGCAGATACGCTTTGTTGTGTCAATGTTGGAACGCCTGTAGAAGCATCGTATGTCACATCAAATAGTATCACACTACCATTTCTACCTTGTGCCAAAACTTGTCGCTCAACATCATATGCCAATGCACCACGGGTTGAACTACCAGTGAAACCATGGTCACTTCCTTGATAAACAGCATAATCTACAGTACCAGACTTGTTGTAGTGTACCAATTGATAGTATCCATCTATTTGTCCACGGTTTTGAGCAACCCATAGACCACCACGACCATCGGATGCCAACGCCATATTTACCGCAACATACTTGCTCGTCAATGCACCAAATTTTGTCTTATTGCCATCTTTATCAATCTTGAATATTTGTCCTGAACCAGGCAAATCCATTACATAAAGATTGCCATCCGCATCAAAGCAGTGTGCCACAGAACGAGTAATACCAGATTGTCCCTCAAGTAAGTTGGTTGGTGTACTTGTCAAATTAGCACGATCCATTGAGAATACAGCGGGCTTACCGCTCACAGCGTAACAATAAGTAATATTATTTGTTGTAGGATCTATCGCAAGACGATTGAATTGGTTTGTGCTACCTATGCTATATCCCGAAGGCAAACTTGGCTGAATACCTACGTTAGATGTTGGGTTTAATTCATCCAACCATTGGTTGTAGATAAACAAACCTGCTTTTTGTGCATCAGCACGATCAGTAGAACCATTAGATGCACCATTGAGGGTTGCTTGTACATATATCTTACCAAAATAATCGGATTCAGGATTATTATCTACAACTACGCCTTGTGTATTATAGAAGTCGTAAATCTCGCGTGTTTGGTCAGATACCTCTTGTAGATAAGAGTATTTAGGAACAGATTTACCGGCCAGCTCAATACCCCAATTCATTCCGAGGCGTTTTGGGAGATCAGTTTTAGCTATGGTTATTTGATGAGTCTTATTCTTTACTATAGGAGTTGGCAAAGCAAATGTCTTTTCTACAGTTTTGCCATCTTCTTTAAAGATTACCAAGTTACCACTTTGTGCATATACGTTGGTTTTATATGAGAAGGTATAAGAATCACCATTATCTAGAAGTGTCAAATCGTGTGGCATTACACGGCACGTAGCAGGACCATTTACTTGCAAGGAGCTCTTTGCAGGAGTAGTGCAAGAGTTAGTTGTAGTAGGAACTACTAAATAGTGCATGCGTTCTGTTGTTCGAGACATAACAACAAGGTTTCCCGCATAATCAAAAGCAAGACCATTAACTTCCGCTGTTCCACCTGATTTAACAACATATTCACCTATCTTGCTTGCTAATGTAGGTTTACCATCAACTTCACTAACTTGGAATAACATTACTTTGCCATAACCACCAATTGCGATAACATTATCCTTTGTGTTGTAAGCTACACAACCTCCTTTGGTTATGTTACTGGTAGCAAACCAATTATTGATATTTGTTGATAATTTGAAGTCCGCTGTTCCACTCGCATTGATATGAACTAAAGGAGAAGGATCGCTTCCTGCTTCACCTCGCTGTTGCACCATCCAAATGCCACCTTTACCATCGTATGCTAAAGAGTTAGGTTGGTTAGCAGCGATATTTTCGCAAAATAGTGTTTTACTATTGCCCTTAACTTTGTATATATCACCTTGTGTGCCTCCTGAATATCTAGCATAATCCACTACAAACATTGTTCCGTCTTCAGCAAAGCAAACTCCATCTGCACGTGTAAGTCCTAAACCAGAAACAACATCTACCGCTGTTCCTCCGTCTTTTAAGATATCGGTTGCATCTGGAGTTAATTCATAAACGGCAGTGTTACTTGCTATAGATTTTGTGTAATACACTTTACCATCCACGGGATTAACAGCCACACGGTGAACACCATATGTTTCATCATCTAACTCTGACCCTGTGGCAGTAAAACCAGATGCTAATCTATTATGAACCGCATCAAATACTACAATACCTGCTTTGGTATCACCATAAGCTCCGTAAGTGGATGAACTACCACCTGCTTTAGGAAGGGAAATGTATGTTCGGCCAAAGAAATCAGATTCTGGATTGTTATCTACCGCTACACCTTGTGGGCGATTGAAACCATATGTGCCTACATTATTCACATCGTTAACACATGCCAAGCTATTGATTTTATCCCCTTGTACCTCAATTGCCCATTTCATATTGGTCAATTCTGGCAAATCAGAGGTACGAATGGTGTAAGAAGCATCTTTCAATTGCTTTTGAGCTTGTGTCGTGATGTCTTTACGAAAAACCTCACTGCCAGCATAATAGAAAATCAGATAAGCTTTGGTGGGCTTGGTATTCGTACTAAAAGTGAATTTAGTAAAACCTTCTGCAGGAGTATTCATTTCACTCTTTAGATCATACGCCATCACACGGGGAACCGCTGCCGCAAAAGACAATGCGCTAAAGAGGGTTGCAACTAATAATAGAGTAAATTTCTTCATATGGTATTAAATTTGATTAGATTATACATACAAAAAAGCAGAACCACTTATAAAAAGGCTCTGTAACGTAGAATATATGTTAATAGATGAACTTTTAGTAAACTTGCAGCACAAATACCCCCCCCCTGTTTGGAGAGCTGATATCAAAGAATTTTCTCTGAGGTATGAGTGCGATAGAGTTTTCATGGTATGGTTGTGAAAGTACACATTTGTATTTCGGCGACAAATTTAGTAATAAATTTTTGAATATACAAGAAGAGGGCGGATTTTTTTACAATAAGTAGGATTTTTGTGCAGTATTGGATAAAAAATGAGTCGTTGGTTTTTGGCCGACGACTCATTTTTTTTATATATACTCGCTCTTATTGCACGATGACTTGTGCACGCTCTGTGCTGCCGTCACGCAGTGTCACATCCACGATATAAACACCTGCGGTGCCTGTGGTGTGGAGTGTAAGGGTGTTGGTAATGAGGCTATTCGGTGATTGGGCGATGAGGCGACCGGTGAGGTCGTAGAGCGTTGCGCTCTTGATTAGGTCGCTAGACGATACCACTACGGTGCTGCGGTCAGGCGCATATGCCCATACCTTGTTACCTGTAGTTGATACATTAGGTTGGGTAGTAGAGGTGGTGACACCGTCTGAACCACGGTAGGTGTCAGGACCTTCGATGGAGTAGCGTTGCTCGTGGTTCTCTGGCATCTCTACTTGGATGACCAAGCCGTCCATGATGCGTATGCGTTGACCTGTCTTGTGGTCTACGAAGTAGCAGGTGCGTGACCAGTTAGATGTGAAGTAGAATGCTAGTTGCATATACTCTTGACGCGCATTATCCGCTGCTAGGATAGCTAATGGAATTTGGCTAATGCCCTGACGCACATCCGCCATCATTGGCACTTGTTCTGCCACTGTGTACATATTAAGTGGAGAAAGCACATCGGTCTTGGTTTCAATACCAGATGATACAAAGAGTGCATCTTCACCTTGTTGGAAGTAGTCGTTGGCGATTGGGTTGGTGGCCAATACGGTACGCGCTACATTATTGTTAGAAAGTGCGTAGATAGTCAGTATCTCTGATGCTTCTTGACGCTCATTTGTGCGACGTGGTGCATTGCTAGAAGGGTCATCTGCTGTTTCTACAGCATTGACCATATTGTTGAGTGTGAGATGAGATGCAGAGAGTTGAAGTGTGATTGATTGAGCATTTTCTTTGGTTTCTAGCAACACAGATGTCATAGGAGCGAGATAGCGGTCTTCTAGCATTGTGAGCTCAGAAGAAGCTCTCCATGAACTAGCTCTCATGCTATGGATGACAGTATTCAGACTATTATTGTCAGCAATGAATTGGTGCAAATCAATATACGCCATGGTGGGGTTACCAAAGAGGAACTTATTACCACTTTCGTTATTGGTTAGCGTAATCTCCATGGTTGGGTTGTTTTTATCTGCTGTAAATGCGAATTTATAAGACGCATTGTTTTCTCCACGATCCACGCTTGTCTTATTGGTAGATTGACTGCCAGTAGAGGTAAAATAATAGTACTCTGTATCTGGCTTTGGTAAACGGATAGTCAGCTCTGAATCGCCCTCTAATCCAAGACCATATAGGTTATATCCTTCGCCAAGTCTATACTCTTGTGAGAGAGTATTGGTTTGTACGAAGTCAATAGCACTAGCCGAGCGTGTACCTCCATCCTCGTAGTGGGTTAATACGGATTTGTTGTAGAATTGTTGCCAGAAAGCATAAGCAGCATCAGCGTGGCGCATACCGTTAAACACGCTAACATCAAATGGATTTGTCTCTAGGATCTTCTGACCACTATCCCAAGTGCCCTCGTGTGGTATAAACATATCTCCAGATACCATCTTTTGGAGTGGTGCAGAAACCATATGCCATGCACCTGGAGTGATTTGCATATCCACGTACGCACGCTCGTACTCTAGTAGGTGTTGGTTGTGAATATGTGCACCAGGTTGGAAATAAATGTAGCTACAATGGTGAGGTTGGAAACCATGGGTCATTGGGTAGTGACTATGATCGTGACCTTCCTCGTCTGGTACGATGTATGGATATTGTAGGGTGTTCGCAAGTTTTGGAATCACTACGTTAGCACCTGCGATAGGTACATAACCATTAGTCAGTTCTCCTTCGTCAATCACTCCGTCGCCATTATCTATCCAACCTTTCCAGTTTTCATCTTTGCCCCAACCGTTGAACGAACTTTCTGTTGGTGTCCATACAAGGGTGTTAGGCACTACTTGCAAAGTAATGAATACATAACCCACTCGACAGTTTTTATTGTCGCCGTTAATATATATGCGATCATTTAGATCCTTCAATACCAAACGAATGGTGTATTCGTTTCCTGCTTCTAATTCTGGTGTGCTAATTTCTACACCCCTCTCAAGATCAAAGAAGGCAATATCTGTTCCAAAATTATTTAAGTTGGTAATATCTCCGCTACTCTTGTTGAGTGCCTTTGTTGTCTGACTAGCTTCCTTAATTGGGATTTTTACATTCATTAATTGATTATCAACCACCTTAATTGTAGGTATCTCTGTCTTCTGTTGAGATGTCTTGTGAGCATTCTCAATCGGAGTGATGTTTAGGTAATATTCAGAATCTGCAGAGGTAACGCGTACACGGTGTGGTTCGTTGCAATCCTTGAGAACAACCTCAGTGTCAACAACACCATCCTCGTTGGTGTCAATCATAGTCTTGGCTGTACCTTCAATAGGGAAACTCCAATAACTAGCTACTTGGTTAGGACCAAGGTAGAAATGGATAGTGGTATCGCGGAACTGCAACCAACCGTTGTCATGTAGGTGTTTAACAATATTGTAGTTCTCACGATTGAGGAATGCAGAAGGATTTAGATCATTGAAACTAGATTTATAGTAGTTCTCGTTAGGCTCATCGTCACTAGGTATACGGCGCATATCATACATAATAGCAGATGCTATCTCTCCGCGTGTATATTTGAAGTGTTCTTTGAAGGCTGCATCTTTCTCTTCTTTTGTCTTGCTGTTATCTTCAAAAATAGCATCAAGTTCTTCGGTTCCAATCAACCAATCAGAATAAATAGGTGCTTCTATACCATTGATGGTAAGACCTGTATTGACCGCGAGCTGGTTAATAACCTTAGAAGTGAGAAAATAGAGATCATTAGCGCAGTTGTTGATGGATTGCGTGGTTATTTTTGTGCTTGTTCCTGTGTTGGCATTACCTTGCTCATCATGTATGATGAATTCTTCATCTGAGTTGCGTAGATGGAAAACGGTCTGTTGAGTAGCATGGAGAGGGGTATGAAGGTTACAATTCTCAATATCTAACTCATCAGAAGAATAAGCCATTCGCATTGTATATTCATGCCTATCATAAAGTTTTTCTAGTGGTAAATCAGAATCATTTTCTACATTACCTTCTTGAACTTGTTCGATTATATGTGCTACATAGAGTAACCATTTGCTTGCACCATCGTTTGTGGTTTGGATATATGCTTTACCATTTCTTTCTCCTTCTTCTACAAGATAGTCTAAGAAATTGGATACTGATAAGAATTGTAAATCCTCGTTGTTCGGTACATAATTCTTTGCAGGAATATGCACAGAACCGTATGGGTGATCGTGGTTGTTGTCGCCATGACCATCATAGTCGTGGTAGTAAGCGGCATCGTCTGTGAGATTGACAGGGGCACCAACAGAAATGACTGTACCATTCGCATCTTTATTTTCGTACGATTCATTGTAGATTTGGTAGAACATATATCCATCGCTACCAGCGTTGATGTTGCTATAGTCAAGACGCAAGACGGCAGCGGCAGAGGTGTGCTCCTCAATGGTACGGCATGCCATCTTGCCTTGGTAAGCAGCAATAGGAAGTTGTGAAACGAACAAAGAGATATCATCTACCAAGAAATCGTTGGCTGCACCTGATGTAGCAAAGTTATAGATGGATACGCGTGTCTCGTCATAGCTATGTGCCGATTCGATAGGGAACACCACTTGTTGCCATCCTGAACCCTTTGGCAATTCACCTACAAAGAACACACCTGCATCTTCCCATTCGGTCTGGCCTTCTTTACGACCTTGTACATTGAATCGGAAGATTGGGTTACTACCTTGGTGAGCGGTATTGGATGGGTTACATAGCCATGCTGAGCAGTACATGGTCTGACCCGAACAGATGTTGGCAGGAGCAGAGATACTGACTACCAATCCTGGCTCGGTGGTTCCGTCCACATAGAGGGCAAAACCTTTGTCTTTGCCTCCGTGCTGCTCCGCTTGCACAGCTGCTTCATTCCAACTCTTGCTGACCTCGTTCACCAGTACATACTCGCCATAAAATGGGAATACACCTTGATTGGCAGCGCGTACATAGCCGTGGTAGTTGTTTGTTGCGGTCTGCGCCAAAGCACCTTTCGTATATACAAAACCATAGGTGCTCTCTGCTGCATTCAGTGGTTGGTTGTAGTAGGTAAAGCCATCAAAGGTAGCTTTTTTGCTATCGTCGGTATAGTTGAAATCAATATGCGCTTGGCGGCGGTAGATATGTTCCATCTCGTAGTCGGACTTGAGCACGATGCGAGAAGGTCCTGTTACCTGAGGATCGGTGAAAGTAACAGTAAACTTAGCAATACGAACATTACCACCGTTGGCAGTCAAAGTATAAGTCTTGGTTTGACCAGCATTACCCGATACGGTGATATACTCGCCATTGTCGCTGATGATATTTTCACCAGACCATGTCGCGTTTTCTACACGTACAAGATTATTGCCATTCCAATAGAAATAGCAGAGCTTGGATAGGTATTCGTCGTTGCCCTTTTTATACTTGAACTGTGGTGTGAGCAATATATTCTTGCCCGCAGGAGCTTGGTAGGTGTACTCCTCGAGGTATTTGCCGTTAGGTAACGCTGCGAACTTATCCGCCATCTCGCCCGCAGGGCGGAGGTCAAAGAGTTGGCGATAGGAGAGAGTAGGTTCGGTAATAGAATTCACTAGACCATTCTCTGTCGTAATATCATAATCGGTATATGCACTCACATCGCATGCGATGGTATGGTAGCCAGCAGCACGTTTTTCTTGCTCGGTAGTGGCAGAGGCATTGTAGGTATAGTCCCAACCATTCAAAACAGGGGTATTGTTACTATTTTCGGTGCCTTCGTTGAGGATACCGCCGTGATAATGGTTAATGGCATATAATCCCCATGAACGACCTTCGGTGATCTCTGTAGCAGCGCTCTGTGGGGTGTTGATAGGGGTAAAAGGTTGGTTATTCGCTCCACGAGGAGTGGTGTACCACGAGGTAGCATAGTTGTAATCGCCATATGTAGGGTCGTCCTTTCCAAAGTTGTAGTTAGGTGCTTTGTCTGTATGGTAGTCATACCAACGCATATAACCAAAGAAGTTGGACTCTGCTAATCGGAGTTCTATTTTGTCTTCTGGCAGGTAATAGATAGTACGGGTTGCGGTGTGTACTTCTTGATTTTTCTTCTTAAACTGAATACCCGCATCAGGTCGCTGAGCAAGTTGAATGGTAAAACTCTCATTGTGGTCATGTCCACCACCAGCGTTCTCGCGTTTGAAGGTTCCCGTGAAGGTAGCAGTACGGCTAGGGTTGCCTTCTAACGCACTAGCAGTAATGGAGATGGTGTTGCCGTTGATTGTATGTTCTAGCCAATCTGCACCATCGTCTGTTGTAATCACCCAACCATCTGTTGGTGAAGTTAGTGATAAATGTTCAGGGTATGCAGGAGTGTGCTCTTCGTACTCTGTCTTGAAAATATTCTGATTCACATCGTAGATCACGCTACCGTGTTGGTGGATAGGTACTACTGTGATATTTACTGTCTCTTCCTGTGCACCAAAAGTAAACATCGTAGGGTTGATGTGGAAGGTAAGCGGTGGCAATGGCTCTTTATGATAGGAGTTACGTACCACACGCATGGTCTGCTTTACAGTTTTGCCCTTATATTGATACTCTGCCACCACACGATCTGCGTAATTCACCCATTGGGTACGGTTGTTGGTGTGCGTGCGCAAGTTCATCGGACTTTCTCCCACAGGTGTGATGGTGAAAGTGTGTTGTTTAGAACCATCTGATGCTCCTGGAGTCAATGTGAATATTTGAGTTCCTTCTGCTGGTAATGTGTACGCATCATTAGGATCGTCGTAGTAGTTGGCTGGTATAATGGTAGATATGTAGTTGTTGCTGGACTCCCAATAGAGTATGAAGTTGCTGATATCTCCTTCGTGTACATTGTTCTGTCCACCACCGATGATCTCATCAGGACGATTGAGACATTTATATGAGGTTATAGCCGTTTCAGGGATTGTGAAAGTGACTGATTTTGTCTGCTTCTGTGCTTCATCATCATTGGCAGCATATGAAAAGAGAATTGTTTCGGGTGAGAATCCTCCTTGTGGCGCATCTGCACCTTCCTGCTGCCATTTTTCTATATACAAATTAGCTGGATTATCAGCTGACACACCAAAACGGAAAGGCCACCAATTGGTTTGTCCAATATAAATAGTTCGCCAACTGTTCCATTGAGAATAATAGAAATGATAATATAAGGTACCATACTCGCATATGCCTGGGCGGTTGTCACCATTTAGACGATTGAAGGTTAATGCTGTTGGTGGATTGTCTACCAATGAATAACTAGGGTTGCTTGGATTCTCTGCGATATTGAGATACTTGTTAGTAGTCATGTCCTGGAGAGTGTATGTGTAGTTACCATTGTTTTCGGTAATACCCAATTTCCATAGACACTCTTTGGTGGCATACTCCTTAGTAAGAAGACCATCGGTACTGGCCTCTAAATAGTATCTTTTGATTCCATTCTCATCCGATAAGACACTAATACTTACAATATCTCCATCGGTCAAATAACCATCGCTAGTCTGTGCTAGCATACCAGTGAGCGAAAAAATAAGGGATATAATCAGTAGAAGTCGTTTCATAGGGCTTGAGATGTTTTGCGGTTACGGAATAGTTTGATAATTATATATGCAGCAGCCATTGCCAAGAGTGGTAATAGCATATCACCAACAGGTGAACCAAATTCTTCTTGGCCGGTAGCTGATCCTCCAGGTGTACCCGGGCGGGTATTATTACGGCGTGGACCACTTGGTTGTTCGGTGAAGAGAGTCTTGGTTGCTTCTTCTGCTGGATTGTAAGCTTTGTGCGTGTGCCCAGGAGAGTAGGACACCGTTTGGCTTACCTCCTGGTGAATACCAGTGAACGAGGTTGTTCGCTGGACAGAAAGTGAACTCCAGCCCCCTGTGGATTGAGTGCTGCTAGATCCGGAGACGATTTCTACCGGACGGGCGCTGGATGTAGTGTGGATAAATTGATTCATTTCTATTGTTTTGTACCTAAATTTCAAACAGACATTCGCTAAAGCGAAAATTACGTGCAAAGTTACGGCTTTTTTTTGAATTTGCAAAATCGGGGGGGGTGAAAAAATATAAATATTTTTAATTTTGTCAAATGGAGTTAACAAAAAGGACGCTCCTTTACAGGACGGACTATGAGTGATAAATCGGCAAACCTACGAAGTGATAACGGAGTGGTAACGGTGAAATTTGTTCGGTATGAACTATTGAAAAAGATAGTAAAGGTTGCTAAATAACTAACGAATCACTAACGAATCACTAACGAATCACTAACGATTGTTGGGGAGTGTGGGGTAGTATGGATCATTCCATCCAATTCAGGTGCGAGTGACGAATAGGCAAAATTTATTTTCGAAGCTGCGTTCGTAAACAGCAGACCATATACCGAAAAATAACTTCAAAAGTTGAACTTTCGGTCATTTTTCTTGCATATGTGCATTTTTTGTTGTACCTTTGCGGCGCAAAGGTCACGCCAATGAGCCCAATAACCGATCTCAAGGCATATCTCCCTACCACCAAAAAAGAAGTACAACTGCGTGGTTGGGAACAGCTAGACGTCATCATTTTTAGTGGTGATGCCTATATCGATCATCCTGCTTTTGGAGCTGCGGTCATAGGGCGCGTATTAGAACATGCAGGCTACAAGGTGGCTATCGTACCACAACCCGATTGGCGAGGAGATCATCGCGATTTCACCAAACTAGGCAAACCCCGACTCTTTTTTGCCATCACAGCTGGTAGCATGGACTCTATGGTCAATCACTACACCGCTGCTAAGCGCCTACGTTCGGATGATGCATACACGCCCGGCGGCAAAGCAGGTATGAGACCCGACTACTGC
>JAEIGA010015148.1_pt1 | contig 11742 bp, 7 predicted proteins | sample 9270691 | NCBI WGS metagenome assembly JAEIGA01 (sample SAMN17057246, study PRJNA624740) | gut metagenome | biome: biome; isolation source: fecal sample | host: Bos grunniens | place: China: Xizang | collected 2019
ATTTCGTCGATAATGAAGAAATACTCGTTTTCAAGGTCCTCGCCGGCCTTCTTGCAGAAGTTGTAGAAGGAACCCTTCTTGATTTCAAAGCCACTGCCGGCACTGGTGGGACGGAAGCCTTCAATGAAATCTTCGTAGGTATAGCTCTGATGGAACTGAACCAGCATTACGCGGTCCTGGTCTTTCTGACCCATCATAGAGTAGGCGAGTCTCTTAGCAGCAAAGGTCTTGCCGACGCCGGGAGCACCCTGAAGGATAACATTCTTCTTGGTGCGGATAAGGCCAACCAGAGTGTTATAGTCGGCGATATCCATATAAACCTCTTCGAGGAACTTATCGACATCGTAAGGAGGATAAGTAGTTTCCACTTCCTCCACATCTTCGACTTCGTCTGCAAACAGGGCGTTGAGCTTCTCTACATAGTCTGTGTAAGGGGTAATGTCAGTCAATGCCTTCATAACTGCCTGACCGGGGTGCTCCCACTCGCCCTTGTGGGTCCAATCAACCTCGCGGACATGACCGTACTCGTATTCTTCGTCCTGAAGGTCGGGCCGGTACTGATAATCGCCGATAACAACACCACGACCAATGACCTTGTGCATACCCTTCTTAACGAAGATGATATCACCGGGCTTGATTTCGTTGGCAAACTGCCATGTAGCATGTGCAGCATTCTTGTAGGAATACTGGTCGCCGTAGGTTTCCTTCATCTTTTTCTTCATAGCATCCTTGCTATCGAAGTCGGAAAGGTCACCGATGCCACTCCAACCAAGACCCATAATACCAGCTGCATAGAACTCATCCCACTTGCAGGCGTTATCTCCGGGAGAGTAAATCCAGTAACGAACGGAGTCTACATCATCATCAGCAAGAGCGGAGGCGTTATTCTTTATAGGAGTAATCCCTACAAACATATCTTCACCGAAAGACAAATCAAATCCATTTTGGTCTACAAGCTGCTGGCAGCACTTCCGCATACAATTGGACTTGTTTCCGGTCTTACTGTAGTAATAAACAATGTTCTCCCAAGTTGAGGTGAGTGCATTTAGCATTTTTTCCTCACCGTAATCTCTACCGATATTGCGAATAAAGCACAGAGTAGCCTCAACGCTGGCACGACGAGTATACTTCCGTCCATCCATCATATAGCCAAAAAGGGTTAATGTCATCTTGTGCGAGGTTGCACTGAAGTAGGGAACTTTTTTCCCCAGTTCCTCCAACGCATCTGCCTCGGCAATGGTGCCGTCGTAGTGTCGCTTGCAGACATCATACAGCACTTCTTCTGCATCAAACTCGCTGCCAATACGGTTAGCGACTCCGCCGTGTGCGGAATCAAAGAACTCTTTCATCATCACGAGCTCCTTGAAATATGCAGCAGCACGCGCCTCATAATTGGGGGCTTTCGTATCATTTTTCAGGAATTCACGGATACTGTCATGGGCGGCAGCCATAGACTCATCAGACACAAAGACCTTCCAAAAGCCAGGAAGCACCGTATTGTTCCAAATAAAGTGCGCATCAGACAGGTGTGTACTTACCGTGCTTTCAGACCAATCCGGGTGTTTCTTGATTAGCCACTCTCTATACTCCGCACGAACTTCTTTTATTTTGTCATGTGTATCCATTACACTTCCTCCAAACTATCGATTTCTATCAATCTTTCAAGCCACTTATGGATGCTTCCGTCTTTGAAGAATCCAAGCAGCGCACCGTCGCAGAACCGTTCTGCCCTGACAGCGCCGACCAGCAAAGCCAAAATACAGGTAGCTTCTGCATTAGAGACATCCGCTTCGCTCATAGACTTGCTGCCCCATTCAATGCCGTTGTCTTCCAGAATTTTACCGTAACGAGTAAGTTGCATTTCTGGGTTCTGGTCAACGAGCTGCATCACATCATCTATAAAGTTGTGCACAAGCTCAGAGTAATTAACGAAGGGCAGTTGAATAGGATGTTCCGGGGTGCCGTCGTTTTCTCGGTCGATAATCCAAGCTCCGAAGGCATCAACTTTGAGTTGAGAAAGATATTTTGTGATGCTGTCAAATTTACTCATCGTCTTTGCCTCCATCAAAGTTATTTTCGCCAATCAATGTCTTGATAGGGAGTATTCTTAATTCCTTTTTTTTGTAATCTGGAAACCCAAGCATCTAAAGCAAACTTTCCAACAGATTTGAATGTCCTATTGTCTCCCAGTAGGTTTACTACCGTTGGACTGATGGCATAGTATGTTTTAATAAAAAATCTGCCCAAAGCCGTTGCTCCAAGGTTACTATCACGAAAGCGGCGGAGTGTCCAAACCTCAGGGCAATCGTAAGAGCCATACACACAGGTTGCTATATAGCAACCATCACTGTGACTATAGCCTCCGAGACTGGGGTCAGAATGACCGGTTTTATTTCCCTTGGCATCGTAATTTGTATAGCTACCAAACAAACCAGGTTCACTGCGGCCCACCTTTTTCCCATGCTTGTCATAGTGATTCATGCCTCCCAAAAAGCCTGGGTCGCTGCGTCCTATTTTATTTCCCTTAGCATCGTAGTTTGTGTATCCGCCGAATAAACCGGGCTCACTTCGACCAACCTTTTTCCCGTGCTCATCATAATGATGTATTGTTCCGCCAAAGCCTCGTTCGCTGCGTCCTTTATTTCCCATAAAGTAGTCACCTCGCATTTTGTGTCATTACATATGTGTACAAATCACCGGTAGAGCCAGCCTAAGAATTTCACAACAAGTACTCCTGCGCAAATCAAACCAATAAACATTGTAAAGCCATTGATAGGAATATCGCCAGGAAGTAAAACGCTTAGATAAGCCAGTGAAACAATGGTTGAAATCAACCCGCCGCGTCCTGCGGAAGAATTTGAACCGCGTGTAGAGCGATTTTTAGTAGACTCGTCTTTTTCATCGCTATTAATTACGTTATGGAAGATAGCATCATCTTTCCAATCGTGTTTGCCATCGTTATTCCAATCCATTGCCCCACCTCCCGTTTATAAGGTAAAACCTATTTTGTTCTTTGGCTTGGGCTTGTCAAACATCGTTTCCGCTAACGGAATATCAGTCTTGCAGATGGTGGTTAATGTTCGTTTTGCAAACTTGCCTTTGTTCACAACTCTCGTTGCCTGATTAGCAAGCACCTGCTCATAAACATTGCGAACTCCTCGACCATTGCCGAACATCGGGTCACTCTTAGATGCGTGCCAAATTTCAAGCAAGGGAGCAACTGCATCTTCGGCAAGAACACCACCGTCATCTTCAACCATTTTCATAAAAATCTCTTGCATTTGTTCCGGTGTATAGTCAGGGAACTCAATTTGTTTTTTAAAACGCGAATTCAATCCGGGATTGGACTCGATAAAATGTTTCATCTCATTTTTATAGCCGGCAACGATAACGACCAGATTATCTCTATGGTCTTCCATCAGCTTAACAAGTGTTGCTATAGCCTCATGTCCGAAATCCTGGCTGCTTTCGCTTTTTGCCAGTGAGTACGCTTCGTCAATAAACAGGATGCCACCAAGAGCCTGTTCTACCTTGTTTTTCACTTTTTGAGCTGTACCGCCAATAATCGTATCTACCAATCCGCTTCTATCCGTTTCGACAAGTTGTCCTTGAGAAACAATGCCATTTTCCTTGTAAATCTGGGCGATAATTCTTGCGACGGTACTTTTGCCGGTGCCTGGGTTACCGGTAAAAACCATGTGCTTTGAGATGTTAAGAGGTTTTAGACCTTCTTTTTTTCTCATTTCATTAACTTTGAGAATGTTGAGCATTGCAACTACATCTTCCTTAACGGACTCTAAGCCAATAAGCTCTGCCAGAGCCTTCTCGCCGGTAGATTCATCAGGCGCCTTTTTCTGCTCAACCGATTCCTGGAAAGAAACACCTTGGGAAGTGGCAAATCTTTCATGGTGCGCAATTGTCCGCATTGCGATAGCGCTCTGTGTCACTTCGTTACTCTCAGATAGCGCGATATAGGAATTGAACACTGTTCTGAGATTGTTTCTCACCAAAGTTGCGGCTGCGTCTCTTTTGGTGGAATCCATTTTAACCGCTATTGCCATGGCAATGTGAATATCTGCGGTATCTTCCTTAATTTTTTCTGAAATCGCCTTATAGTTGTCAGCGGTCATATGCCGGTAGAACTTACCGTATCCGGGAACAAAGTTCTTCAGAAAGCTTGAACTTTCGATAATTGACTTTATGAAAGTTGTCTCAGCCTCGGTTAACTCTGTGTTAGGGAAATCAGATATGTCGAACAGGAGCCGTTGCAATTGCAAATCACACATTACAACGAACGCTGCCCTTGCAGAGGGTTCGTCTTCTTTCTCGAGGAGGGAAATGTTCTCCAGGCAAAAAGACACAATCTCTCTATATGCACCATATCCTTGATTAAATAAACGTTTTTGCTTGTCGTCGAACATTTCCACTTCTCCAATCATTTTATTTCTTCACAAGGTCTGCAAGCACGACATTTTGGGACTCGCTGGCACTTTGCAGGCGCAGATTCTGCAGACGGATAAGAGCAGCTTTCAAAGCATTAGCATCACCGGCAGCGACAGCTTTTCGAGCCTCGCTCTTCCAATAATCAGCTTTCTGCGGGTCAGTATAAGCAATGAAAGCGCGGTCGTAATAGAAGAAGATGGATTGCAGCCACTCAAAACTGTTATTGAGGACATTTGTGTCAAGCTGGTCCATCTTATTAATAACAAACTTTCTGCTATCGGGGTCTTTTGCTTTGCTAAGCTGAGCCTTCAGGGTCTCAAATTCCTTCTGCTGAGCAAGACCACCATAACGAGAGATGTTATTTTCAAATCTCTGGACCTGTTCGGCTTCGGTGGTTTGAGCTCTTTCTTCGCGGCTATCACGCTCCAGCAGAATAACCTTTGTTTGGAATTTAAAGAATCTGACGAGATAAAGTTCTACCTGGTCATTATCGACATCGACAAGGTCATAATATTTATCGAAGTCGTTGTTGATTTCATTGTATTCAGCCATATAGGTATGAACATCAATGCCTTTGTTTTTCAAGGTGTCGAGGGTAAACTTCGTTTCCTTCAGTTTCTTTTCCACCGCATCCATAGCCTGCTCGTAGTTCTTCTTACTTTCCAGTTCGTTTGTCACTTCCTCAGAAAGAAGTTCACAGCCATAAGCAGGAACAAAACAAGAAATACTCATGCATCTACTGATATCAATATCAATTGTGATTTCGACCTCAGTTCCTTTTTCAAGCAAGCGGTCTTTTCCTTTGATGCGGATGATGCGCAGCAGGGTGTTGGCGTCGGGATTGTATGTATCCTCGCCTTCATAAAGACGAACAACACATTCGTCATCATCGTCCGGCGAAAGTGTCTTGTTGAGCGTGTATGTCTGGGTTACAGATACAGGAAGTTTTGTGTTTTTATGAACAAACCAGTCAATCATATTATCTGTTCCATCTGTAACAAGCAGACCCATCGCAAAGGGCATGGGAGGAGCAGAAGCAATCAACGAGTTTTCCTTATGCAGGATTTCGAAAATATATCCTTTTAATTTCTTTGTCGTTCCGTTCGCTCCTCTTGCGGAAATTCGATACGTGTTCTTACTGTTAAGGTTGCAGACCTTTACATCCACATCGAAAATGCCTTCATCAACGCTAAGCATATCAACCCAGCCGCTTGACCAAAGTGCCGATTCGGACGATTCGGAAGCAATGCAATCAATACAAATCTGAGCAATACCTGCCTGCTTGGCATTGCTGATTTTACCGCAGATGTTAGTCTGCGCATCAGCAGTCACAGGATTATATTCGATGTCGACGAAACATTCGCCATCATTAGCTTGCTCCTCTTTTACATCATCTTCCACAACGGTTGATGCTGCAAACAAGCCAGCACCCATAGCAACAACGGTCATAGGATTAACAGTGCAATCCAGTGGCGCATCAAATTCCGCTTGCAGCTTTTCACGAACAAGAGGAACGAAGGTTGTGCCACCTACAAGAACAATTTTACAGATGTCTTGCTCGGCAACACCGGACTCAATCAAAGCTTTTCGTGCAATACTTACTGCCTCATTGACAACCGATTCAATTGCACCATTAAATTCAGCCTTGGTGATTTTACAAGAGAACTCAATGTATTCGCCGCTGTCATCCTCCAGGTCAAAAAGTTCAAACAAAGTCTCATCCTGAGAACTCAGTTCGATTTTACAGCTCTCAACGTCGAGGAGTACTTTGGCTGTTGTGCTCTCGTCAAACCCATTAGGAACATCATATTCCCTCTGCAATTTCGGAAGAATAACCTTCTCATACAGCAAGCGGTCAAGGTCCTTACCACCCATATGGTTATTACCACGGCTGTTGATGTTCTCAAGTCTACCGTCATTCGTAGAAATGATGGATACATCCAAAGTTCCTCCACCGTAGTCGAACACAAGCCAATATTGGTTTTTGGCATCCGGCTGAGCACCATAAGCAATAGCAGCCGCAATGGGTTCCTGAAGAAGAATGCAGTTTCTGAATCCTGCAAGAGTAGCAGCGCGCTTGGTTGCTTCACATTGAATCATAGAGAAAGCGGCAGGAACAGTGATAATAGTGTCATTCATTTCTGTTCCTCTGCGCTTTACGGCATCACCTCTCAAGGCCTTCAAAATCTCAGCGGACAGGTCTTCCGGAGAGAGCTGCTTCTCAGAGCCCTTGAATGTATAGACTGTCTCCGTACCCATATCGCGCTTGAACTCTTTTTTGACCTCTCCGATATTAGTGCAGTAATATGCTTTTCTGCCAACAGTTATATGCCCCTTTTTGCTAACCCACACTGCGGAAGGGGTGACTTGCATCGGAGCAGTAGTGCTTTCGATAATGGTGCAGGTGTTATCATTGTTAGGCACAGCGATACACGAGTTTGTTGTACCTAAGTCAATACCGCAATCAAAAAACTTTTTCATTTTACTTATTCTCCTTTGCAAGATAATCTTTTTCCAATCTCGCCTTGCTTGTCTTTAAGAGCCATGCGGTCAATTTGTTGTGCTCCGGTGCCTCACAATAGGCGTCAATATAGCGTGAAATGGCTTTTGCCTTACCGACGTTAAACGCAGGAGTAGAAGGCGCAGCTTCGGATGTACCAACGCCCAAAAAGGCTTGTCCGTATTTTACAACCTCACCATTTTCGAGAATGATGGGTCTTACAGTTTCGACGATAACAAGCTCTTCCTCCGGGAGGTCTTCTCCGGATTTTCTTCCCAGTACATCGATAGCGTAGCCGCTGTCAAATTTCTGCCCGACATAGTCGATTATCTCGATGTTATTCTCATCAAGAAACTTCTTCATTTGACGCAAAGCACTTGTTGCCGCCATTTTATGCTCAACATCAGCAGCATCAACCCATTTTGCAAGTCTCCAATATGCAAAAGCCAATTCTTCCATTTGAATCCTCCTTGTTTATTCCATCTCTGCGGAAAGAGTCATATCATCGAAATCAACGTCAATACTAAATCTGGCACCAATATCTATGCAGTCATCGTCCTCGTCGTCGATTTCAATACAGGCTGTAATGTTATAATACGATTCCGGAGAAACCACATCCAACTCGAACTCGCCAAAGTCGCTATCTCCAGCTTCGATTTCGCCGATTCCCTCGTAAGCTTCAACCTTTTCACCATCCACGTAAATATCCTTTGCCCAAACGTGGATAGTTCGGTCTGAGTTATTCCGGATATAGAAGGAAAATTTAACGATGTCATCATCAATAATACAACGACAAAATTCAACATTGACTTCATCACTGTCATAAACCTCAAATTCGATGTCTTCAAACTCGTCCGGAACATCATCGTCATCTTCGTTTTTTGGGACCCTTTCGATTTCTGCTATCAATTCAGCGTTTTGAGTGAAATCGTCGAAGTCAACTTCCACGGAGAATCGTTGGGTTCTATCAAGTGCGTTATTGTCTTCATCGTCTACTTCAATATAGGCATCAACGGTGTAATAAGTATCCGGTGAAATATTGGGTAGTTTTACTCTGCCATATCCCGTATCTCCTGCTGGCAAGGTAATCAAACATGCAACATTAACAACACGTTCACCATCAACATTTACATTCATTATCCAGAGTTTGTGTGTGCGGTTGGATTTGTTGTTTGCCCAAAAACACATATAGACATCGTCATCATCAACCTCAAAATTACAGAACTCTATGTGAAGATTGTTTTTGTCGTAAAGGGCAAACGAGATGTCCTCAAACTCGTCCAATTCATCTTCATCATCCTCGTCTTCGTCAGGGGCAGATGAGGCACTGCCTGAAGAGATAATGGGTATAACGGACCCTGTGGTGTTATTCAGAAGAATAGTCAGCTCCGGATAGGCAAATACTTTGCTTGTGCTCTCCTGGTCTATTTCGATACCAAGGGTTATCCGGTTAGCTTGTTGCTTATCAGGAATCACAAACGTGAAATAACTCATGTCGTTAAATCCTAATTCGATAAGCTTTTCCCACTTGCTTGTCCTTTGACCATCAACGGTAAAATACTCCAACCAGAAAGCTCTCGATGTAATATTGGTGTTCTTGCCCCAGAAGGTGAGTTTCAGTCCTTCCGGAACGACCTCAATTTTATCAAACGATAAGCTAATCCCGTCACGGTTCTCGAACCACACAGCGTCGAAGGACTGATACTGAACAGATGTAATACCAAAATGTTCTTTCAAAAAGTCCTTTGCGGACGCAAAACCCAATTGTGCTGACTTTTGCATATGTGCACGGGCCTTGCTTATATCCTTTGCTACACCTTGACCATAATACAGATTCCATCCGTAGTTATAGTAGCTTGCAGAGTTATTCTGTGCAATGCCCACCAGATAAAGCTCATTTGCTTTCTGGTAATCACTTTGTGTTCCTTTGCCGTCGTGATAACATACACCCAAGTTGTTTGCTGCGGACTTATTACCTTCGTGGTAGGAACGATAATACCAATAAAAAGCGATATCTTTGTTCTGGTTGCCTTCCAGTTTGTCGTATTTATTGCCACAGGTCAGCATTTCGGCGGGTGTAGTAGCTTCATTCGCATCAATCTGGAACCAAATTCTGAGTGTCATTGCAGCTCTGCTGTATCCGTGAGCAGATGACAGCAAAACCCATCTGCGTGCTGCATCAACATCCTTTTTGCTACCATGTCTACCAAGAAGTAAATGGTAGCCGTACCAATGTTCAGCACTTGGAATTCCCAACTCAGCCATCGGTCTGAGCTTGTAGTCCCAATCGTTATCGCTAAAGTTCAAACTGGGATGATTCTCGCGCTGCCATCCAGGGAATTTCTCGTTAAGGTTCTTTATATCATCCTCTTGTCTGGCCGCCACAACTGCACGAATCCAATAATCCTTTGCCTTTGTGGGATTTTTGGTGCAGGGATAGGTGCCGTGGTAATAGCGGCTTGCCATATTACTAAGGCCAAAGGCATTTCCTTGAGCAGCAGCTTTTTCATACCATTCAACCGCTTTTTTTGCATCAGCGGGAACACCTTGTCCTAACGCATAAGCAACACCGATGTCATTTTGAGAACCGGCATCACCCTTTTCGGCAGCTTTCAGAAGCCATATAAATTTATTCTTCAAGTCACCACTTGCGCCGAACTTTTTGGACGCTTCTTTGCACTCTTCAATGGTGTATACCGAATCTGGCAAAGTGTGCATTTCATAGGGATAGAACTTCTTAATTTCTTTTTGCTGAGACTCGCTGCAGAAGGGATAAATCAGGCAATCATATTTACATGCCTTTGCTTTCTTACCACCTTGCGACAAAAGGTTTGTAGCATCCCACACAACAGAACGGATTCTATCATTGATTCGCTCAGTGTAAAAATCCACTCCTGTGAGTACGATTGCGTAATGTTGGACGAGTTCAAAATCCGTATCAAAGTACGCATCAATCGTGGATTCAAGGTCTTGGACTTCCTGCTTGGTTTTGTAAGACTTTTTCCGAAGTGTTTCTGTAATTACACTCAACGCATCTATTCTGGAATTTGCCCACTCAAACGCTCTTGCCACAGCGGCATTATGCAGCATAGGCCTAATAGGTTCTTCCACCTGCCCAATTACAGACATCATATTTTTCAGCACGATACCGTCTGCATTTTCGATGTCCATAATTACCGGAGTAAGAAAGGAATCACGGAAAGATGCCGCTATCATATGATAATTGTACTTGTCCAATTCTGCTTCCGGCAGGCGTTCCTTAACCGCATCATATATTTCCTTGTCGGAAAGAGAATATATATCCTTGATGACCTTGAATAGGATTTTCCATGCATAGCCATTGGACATTTTGGCGTCCGTTAATAACAATGCGAGATAAGCAGCAACCAATCTGTCATAGACAAAGACATTATTTTCGTCTCGGTAAACTTTAAGCGCATCCCACGATTTTGAATAGTAGGAGGCCTCTTTGAACCACAACCATCTATGGCTCATATCGGTAACATTCTCAAGAATTACCTGAATTTTACCAAGTTCCCTGTTGGGCTTTTCAACAAAGGACAAGTCGAAATCAGTTGTATATGTATGTGCAGCATTAAGATGGCTTAACTTTTGAAGTTTATCACGCACCTTTAGTGCTTCTGAGCGCGAGGAGGAACAAGATATACCCAACACACAATAAGGGTTGTTTTCAAAAATATATCTTGCGCCTTTGGACATAGCCGCAATCTTTATTTCTTCTCTTGAAGTCACTTTTTCAACCTCGGTTCTGTGCGGTTCTTTAGCTTTGGGCGGAGAGGACAGTTTTTCTTGGCGTGGCATTTGCACTGCAGCTGCTTCTACAACACTTGCGCCCGAGCTTTGGTCAGCAATGCTCATTAAATAGTATAGCGCTTGAACGTCCTCTTCCAATGGCAGAAAGTCGAAGTAGTCATAATTGGGGGCTTGGCTTCTAATGCGTTGTGCCGCTTGGATAAAAGCTGTCATTCCTTGATAGATATCCAAATATCCATCAGGCCTGTGTGCTAATAAATCTGCCTCCAACCCATCAACATCTTTTTCGGTAGAATCTCCTTCTGCAAGGGCGCCCCAATAAGATATAAGCTTGTTTTGCAATGCAGCAAAATATCGCATAATCGGAACGCCCTCCTTCCATTTTCGTTAAACTGAGTTTACACCTAACAGTTTACTCATCATCTTGGTCCTTACACTCTTCTACAGTCATGTCGATGCCAAGCAATTCTTGGAGTTCACTAAAGTTGTACGGATAGGAATTGCTACCGTAGCTCTTAAAGGGCTTTGCTCCATTGGAGAAGTGAATTTCCAATTCCCATTGGGTTCCATCCAACACAGCGTACCCAAAACGCTCCGGTTGATAAGAACGACGCCATTCACCAATGTGCAGGCGGCTCAGCTCGTCCATAAACTCATCCTTTTCAATCTTCTCGGCTTCACCGATATTGGAAGGCTTCAAAATCAGAGTGTGCTCAACATCTGTGTGAATCTCATCATCGTCAATTGTATAGGTCCGGGTTTCGTATCCGTTGAAAAAGCCACCAATGGAAAACACAATCTTGCTGATATGGTGGAAATTGTTATCAAACTCCTGAACCTTTATCTCGGCTTGCGAAGGCTTGTACACAACACCTGCTTCTGCCAGCGCATGCTTGGCCCGTTCAAGATACAATCTTGTGCACCACAATCGAGTGGACTCGCTCGGCATAATCACCGGCTCAGAACCATAGTCGGGATGCTCCATGGTGTTCTTTAGGCGCCCAATCTCCTGCTTCAACCCTCGG
>JAEIGA010015149.1_pt1 | contig 11742 bp, 11 predicted proteins | sample 9270691 | NCBI WGS metagenome assembly JAEIGA01 (sample SAMN17057246, study PRJNA624740) | gut metagenome | biome: biome; isolation source: fecal sample | host: Bos grunniens | place: China: Xizang | collected 2019
AGATGCTATGCCTCGGGGATACGGTGCAGATGTTCCTTGCCGAGGAGCTTTTCTCCGACAAGGTGACGGATAATGAGCTTCTTACCATAACTCCCAAGCTTGATATCGTATACGAGGACGAAAATATTATCCTTTGTGAAATAGCCCCGGGTATCCTTGTCCATAGCGGTGACGGAGACGGTAAAACCAGCGGTGAGGGAGATGCCAAGGACAGAAACACTCTTATATATCACATTCAAGCCTATCTTGCTCAAAAGGGTGAGTACGATCCCACTAAGGAAAACTCATTTGCCCCCGCATTGTGTAACAGAATTGACAGAAACACGGGCGGAATTGTAATCGGAGCAAAAAATGCGGACGCATTAAGGGATATAAATGCAAGAATAAGGGATAATAAGGTGTCGAAATTCTATCTTTGCGCAGTACACGGAATTCCCCAAAGAAAAAGCGCAACTCTTAAAGATTATCTAATAAAAAACAATAACACAAACACCGTAAAGGTGCTTAAAAATAACACCCGAGGTGCCAAAGAGATTATAACCAAATACGAGGTTGTGGATTTTAATAAGTCGAAAAATCTTTCCCTTGTTAAAATCGAGCTCGTAACGGGAAGAACCCATCAGATAAGAGCCCATATGTCCTCAATAGGCAACCCCTTGCTTGGGGACGGAAAATACGGCTCTATCGAAAAGGATAAAAGGCTTGGATACAAGCATCAGGCTCTTTATGCCTACAGACTTGTGTTTGAAAGGGCGGATGACTCCTTGTCCTACCTTAACGGAAAGGAATTTGTCTCAAATATAAATAATATTTACTTCCTTCGCGAGTTTCCAAACTCAAGAATATAAATTTTAAAGAAAGGTGGAGACAGTATGCTTGATAAAGAAAAAATCACAGGTCTTATTAAAGGCGGCGCTGACGTTATCATACTTGAGGAAACGGACTCCACCAATAATGTTTGTAAAGCCCTTGCAAACCGCGGAGCCAAGGAAAAAACTATCGTAATTGCAAAAAAACAGACACAGGGTCGGGGCAGAATGGGAAGAAGCTTTATTTCAAGCTCGGAAAATGGCCTTTATATGACTATACTGTTACGCCCTCGTGTAAAAATAACGGAATGCATAGATATGACGGTTATTGCCGCGGTCAGCGTAAGTGAGGCAATAGAGAATATAGCTAATAAAAAATGCTCTGTAAAATGGGTAAACGACGTATACGTGGACGAAAAAAAGGTGTCGGGAATACTTACCGAAGCATCATGTGACTTTTCAACGGGGCTTCTTGATTACGCAATAGTTGGAATAGGAGTAAACGTATCCGAGCCCGAGGGCGGATTTGATGCTTCAATCAAGGATATTGCCTGTGCCTTATACGAAAAAGACGCACCCTGTGGCGTTAAAAATGAGCTTTGCGCCGAAATCGTCAACAGATTTTTCCATTATTATGAAAATATGGCTGACAAATGCTATATGGAAAAATACAGAGCATACTCCAATATTATCGGAAAAAGCGTAGACGTGTACAGAGGTAATGAGGTAATATCGGGCGTTTGCGTTGATATAGACGACTGCGCGAATTTAGTTGTGGAATCGGACGGCAGGATCATACGCTTCAATTCGGGAGATGCGAGGGTAAGAAAAGCATGAAAGAAAATTTAAAAAGAATAACCTATACAGCCCTGTTTGTTGCCGTTATTGCCGTAATTTCTCAAATCGCCATTCCTATGCCCTCCCTTGTTCCCATCACCCTTCAGACCTTTGCCATATGTCTTTGCGGATATTTTTTAGGGCTAAAAAGCGGCGGATGCGCAATTTTAGTATACGTTTTGCTCGGCGCTATGGGTGCGCCCGTATTTTCCTCCTTTCAAGGCGGCTTTTCCGTAATTCTCGGACACGTGGGCGGCTTTATTATAGGATTTATCCCCCTTGCCCTGATGTGCGGAATATCAAAAAAGCGTCCTCTTGCCATTATACTTGGATGTCTTGGCATACTTATATGTCATCTTACGGGAATCATATGGTATATGGTTATTACGAAAAATCCCTTTGTCCCATCCTTCATTCTCGTGTCGTTACCGTACATTTTTAAGGATATGGCTCTTTGCATCCTTGCATATTTCGTTGCGGAAAAATTAAAAACAAGAATAAAAAAATAATACGGGTCTGCGTTTTTACGCAAACCCGTTTTTGTTTTACTCTAATTTCAACTGTGTGGGCTGTCCTCTGAAGGAGATACCAAGATGCTCGTAGGCAAGTCTTGTTACGCATCTTCCTCTTGGCGTTCTGCTAAGGAATCCTATTTGCATAAGATAAGGCTCATAAACGTCTTCAATGGTAACGCTTTCCTCACCGATAGTGGCAGAAAGTGTTTCAAGTCCGACAGGACCTCCGTCGTAGAACTTAATAATGGTTTCAAGCATTTTTCGGTCCGTGTTGTCAAGACCGAGGTGGTCTATCTCAAGTGCCTCAAGTGCCTTCCTAGCCATATCAAGATTTATTACGCCGTCACCCTTTACCTGGGCGTAGTCACGTACTCTCTTAAGGAGTCTGTTTGCAATACGTGGAGTTCCTCTTGAACGGGAAGCGATCTCAAACGCGCCCTCGTCGGTTATCTTTACGTCAAGCAAGCCTGCACTTCTTTTAACGATAGTAGCAAGCTCCTCGTGAGTGTAAAGCTCCAATTTAAGCAACACGCCAAAGCGGTCACGCAAAGGGGTAGTAAGCTGACCAGCTCTTGTCGTTGCGCCTACAAGAGTGAATTTAGGAAGGGGAACGCGTATGCTTCGCGCCGCAGGACCTTTACCAATAATAATATCAAGGACATAGTCCTCCATTGCGGGATACAAAATTTCCTCAATAGAACGGGAAAGGCGGTGTATCTCGTCAATAAAAAGCACGTCGCCGGGGGCAAGGTTAGTAAGTATAGCGGCAAGATCACCCTGTTTTTCAATAGCGGGGCCCGACGTCACACGGAAGTTAACACCCATTTCCTCCGCAATAATGCCCGAAAGCGTGGTCTTACCAAGACCGGGAGGACCGTACAAAAGCACGTGGTCAAGGGAATCGCCTCTGCCCTTTGCAGCCTCAATGTATACCTTTAAAAGATCCTTTACCTTTTCCTGCCCGATATATTCCTCAAATACCTTTGGGCGCAGACTGATCTCGACCTCGGCATCCTCACCCGAAACCTCTGTTGACACTATTCTGTTTTCAAAGTCAAATTCTGTTTCTTCAATCATAGCGTAACCTCATCAGAATAATTTGGCAAGAGCCAAGGGAATTATTTTTTCTACGTCTAATTTCGGGTCAATGCCTGCAAGGGCTCTTTGCGCCTCGGCTCTTGAATAGCCAAGAACGATAAGTGCATCAAGTGCCTCGGAAAGATTACCCTTTCCTTTTGGTGTGGGCTGTACGGCTGCCGCTGATACGGATGTATCCGCAGGAGCAAAATACTGCTTTGAGATTTTGTCCTTAAGCTCAAGAATAACTCTTGCCGCCGTCTTTGCGCCAACGCCCGACGCTCTTGAAATGGCCTTTGAGTCCTCGTTTATAATAGCGCTTGAAAGCTTGTCAGGGGTTAAGAGAGAAAGAATAGCCATTGCCGCCTTAGGTCCTACGCCCGATACGGTTATAAGGAGCTTGAATGCGGAAAGCTCGTCATTGGTTTTAAACCCAAACAGCTCCACACCGTCCTCACGCACCTGTAAGTAAGTGAAGAGCTTTTCTCTTTCTCCCACGTGGCCACAGACTGAGGAGAAGGTGAAATCGCTTACTGTAAGCTTATAACCTACACCTGAGCAATCTATTACGCAAAAGCCCGGTTCACAGTATTCAAGCGTTCCGTTTACGTGGTAAATCATTGTTTTTTATTCCTCGTTTGTTTCATTGTTGTCGTCGGTAGTAATCTTTGTATCGCTTACTGCCTCGTTTTCACCGTTATCCTCTGTCTCTTCCTCGTTGCCCTCTCCTGCCTTTACCTTTTTCTTGAAGTTGGGAACAATGGCAAAGCCGAATTTCTTTTCAAGCACCATTACGGTAATGAAAAGTCCAAGACCAACTACGCCAACTGCAAGTCCGCCATAGAAGGGTAAGGAAACATAGACCATCTTTATTTCGTGCTCACCTGGAGCTACGTCAAAGCCCATAAGGGTGTCCATAACCTTAAAGGTTTCAACTTTTTCGCCGTCAACGTATACGTTCCAGTACTTATCGTAGGGGATGGAGGTAAATACGAACTGATCCTCTTTAACGGAGATAGTACCCTCAATGCGTGTATCGGAGTAGTCCGTAACAAGGAGATTACCGTCGTCAAGGTTATCTATTGCCTGGGTGAAATAATTCTGGTTGATCTGAGCAAATATGGGGCAGTCTGTCTGATATTCACAGGATGCACTCTCAAGCAAGAACATTACCTTTATGCTCTGACCTGCCTCATAGTATCCGAGATTGTGGATTCTTTCCGTTTCGTTACCGAAGAAGGAGGATATCTGTTTACCGTCAATAAAGAATTTCATTTCGGGATTCTTCGTTGTTGAGTGGAGGTACATATAGATTGAGCCGTTTTCCTTTGCGGTTACGGTGTACTCAAAGTATGCCTTGCCGCTTTCGGTACGCGTTATTTTTACTTTACCTGCAGAGTAGGATGAGGTGCAGTTTATTTCATCCGTAATGGAGTACTCGCACTTTTTGAACATTTTATGATTTGTGGGAATACCCGAAAGAGTGGTCATCATTCCGCTGAGGTAATCAAAGGGAGAGATCTTGGGATTCTGAGCAAGAATAAGGTCCTTACCCTTGTTATTTGCAGCAAATCCAATTGAAAGGGCGTAGGGATTTTTGTAAACCAACAATCCGTCGGAGCTTGTGGACTTTTCATACATACTGCTTACGTGATTTCCTTCCTCGGAAACTACGTATTTGATACCGAAGAGGGAGTCCGCAACCTCGTTACCGCTGAAATATTTTGTCCAGTGGGATTTAGCGGAGAAGCCCATATTGTTAAGAAGCTTCACTACGTTAGCGTTAAGAGTCGAGGTAGAGGATGCAAGTCCGTTTATGCTTAAGGCAAGGTTTTCGTTATTTCTTCTGAAGGGATTCTTTTCCATTCTGTAGAAGGAAGGATCATTTGCCTTTATTTCGTCGATTGTGGGCTGATACTTGTCAAGGAAGTTTACGTAGTCGTTTCTGTAGCCGTAGCCTACCTCGTAAACCTCGCGGCCCCAGTTTATACCTGCGCCAACTCCCGCTTCAAGAAGTACAACAAAGAGTAAAGCGGTTGCGGCCGTCTTTTTTGCAGAGGTTGAATGCTTTACGAAATAAAGCACCGCCATGTATATTGCTATTGCGATAATGGATGCCCAGATAAATTCGTAATCACGTATGCCGGGGTCCTTGATTCCGCCGGGCTTGTAATTTGAAAGCTGAACCACCTTCTGTATTACCATAAGGGCAAATATAAGGAATACGCCCGTCTGGAAAATAAACTTGCTGTCCGTTTCCTTTATATTTTCATATCCTCTGTACGCAAGGGTAAGAAGAATAAATGTAAGCATAAAGCTGTAACGGTAATTGAGCCATACGGGCATCTGGAAGCCGTGCCATACAAGGTCAATTGTGTTTATGGAGAAGCTTGTTATGAATATAGCGCAAAGCACACCATAGGCGATCTTATGTCTTGCATCCACCTTTTTGGAAATAAAGTATAAGGGGAGCATAAAGAGCATAAGCATGCCCGAGTACATATTGGGTAATCCGTCGGGACGTACAGTATCGTATCCGCCAAGGAAGAATTTTGCAAAAAGATCAAGAAAATCAAATCTTAATTTGGGGTCGAAATTGCTTGTCTGGAAATCACTCTTACCAAAGGTGAGTGAATAGTAAGCGGAAAGGATTATTGCCGATACCATCATAAGGGTGATAACGGTAGAAACCCCCATTCTTACAAAGCTCTTTAATACGTGCTTGCTCTCTCCAAGGTTGTTTATGTCGCTGGTCTTATGGGCACAGAGGAAGCAGATAAAGTAAAGAAGCACGTAGAAGCAGCACATATAACCTATATAGTAGTTGCTCCAGATAGTAAGAGCAAAGGTTATAATAAAGAGCTTGTACTTGCCGTCTGTTACCATACGCTCAATACCGAGGGAAACAAGGGGTAAGAACATAAGGGCGTCCATCCACATTGTATTTGACTGATACGCCATAGCGTAAGCGCAGAGGGCGTACATCGTGGAGAACATTGTAATACCGTACATATCTGTGGTCTTGCGTGTTTTTTCAATGTAATAACCGAAGAAAAGACCGCTAAGACCTGTTTTGAGTATAAGTATAAAGGTTACCGCTTCAACGATATACTGCTCGGGAAAGAGAGCAACCAACCAGGAAAGAGGGGAAGCAAGATAGTAAGCGTAATAGCCTAAAAACTCACCGCCAAGGGTTCTTTCAAAGGTGTAAATAAGTGAAGCCTCACCGTACAAAACATCACGTATCTGTTCAAAATAATAAATGTACTGATGTCCTGCGTCAAGAGTGAGCCAGCATCTGTCACCAACGGGCCAAAAGCCGAGAGCCGCATACACGATCATAAGAATAAGAACGGGGAAGAAAAAGGAAGGAGCAAGATGCTTTTTTGAAATAAGCTTGTTTCCTACCCTTTGTACGAAGGGGGTGTTGATCCTGTCGGCAAAGGCACTCAGTCTTTCCGACATTTTTTGTTTAAAGGATTTTGATTTTTCTGTGAAATTTGGGTTACTCATCATTTTTCTCCGCGTGAATTATTTTTTTGATCATTTTTTCTACTTTTATTCTATCAAGCATAAGAGCGCGGCCACAGCCCGTACAGGTAAGCTTTATATCCGTACCCACACGGGAAACGGTAAAGGTCTTGCTACCGCATGGATGGGGCTTTTTCAGTTCCAGAATATCGCCAATATTTATAACAGGAATACCCGGCATAATATACCTCCGATGGAATTAAATAGATCTACAGATACCATTTTACCATAAATATGCACAAAAATCAACAATAAATACGCGTATTTTTTAAATACATTCCTAATAAATATATTTGACACGGAGAGAAAAATATGGTAAAATATTTATGTATGAACTTTTTTGGAGGGCGAAATGGTAATATTAGGTATTGACCCGGGTCTTGCCATTGTCGGATGGGGAGTGCTTGAGTGCGTGCGAGGTAAATTCCGTGTGCTTGGCTACGGCTCTATCAGGACGGAGGCAAAAATTCCCGTTGAGGAAAGAATAACCCAGATATTTGATTCTATGAATATCATTATTGACAAATATAAGCCCGAGGTAATGGCAGTGGAGGAACTTTTCTGGAATACCAACCAGAAAACGGGTATCACCGTTGCCGAGGCGAGAGGGACTATTCTTCTTGCCGCCCATAAAAAGGGACTCAAAATATTCGAATACACACCCCTTCAGGTAAAACAGGCGGTGGTTGGATACGGACGCGCTGAGAAAAACCAGGTTATCGCAATGGTAACCTCAATTTTAAAGCTTCAGAAGCCCCCTAAGCCTGACGATACGGCAGACGCCCTTGCTATTGCGATCTGTCACGGTCACGCAGGGGAAAGCCCACTTGGAAAATTCTATAAAATGTAAGAGGAAATATTATGTACGCAGCAGATAAATGGATAGATTACGAACTTCTTGACACCTCCGACGGAGAAAGACTTGAAAGATGGGGAGAATATATTCTCATCCGTCCCGATCCGCAGGTTATCTGGAAGGGAAAAAGAGAGCATAAGCTCTGGCAGAGAGCCCACGGTATTTACCGCCGTTCAAATTCGGGCGGTGGCGCTTGGGTGAAGAATGACGTGCCCGAAAAATGGACCATAAATTACGGTGAGCTTACCTTTATGCTTAAGCCTATGGGATTCAAGCATACGGGCTTATTCCCCGAGCAGGCTGCAAACTGGGATTGGTTCTCACGTCTTATCAAGGAAAGAGTAGCGAAGGGAAAGAGCGTAAAGGTGCTTAATCTTTTTGCATATACGGGCGGCGCTACTGCGGCTGCCGCAAAGGCAGGTGCTTCCGTTGTACACGTTGACGCATCTAAGGGAATGGTTGCCTGCGCTAAGGATAATCTTGCCTTAAGCGGACTTGGAGATGCTCCCGTTCGATATATAGTTGACGACTGCCGTAAGTTCGTTGAAAGAGAAATAAGACGCGGTAATAAATATGATGCCATTATAATGGACCCTCCCTCATATGGCAGAGGACCGGGTGGCGAGGTATGGAAGCTTGAGGACGCGGTATGCGACTTCGTTTCCCTTTGTGAAAAGGTATTGTCCGACGACCCCCTCTTTATGCTGATCAACTCCTATACCACGGGACTCAGCGCTCTTACAATGGGCTACGTTCTCGACGTGGAAATAGTAAAAAAGCACGGGGGAGTGTCTGAAACTGCAGAGCTTGCGTTACCTGTAACCCAGACGGGAAGTTATTTACCCTGCGGCGCAAGTGCAAGATGGGTAAAGGAAAGTAAGGAATAATATGGAACCTTTAATAAAATTTGAAAACGTATGCTACACCTATACGGGTAATGATGCAGAGCCTGGTATGTTTGCGGTACACGATCTTTCTCTTGAAATAAAGGAGGGAGAATTCGTTGCCATACTCGGTCATAACGGCTCGGGCAAATCTACCACTGCCAAGCTTATGAATATGATCCTTGCCCCCAATTCGGGAGATATTTACGTAGAGGGTAACAAAATAACGGGCAAGGAGCTTACCGACGAGGACGTATTTGAGGTGCGTAAAAAGATCGGTATGGTATTCCAGAATCCCGACAACCAGATCGTTGCTACCATAGTTGAGGAGGATGTTGCCTTCGGACCGGAAAATTTAGGTGTTCCTTCACAGGAAATCAGAAAAAGAGTAGACGAGGCTCTTGATACAGTCGGTATGCGTGAGTACGCGCGCCACGCACCTCATAAACTGTCGGGAGGTCAAAAGCAGAGGGTTGCCATTGCGGGAGTTATCGCAATGAAGCCGAAATGCATTATATTTGACGAATCCACCGCTATGCTTGACCCTATGGGACGTAAGGAGGTAATGAATACCATCCGTCGTCTTAACAAGGAGGGCATGACCGTTATTTTAATAACTCACTATATGAATGAAGCGGTGCTTGCAGACAGAGTAATAGTTATGAAAAATGGTGAAATATACGAACAGGGCGATCCCAAGGATGTATTCTGCAACGTGGAAAGACTTTGGGAGGCAGGACTTGAGGTGCCTCAGACAACGGAGCTTATCTTCAAGTTGAATAAGCGCTTTGGATGGGAAATCCCGTTAGGAGTGTATGATTTTGATACCTGCGCACGTCTTGTTACTGAAAAAATCAAGGAGGTAGGGGGAGAAAATGTCGGCAATTGAAGTTAAAAACGTAAATTTTGTATACGGCAAGAAAACTCCTTACGAGGTACACGCCCTTGAGGATATAAATCTGTCCATAAGAGAAAACTGTGTTACGGGTATAATAGGACACACAGGGTCGGGTAAATCCACCCTTATACAGATGTTTAACGGCCTTGTAAAGCCCGATAGCGGAAAGGTTTTCGTCGACGGTAAGGATATATGGGAAAAGCCCAAGGAAATAAGTAAGATAAGATATAAGGTGGGTATGGTTATGCAGTATCCCGAATATCAGCTTTTTGCCGATACCGTATGGGAGGATATTGCCTACGGACCCAAAAATATGGGGCTTTCCGAGGAGGAAATAAAGGAAAGAGTAACCACGTCTGCGGCTTTTTGCGGTCTTGACGGGGAAACTCTTGCAAAATCTCCCTTCGATCTTTCGGGCGGACAGAAGCGCCGCGTTGCCCTTGCGGGTATAATGGCAATGAAGCCCGCCGTACTCGTCCTTGACGAGCCTGCGGCAGGACTAGATCCAAGAGGCAGACGTGAGATCCTTGGCGGTATTTGTAAATATCAGAAGGAAAGCGGTACCGCAGTGGTAATCGTCAGCCACAGTATGGAGGATATGGCAAAATACTGCGACGAGCTTTTCGTATTATCCCACGGCAAGCTATTGCTTCACGGTGATTGTAAGGAGGTCTTTTCCGAGGGCGAGCTTCTTCGCTCCGCAGGACTTGACGTACCCGAAATATACGGTGTTGTCAAGGCTATACGTAGAAACGGAGTGGATATTTCAAAGTATATCTATACTGTTAACGGCGCTGTTGACGCAATTTCCCAACTACTGGAAGGGAGGGGTGAGTAATGGCTCTTGACGTAACCATAGGTCAATATTACGGAACAGGATCCGTAATTCATAAGCTTGATCCCCGCGCAAAGCTTTTGTTCGTTCTTATGTTTATAATAAGCATTTTTGTTGCAAAGGACGTATACGCCTTCGCCTTTCTTGCCCTTGTAGTGATTGCATCCGTGCTTATCAGCCGCGTACCCGTAAGATTGGTGTTTAAGGGCTTAAAGCCACTTGTTATCATTATTTTATTTACGTCGGTGCTTAATATCTTCCTTACCAAGGGAGAAGATCTTCTGTTTACGAAAGAAATAATAAAGGATCTCTGGACTGTAAATATCTATAAGGAAGGCTTGATAAATGCGGCACTTTTGGCACTTCGTATCATAATTCTCCTTATGGGTACAAGCATTTATTTCTCCTATACCACAACTCCCATAGAGCTGACGGACGGACTTGAAAGAGGACTTGCTCCCTTAAAGAAAATAAAGGTGCCAGTTCACGAATTTGCAATGATGATGACTATCGCTCTTCGCTTTATTCCTACTCTTATTGATGAAACGATAAAGATCATGAATGCCCAGAAGGCGAGAGGAGCGGACTTTTCCACAGGCGGTCTTATAAAGCGCGCCAAGGCTCTTATTCCTATCATAATCCCCTTGTTCGTGTCCTCCTTCAGAAGAGCGGAGGAGCTTGCTACCGCTATGGAGTGCAGATGCTACCACGGTGGCAACGGAAGAACGAGAATGAACGTTCTTAAGATGAAAATCAGGGACTGCGTGTTTATATTTTTGAGTCTTGTAATGCTTGCAGGTGTAATTCTTATCAATATTTACGCAAACGGATATAAGCTTCTTTAAGGAGAAAAATATGAAGATACTTCTGACTATATCCTACGTTGGAACGAATTATTTCGGCTATCAGCTGCAGGAGGATAAGCCGACGGTTGCCCTGATGCTCAATAAGGCGGTAAAAAAGACCTTTGGCTTTGACTGTAACGTAACGGGATGCAGCCGTACCGACAGCGGAGTACACGCCTTGGGATACTGCCTGAGTGTGGACCCTGTGTCTGAAAACGACGTAATAACCGTGCCTGTCGAAAAGATACCGATCGCCTTGAATACCGCTTTGCCAAAGGATATATGTGTCTTTTCTGCAAAGGAGGTGCCCGATTCCTTTCACCCAAGGTATGACGTTGTAAGAAAGGAATACGTATACCGCATAAGGGTGGGAGAAATAAGAGACCCCTTTCTTTGCGGCAAGGTAATGGAGCTTGGTAAAAAAACAGATGCAATTTCCGTTGAGAAAATGGAAAAGGCGGCAAGGGATTTTATCGGCACCTACGATTTTTCCTCCTTTATGGCAAGTGGCTCAAAAATAAAGGATGCTATCAGCGTATTTATAATGCCACCAAGCCTTGAGATATTAAAAAAGCGTCTCTCAGGCAGAGGCACCGAGACTAGCGATGTAATCGAAAAGAGAATTTCCGTGGCTCTAGGAGAGATTTCAAGGGCC